>Ga0315542_1000604_pt1 | contig 22837 bp, 20 predicted proteins | sample SalMarSW160120MG_FD_202541 | JGI IMG/M metagenome (GOLD analysis project Ga0315542, IMG submission 202541) | Salt marsh sediment microbial communities from the Plum Island Ecosystem LTER, Massachusetts, United States - Salt Marsh Sediment SW1601-20 ... | reverse complement strand
ACGCTTCACGAGAAAGGTTGAGCCTTGCATGGATGGGCAACCCGCCCCACTTACCGAGGCTCTGAATGGAAGAATACTGAAAGAGTGGGACACGGACAGGCCGTTCATTCCCGTCAACGAGATCCCCAAGGCCATCAACGATCCACCCGTTGAGTGGTACGGTGGTGGGGTCATGGTCCCGACGGAGACCCAATTCGTCAAGCGCACCTATCCTTTTCCAGGTAAATCCGAGGTCCATATGCTGTGGTCCGATGGCCCCGGCTATTTCATCGGTGCTGATATGGATGGGAACGCCACCTGGAAAGCCTTGCAAAACCCAAAGGTGGAATTCATTCTCGTCCAACACCCGTGGATGGATTCGGGAACGAATATCGCCGATATCATCTTGCCGATCAACACCAAACATGAGAAGTACGATTTTACGGCCAATTCCGCCGAACTGGATGGCATTTACCTGGAGGGCAAGGCCATTGAAGCGCTTGGCGAATCCAGGAGCGATTATGAAGCCGTCTGTGAGATCGCCAGGAAGTTGAACTTTTATGAGGAGTGGACCCGGGGCAAGAGCATTGAGGATTGGGTCAAAGAGGGTTATGAAAAATCGGGCTGGAAGGATCTCGTCAGTTGGGAGGTTTTCTCAAAGCAGGGCTACTTTTGCCAGCCGATCGATCCCAACTGGCAGGAGGCCAAACCTACGTCCGAGGCGTTCTACAACGACCCGGAGAAGAACCCGTTGCAGACACCAACCGGCAAGATCGAGTTCTACTCTCAGAGGTTGGCCGAGAAATTTCCCAACGACATGGAGCGGGGGCCGGTCGCGCACTATGTGACCGGCGGTCCCGCCTGCGAAGGTTGGACCCACGACGAGTCGCTGCAGGGCGAGCGGGCCAAAAAATATCCTTTGCTGGTGATGTCGAGCAACAGGACCTGGGGAGAGCACCAGCAGTGTACGGATATCCCCTGGGTAAGGGAAATCAGCAAAGTGCCAGGCCCGGACGGTTACTGGTACGAGCCGGTCAAGCTGCACCCCAGCGTTGCGGCGCAGCGGGGCATCGAGCAGGGCGATATCGTCAAGGTGTTCAACGAAAGAGGCACCGTCCTGGGGGTCGCGGTGCTGACCGAGAAGATCATCCCGGGGGTGGTGGCTATGGAAAAGGGCGGCGGGATTGACTTTATCGCGGTGGCGGAGATCAACCGGGGAGGCACCAACAACCTGATCGCCCCAAGCATGGGCGTTTCCAGGAACGCGATGGGCCTGGCGGTGACGAGCTACCTGGCTGAGGTCGCCAGGGTCAGCACGCAAGAGATCGAGGCCTGGCGGGAGAAATACCCCGAGGCATTTGCCAGGGACTATGACCCGGCTTATGGCCCGCTTTTCAGCGGCTGGGTCGTCGACCGTTCAGGCGCCTGAGCCAGCGCCAGTACGAGGAGGTCCAAAATGAAAGTCTTTGTGATCGATGTCGCCAAGTGCAACGGGTGTTATGGCTGCCAGATTGCCTGCAAGGACGAGCATTGCGATAACGACTGGATGCCTTATGCCAGGCCGCAGCCGGACACGGGACAGTTCTGGAGCAAGGTTACGGAATATACCCGGGGGACGATTCCCCAGGTCAGGTGCTCCTTCGTGCCTGAGATGTGCATGCACTGCGCGGATGCCCCCTGCATCGAAGCCTGCCCCTCGCATGCCATCAGCCAGAGAGGGGATGGGTTGGTGTTGATTGACCCGGCGATATGCAGTGGAGAGCGGCAATGTATGCAGGCCTGTCCTTACGGTGCGATCTACTTCAACGAAGCGCTCAACATCGCCCAAAAGTGCACCGGCTGCGCTCACCTGCTGGACCGCGGCTGGCCGATCCAGGAACCCAGGTGTGTGGATGCCTGTATCCTGGGGGCGATGAAGTTCGGCGAGGAAGCTGACTTTAAAGACGAGATCGCCAGGGCGGAGATCCTGCATCCCGAGTATGGCCTCCAACCGAGGGTTTACTATCTCAACCTGCCCAAGCGGTTCATTGCCGGAACGGTCTATGACCCGGTCCTAAAGGAAGTGGTCATCGGTGCAACCTGCACCCTGAGCGGTGATGGCAGCGCCAGCACGCTCACAAACGACTGGGGCGACTTTTGGTTTGAGGGCCTGGAGGCAGGCACTTTCTCGCTGAAGATCGAGGCGGCCGGCAAGACCAAGATCATAAGCGGTATCAACACTGCGCAGGATGTAAGCCTGGGGGATATCCCATTGGCGTAGGGTGGGGGGCCACCCAGTAGATCGTTTTAAGAGCGCATCATTCGCTCTCCAGCAGCCATTCAGCCAGAGAACGGATCGTTATTGTAAATCCATTCCTTGTTATTAGCTCGGATTTTGAATCGGTTAAGATCAATCCAGATGAAAGGCCGAGAGCGCCCAGCGCATCAACCAACGCCCGTATCTCTCGTTCCCGCGTAGTGGGGTTGTCCATACTTTGAGCTACCTGAACCAATTGGCCTGACTCTGGCAAGTAGAAATCCACCTCATAGCCAGCCGGGGTAGTGTAATAATAGATCTCGCGCGTCTTACGCCGCAATGCGAGGAAAGCCGCGTTTTCCATCAATTTGCCAGTGTTTGGAGAAAAACTGAAACCAATTGTATTGGCCAGCCCGGTGTCGATGCTGTATACTTTCTTTGCCGCGATTTGCTGGCGCTTCAGCGAATAGGCGTACACGTTCATCGTGAATATAAGCCAACTGTTCTCCAGGTATTCGATGTAATTCTTTATCGTATTGACGCTGCCCAGACGGAACTGTTCTTTGAGCTTATTGAAAGAAACCGAGCTGGTAGGATTGCTCATTATGTAGAATGCCAGCTCTTTCAACGCCCGCACTTCCTCGATGTGATAGCGCGTAGCAATGTCGCGATAGAGGATATCGTCATATAACGTACGCAGCAGCGGTAATTCGGGGTACTTCAGTGGCTCAGGTATGCCGCCCAGACGCAGGTACTCGTTAAGAGTCTGCTGCAACGAGGCCATTTCGACTGTTTTCAGACGCGTCAGATCAGGGATGGTGTATTCCTTGAAGTGCAGGAACTCAACGAAAGAAAAAGGGAAAAGCTCTACCGGTACGTAACGTCCGGTCAGGCGAGTGCCCAGATCGCGGCTGAGCAGCGAAGCATTTGAACCGGTAATGAAGAATTTAATCCCCTGATCCATAAACCGGCGCACAAAGCGTTCCCAACCGGTAACGTTCTGAACCTCATCGATTATGAACACCAAGCGCTCGCCAAAGAGCTCGACCAAAGCCTGATAGAGATCGTTGGCGTCCTCTGCCTGGAAACCCAAGAAGCGGTCATCTTCGAAGTTGACGTAGTAAAAGCGTTCTTGTCCTAAACGATGTGCAAACTGTGCCAACAGCGTGGATTTACCCACCCGTCGCAACCCGGAAATGACCACAGCATGGGGTAGGGGCATGGCACGCTCAATTTCAACCAATTGCTCCCGCTCTACCCCAATTTCGCGCTGCCAGAAAGCCTGCCGTTGTTCAAGCAACATCGCATTGATCTGATCTTTGGAAAATCTGGATTTCCAATTGTTTTCATTCATAATGAAATAATACACCAATTAGTTTTCGCTGTCAATGAAAACCAATCATATATTGAGGCTTGATGCTCCGATAACTGAATACAATTTATTTCTACTTGTCATTATTGTTATTTACATTTGGAAATATATCAACCTCGTATAACTCTGGTGTCAAGTACAATATCCGACATTCCCATAATAGATGGTGGGGGCCCGCTTCACGGTGGAAACTCAAATGAAACCAGCACCTGGCTCGCTGAACCGGTGCTGGTTTCATTATCAAAGTATGGATTCGGCGCTCGTTTTAAGAGCGCGTTATTCGCTCTCCAACAGCCATTCAGCCAGAGAACGGATAGTTATTGTATATCCATTCCTTGTTATTATCTCAGATTTTGAATCAGGTAAGATCAATCCGGATGAAAGGCCGAGAGTGCCCAGCGCTCGCAGCCTAGCGTGACAGCGTAATGATCCCTTTCTCCAGGGCTGTGGTCACGGCCGCGGTCCGGTCATCCACGCCCAGCTTGCCGTAAATATGAATGAGGTGGGTTTTGACCGTTGCCGTGCTGATGTGCAGACTTTTGCCGATTTCTTCGTTGCTTGCTCCTTTGGCCACCAATTGCAGCACTTCAATCTCGCGGGCGCTCAAGTTCTCTTCGGCTGGGGCACGCATCCGGGTCATCAGACGAGCGGCAACGGCCGGGGCCAGAACGGAGTCTCCCCTGGCGGCGGCGCGTATAGCACGGAACAGTTCTTCACGGGGGGCATCTTTCAGCAAGTAGCCGGTGGCCCCGGCCTCGATAGCGCGCAGGATATCGGCGTCAGAATTGTAGGTGGTCAGGACGATGATTCGGGACGACGGCTGTTGGGCCTTGATCGCCTTAATTGCCCCCACTCCATCCAGACCGGGCATTTGTAGATCCATCAGGGTGACGTCGGGGGCGAGGGAATCGTGCATCTTAACAGCCGTGTTGCCATCCGCGGCCAAGCCTATGACCTCAAAATCGGACTGGCCAGCTAACATTCCGGACAGCCCTTCCCGGACAACCGGGTGATCATCTGTAATCAAAATGCGGATTTTGTCCATAAGCAACCATCAAATCTGCCAACTCTTGAGTAGTCGACAGCTCTCCTTAGCTATAAATCGGGATAGAGACGACAACCGTCGTGCCCTCGCCAGGTTCGCTTTCCAGGGTCACTGAGCCTCCACATTGTTCGGCCCGTTCGCGCATCGCCTGCAAGCCGTAGCCGCCGGATAGGGGCGACGCCGCTGCCCCGGCGAAAGCCACGCCATTATCCTGAACGTCCAGCACAACCACGTCATCGATATACGAGAGGGTGATCTGCACGGTCGTAGCCTGGGCATGTTTGCGAATATTAGCAAGCGCTTCCTGGGTCGCTCGCAGCAGCGTCACTTCGATATCGGGATGTAGGGGGATAGGGTCGCCGGTGATGGTCGTGGTCAAGGGAATGCCGGTTTCTTCCTGCCAACGGACGGCCGTCCGTTCGATCGCATCCGGCAGTGATCGCTGATCCAGCGAATGCGGTCGCAAAGCGTTTACCACCCGGCGCGCCTGTTCCAGGCTGGTCCGAGCTGTCTCACGGGCCCGGTCGAGATGCTTTTGCAGGGTGTCCAGATCATCAGGCAGGGCCTGATCCGCCGCCTCCAGGTGCATAACGATGCTGGTGAACCCCTGGGCTAGCGTATCATGGATATCTCGCGCCAGCCGCTGGCGTTCTTCCAGAATCCCTGCGCGCCGTTCCGCTGCAGCCAACTCTGCCTGCGTTGCTTCCAACTGTTCAATAAGCTGTCGACGCCGCGTGCTCTGCCCAATAATGGCCGTTATCCACACGCCGAGCATGATGGCGCCCAGAGCTGTGAAGAGGAACACCCAGATGGTGGGGTTTGTCAACGAGAACGTCGCGCTGGCATCGGCCAGTTGCTCGTAAATGATAGACCCCGTCAGCATGAGGACGGCAATCACGCCATAGCGGAGGGGTAGATGGCGAAAAACCTGGCCGAATAGACCGAAGAGGGTGAAGTAGTACGCAGGTGACATATTGACCAACGCGAACCAGAGAACGATGACGCCAATGATAACGATGAAGTGGAAGATGGCGTGATTGTCCAAAACATCCGATTTCCTGTAGGCCAGTTTCAATCCGCCCCAATGCCAGAGCAGCAAGATCCCCGTCAACAAGAGCATCACCCAGATCGGGGCTTTACGGTCATCGTCCAGCAGCATTAGCCACGTGGAAACGATGACGGCGGCGTAGAAGATCGCTTTCCACAGCCAGTCCCACTTCACCCAGACGTCTTTTTGCCTTTCCTGCTTAGCGTTCATGGTCTATGCCAATGAAAGTCACCAGCTTTTTCGAACGTCGGTCGAGAACTATCTTCGAGCATAGAAAGCTGGCGACTTCTTTTCTCAACCATAATCAGTGTACCATTACTCCCAGCGGAATGTGAAACGAGATATCACCAGTCCCAGGATGAGCACTACCGCGACTACCGCCAATGAGGTGAGGTTCCAGGTTCCCTTCAACCAGAGGTCTTCGACCAGGATGACGACGTGCGTCAGCGGCAACAATCCGGCGATCTGTTGCACGAAGTCGGGCATGATGTAGCGAGGCATGGCCGCGCCGGACAGGAAGAGCATGGGGTAGAAGATAGCCATCCCTACTGCCTGGGCCGTTCGGGCGGAGGGCATGACGCCGGCCAGGACGAAGCCTACGGCGAAGAAGCTAAAGGCGCTTAGCAGGATGGCTGGAACGATAGCTAGATTGCCGTTGGGAATGCGCAGGTCGAAGATCGTCAGGCCGGCGATGAAAAGCAAGATGATGCCTGCGGCTGTCATCAAGACTTGTGCAGCCACCTGCGACCACAACACTGGACTGGAACCCAGGGGCGTTGCGCGCAGCCGGCGCAGAATGCCCAGGTCACGATAATTGGCCAGCGTGGTGGGAATGCTCAGCATGCCAATGGTGCCGACGACCATGCCGATGTAACCGGGCACGGACAGATCTACCTGTCCGTAACCGCCGAGCAACTCTTCGGCTTCGTTGCCGAAGATGAAGCCAAACAGCACCATTATCATCACCGGAAAGGCGAGGGTGAAGAAGAGAGCCACCGGCTCGCGGAGCTGTAGTTTCAATTCCATGTAGGTAAGCTTGAGAAAGGACTTCATGATTAACTCCTTTTGATCATGATTGGTTAAGCGGGTCAGCACAAAGCTTCACCTTCACTCAGTTCCTGATCGTTCGCCCGGTCAATGCCAGAAAGACATCTTCCAGATTGGCCTGCTGCACGCGCAGGTCGGCCGGGGCGATGTTGTGTTGGGCCAGCGCGGCGGCCACATTGGCCAGCAATGGACCATTGCCGCTGATGGTGATGTGTTGGTTGTGTTGGTGCACGGCGGTGACGCCGCTCACGTTCTCCAGCCGTTTCGCCTGAAAGCCGTTGGGAACTGAGAAGAGCACCTTCGTCTCCCCGTTCAAGCTGGCGATCAGGTTGTCCGGGGTGTCCAGGGCGATGACCCGACCGTGATCGATTACGGCCACCCGGTCCGCCAGCACTTCAACCTCATCCATAAAATGGGTGATTAAAACAACGGTCTTGCTCTGCTCGCGGATAGCGCGGATCAGGTCCCATGTCGCCCGGCGAGCCTGCGGGTCCAGCCCTGTCGTCAGCTCGTCCAGAAAGACGATTTGGGGATCGTTCAACAGGGCCAGCGCAATGAACAGGCGCTGCTTCTGCCCACCGGAAAGATCCCCAAAATGAGTGTTTCGCTTCTCGGCCAGGCCCCATTGCTCTACCAGCGGCTCCCAAGGAACGGTCTTTTCATAGAAGGAAGCGTATAAATCAAGCGCTTCCCATACTTTCATCCGCTCCGGCAGCGCCGCTTCTTGTAGCTGGGTGCCAATGCGGTTGCCCAATTTGCGCGCCTCGGTTTGCGGATCCAGACCGAGCACCGAGACGCTTCCACCATCGGGTTTGCGCAACCCAATAACTGACTCAATCGTCGTCGTCTTGCCGGACCCATTTGGCCCGATGATGCCAAAGATCTCGCCTTCATCGACGTTGAAGGAAACATCATCCACGGCCGTAACTCCGTCGTAAGCCTTGTATAGATTTCGTACCTCAATAACCTGTGTCATCGTACCCTCCTTTCAAGCTCTAGCTCTATTTGCGGCCGCCAAACAAGAGGATTGAAACGCCAACGGCAATGATGCCTAGAGGCCACAGGCCTGAGATACTGTAGCCCAGCGCCAGCGCGGCGATGTAGACGAAGGGCAGCACGCCGAAAACGGCAATGCTGAAGACACGGCGGGTGAGGCGGCCGTCTTCCTTGTAGCACCTATAAGCCGTCACGCCGATCCAATAAACGGGTAACAAGGCTACCAGCATCCAGGGACTGTGCCCCGCGATGGTGATCCCGGACGTCCCCATGAGGAAGATGGCGCCCGTGAGGACCATAAACGCTCCCATCCACTTTCCAACTTCGTGTTCTCCTTTGACCTGTTCTGAATTGACAACTGTTTCCTGTTTCATGACATTCTCCTGTCTGATTCTGACTGTTAGGTTAGTGTTCAATGGCTACATAATAGCAGCCGGCCCGGAGAAAGTAACCGGCCGAGAGATTGAATTTGGGCTATCGAAGGATGGATTATGCGATCAACCGACTGGGAGCGACCGCATCAACCGATCGGTTGATGCGCGAGAATTACGAACGCGGGCTGTACGAAGGCGAAGAGTATCAATACTGACAGAAGGTCAGCGATCAGCGGCAGCAACGTCACTCCTGTGCCGAGGTAGGTCAGCACCAGATTGGGTGTCACGAGCGCAGCTGCTACTATCAGGAGAACCTGCTTGTGATGCGCCACACGATCCAATCTTGCCGGATAGAACCAGTCGGATAGCTCTGGTTGCAGGAGGTAATGACCGGGTGCTCCACCGAAAAAACCAACCGCCCGCCCATCGATAGAGACTGGTAAATCCCTTTCAGCAATCGGTCCAGTTGCAGGATATCGTGCAGTACCAGACGGGAAACTACCACATCAAAAGCGCTTTCTGGAGGATCCCAACTTTCCAGATTACCTAATATCCACTACCGGCAGGCTGTGCAAATAGGCGTACATCGCTTTCAATTCGTCATCGGTGCCGACTGCCCGCACCATCGGCCAGGGCATCCTGGGTTCTGAAAATCCGCTAGCCAAGGTGATCATAGGCACCTTCCCCCCACCCGGCAGCGTGCCGGTGTTAAAGAAGTTCATAAACTGCTCCTCAGTCCATTGGGGAACGATCAACGTAAGGTTGGGTCCGGGGGTTGGACCAGGCTGTCCATTATCCACTTTACCTTGAAGCTGGTCGCCGTGGCAGTCCCGGCAGCCAAGAATATTCACCATATACTTGCCATACTCCACCGTTCCAGCCTGGGGTGCCATCACGAGTCCTGCAGGCGGCTGGGCGGTGCGAAAATCCATCAGGTTCATAAAGATTGCACCAAGTACGTTAAATTGATTGCTCGGAGTAGGCCCGCCAGTGGCGGGCTGTGAGCGCAAATAAGCGATCAGGGCCTGCACATCGTCCTTGCTCAGATTCCTGTAATTATTCGATGGCATAATCAGGAGCGAGCGGCCATCCTTACGCACCCCTTCCCGGATAGCACGAATCAATTCACCATCGCTCCAATCCTGAATATTGCCTGAGGGGGTAAGGTTAGGAGCGTATAGCGTGCCGAACGGCGGCATTTCAAACTTCACCCCGAAATTCGATCCGGAAAGAGGAAGCTCATTACCAGGGGAATGGCAGCTCGCGCATGTGTGGGCCAGCTGCTCGCCGCGAGCGATTTGCGCCGGATTCCCGGTAGTCTGGATCGTGGCGACTGGGTTATCGTAATGCTTATTCAGCTTGGAAAAGCCAACGAGTGCCAACACCAACAACGCTGCAGGGATCAGGGTCAGCAGACCGGTGAGGAATACCCCAATCCATTTTAGGAAAGGTTTTTTTATTTTCCAGGCGCGCGTGGTCATATAGCCGAAAACCACGATAAGCAAAATCAAAATGAGAATTCCAACGGTGTCAAACATGCAAAATCTCCTCGTGAACGATAGGCGCAATTCGTTTGATAGTAGACCGGTTATCCCTGCCGACATACCTGCAATCAAGGATGCTTTTTCTATCATGATGAAATCGATGTGGTTAATTGGGTAGTCGGAGGTGTTTACCGCCGCTAAAAAAGACTTTCAATTCCAGGCCAGCATAAACGGCTGCAAAAACCGCATTCAAGGAAAGGATAAGCCCGGCAAGTTCTAATACTAGGTAGAGCGAGCTGCGCGGAATTGCGATGAGGCCAATCGCCGAAACATTCAACCCAAGCAGGATTACCAGCACCGTACATGTTAAGAGGATGGCGCCAATATGCACCCAGGTTCGAGCATATAATTTGCCAATGATGGCCGTCATGGTAATCGTGGATACAATGATCACAGGCAGCTCTTGCTTGAATAAAAAGGTAGGGGGCCCATCGGATGCCATCACAGCGGCCAGGGTTGTGATGGGCTCGAATACCAGAACAGACATGCAGCCGATAAGAACAAACATCCCCACATAAAGGGCATTGTATGTCAGCCAGGAATGGATCGAAGGTGCTGTAAATAGCAGCCCATAAGTCCAACCAAGGCAAAACCCGCAGATTGCGCCCGCTACTAGCAGGATAGGAAGCGAGAACCAGATGTCGCTTATGAAAATAGCATGAATAAGAGCAAAGCTAAACGCAGAAACCGCGCCTGCAACGATACCCGAGAGAATTGAATGCAAAATGCCCATACATACCCTCCTTCATCTTTCAGCCGAAACGAGTGTCTTGCGGAAAACACGACCCAGCCAAACCGCCCAAACCGGGAAACCTACATAAGAGCCCAGGAATACGACGGCGCTCCCAGCCAGGAGTAAATAATTGGACATGAAAACCCGCCAGGCAACAGCTCCACCTGCCGCCGAGAGCATCACCGGCTCGAGCAAGAAGGCGAAGCCGACTGCTATGCCAAGCCAGGCGAGCCACGAGGGCAATCTCCCCTGACGTTGGCCTGGAAGGTTCACCAATAGCTCTTTTATCCTCGGGTCGGTGGAACTACCCCGAGCTGCCGCAGGATGCCCATCTGGTCGAACAGAGTCCAATCCTCGGAAATCCGTCCGTTCTCCAGGCGACCGAATATGATCCCCTGCGCCTCCACCAGCCTGCCGGTAGGGGGGGTATCCAGGAAGGATCCTTTGTGCGTGCCACGCAGTGTCCAGCGCGCCGCAAACTGATCACCCTCTCTGATTTCATTATCGACGGTACAGTGAAGGTCGGGGAATGCAGTGCGGAACATCACGATCAGCACCTTGAGACCTTGTGGGCCATTGAGGGTTCCACCAAAAGCATTATGGGCGAAATGGTTGGGGGAGAGTAACTTATCTACAACAGCCAGATCGCCCTGGTTGAATGCTTTTTCAAAAAGATGCCAGACCGGAGAGTGCATTTGATCAGTTGACATAAATATTCTTATTTATGATTTATATCGGCTTGGGTTGTTTGCCCCTTCGCCAGCATGACAATGCTCACCAGAAACGACCCCAGCAAGTCATCGAAGGCTTCTCCAGGCAAGCACCAATAACTTGACCTGGATAATTCCAAGAATTGGGAACCATCCGTCAGTAAAGCGGATATTTAAGGCTGGAAATGTGCTAGCGGTCATTGAGTGCTCCTTTTATTATCTATGCAGCTATTATGACAATATTGGTATAAAATGTCGTCAGTATTTGCACGGAGATGCACACGTAGATCCGGGGTACGTACTGTTCTCGATCTACTTTTCGATGTATTGCAGGTAAGAATTTCGAATGATAATCAAAAAGCGGCTGCACCTACGTTGAGGGTGGAGCCGCCAGGATGCTCTAGCTTGCCTTGTTTATATATGGTTTTCAATCCTTGCGAATTGGATATTTACGTTTCGGTTTGAAGTCGTATCCAATGAATACAGACAACCCTTCATCCGGTAACAACGGTCCATCCACTTCGATAAATCGTCCACCTGAATTAACCAATTCAGCGCAAGATGGTTTAGGACGTCCGCCTGTTAATTCCTGGAGCATTCCCTGCGAAACGCTGAATACAACCCGCGATATTCGTGCCCATTTAATCGCGCCAGCACATAGGATACACGGCTCCGTGCTGCTGTAAATTGTGAATCCCTCAAGATCAAGGATGCGATTTTGACGACAAAATTCACTGATGAGTAATCGTTCGGCGTGCGCAGTTGGATCCGAATGGTAGATGCATCGATCGGTTGCACGATGGTGAACTTCCTGGTTGGAAACCAAGATCGCGCCAAAGGGGAACTCTCCTTGTTGGCGGGCAACTGCAGCCATTTGAATAGCCTGGCGGAGAAAATCATGATCCTGGGGGTACATAGAACGCTCCATTCCCAGATTGGGAAAATCTCTACTATTTGCCAAGGCGCCAAAGGGCGTTAGTTCCTGATTGATTCGCCCCTGATAAATGGTTGCTCGCTCTTTACTGAGCGGATCGAAGGGTCTTAGCACACTAATTATTTAAAACTTCCAACCAATCCATGATCCATCGCCCAATGGATGATTTGGGCGCGGTTGGAAAAGCCCAGCTTGGCTAAGATGTGGCTGGTATGCGTCTCAACGGTGCGCTTGCTCAATACCAGTTCAGTGGCTATCTCGCTGTTTGTCTTGCCCTGCCCGATTAGCGCGGCAACTTTGCGTTCGCGCCCGGTCAGGCTATCCGGTGTTTCCCTGACTTCCCCTGCAATTGCTGGTTTGAATAAGAGATTCTGGGCAAAATTTACAGCCTGCTCAAGGGACAAGGCGTGTCCGGCTGCCTGCTCCGACTGGTATTCGGCCTGTGAGAGCCTGGTACGAGCCATGTCGAGATACTGGTCTACTTCCATGCGTTTCGCCGGCCACACCGATCCAGCCCGCTGAGCGCGAATTGCAGCTGCAGCGGTGAGCAAGCGCACCCCGGCTGCGGGCAGTCCGTCTATCACTGCGGCTGCCCCCAGGCCGATGAGGCAATCGACCATTCCTGCCTTGTTCAGTTCGGCCTGGTGTGCCGCCAGGCTCTCTTTAAACAGAATACCGGCTCGTTCGATATCCCCTGAAAGAAGGCAGGCGCGTCCCAGGTTACGCACAAACGCCGCCAAGTCGTGCTGGGCGCCAATTTCACGCAGCAATGCCACGCTTTTCTCGTAAGCACTGATGGCCTCGGTGTGGTTCCCCTGATAGCGTGCCAGATCGCCCAGGGTGTTGAAAGTGTGCGCGATCCGAAAGGCGTCGCCCGCCTCCTGAGCCAGCGCCAGGCTCTCATTCAGCAGTACCCGGGCCTTATCATACGCGCCTAGCTCCATTGCTACATCACCCTCGGCCATTAAAGTCATGCCCAGAAAAAATGAAGGTCCAGGCGAAGCACGCAGCAATTGAATGGCACGCTCCCCGAGGTCGAAAGCGGTTTGATAGTCACCTACCATTCTTGAGCCTGACCCCAAACCGTTCAGGGCGAGGATCAGGATCGGGTTGCCCTCATCCCCGGCTTCTTCGGCTAAAGCGGTAGCATCACGCCCGTAAGCAATGCATGCTGGCGCGTTGCCCAGGAACATGGCCATGAAACAGGCATAGACAAGGGCTTGAGCGTGGACGATCCGAGGTAATCCTTCACCAGCTCGGGCGAGTAAACGCTCGAACCAGACCATTCCCTCTGGCACATAGCCCCGAATCTCCCAAAACCGGGCGATGGCAATGGCCATCCGCAATCCCGCCTCGATCCGGTCGCTTTCCAGAGACCAGGCCAGAGCGGCGCGCAGGTTATCGTGCTCGCTTTCCAGCCAGTTCAGCCAGAGCTGCTGATAGGCATCATTTAATTTCGGCGCTGCTTCTTCAGCCCGGGCGAGGTATAGCTCCAGATGTCGGTTGCGCAGCTGCGCCGTTTCCCCGGACTCTCCCAGTTTCTCGAGTGCATATTCGCGGATTGTTTCGAGCAGGCGGTAACGGGCCTGGGTGCGGCCAATGGTATCCGCTACAACCAGGGATTTTCTCACCAGTGAGGAGATCTGATCCAGTGTGCGCCTTTCCCCAACCTCATCCCCACAGCACACAGCCTCCGCCATATCGAGGGTAAAACCAGCAGTAAACACTGCCACGCGGCGCAGCAGGACCTGTTCATCCGCCGAAAGCAAAGTATAACTCCAATCGATGGCAGCGCGAAGGGTGTGATGGCGCGGGTCGAGTCCCCTGGGTTGGATGGATATGAGCAAGGAAAAACGATCTTTCAGCCGCGCCGTGATTTCATCAACAGTTAAAACATTCACGCGGGCGCTGGCCAGTTCGAGCGCCAGGGGCAGGCCATCCAACCGCCGGCATATCTCGACAGTTGATCGGGCATTTTCTGGGGTCAGGTTGAAATTGGGCAAGATGGCACGCGCCCGCTCAACAAACAGACGAACGGCGTCATAACGCATCAAGTCTTGAGGTTCATCTTCCAGTCTCGCAACATCAGAAGGCCAGGCGAGCCCTGAAATCGGATAAATCTTTTCTCCTCCAATATCCAGCGCGACACGGCTTGTCGCCAAAATTCGTAGCTCAGCCGCCTGCGACAATAATTCATGGGCCAACTGTGCGCAAGCTTCGTTGAGATGCTCGCAATTGTCCAGAACGATCAGCATCTGTTTAGAACGCACAAAATCCAACAGTGTCTCCAACAGGGGTTGATCAGCAGCCGGATGAAAGCCGAGTACCTGGGAGACAAGCTGCGGCACGAGTACAGGTTCGTGCACGGGGGCCAGATCTACCAGCCACACGCCATTGGCAAAGATTTCGTTCAACGAATTAGCTACCTGGAGCACCAGCCGCGTCTTTCCGCTGCCGCTCGTGCCTGTAATCGTGACAAGGTGCGCGTTGAACAGCAAGCGCTTGACATCAGCGATCTCTCGCTCGCGCCCGACGAAACTTGTCAACTGTACAGGAAAGTTTGTAACACCCATTTCGATCGGCACTAAATAGTTGATTCAGAAATAATCCACTTATCCCAGATATATTCTAAACGATATCCTGCCTGTCAGGATCATCAACACCCGGGTATTGATACTGCTCACTGGTTGATATAACTCGGATCATTGAAAAAGCCACTATCGATGCTCCGGTTCTGACATCAAGGATGTCGGAACCGGAGTTTTCTTTTACCCCCTAAGGTGCATAAGAGACATTTCAATCCATAAAGTAAACGAGGTGCAATTATGACAGACGAGAGTGTAAGTCAAAACTTTTCCGAAAACCCTGACCCACAAGAAAAACCGGTTTCCGGAGATGATATAACCCATCCCCAGGAGCAGCAACCCTTACCTGACAGACTCCCAAATAGCCTGATCGAATGGCTGGCGCGCATCAACCGCCGTTACCTGGCGCTCAACCAGGAAAAGACCAACGATACCAGTTAATTTCACCGCTGCTCTTGGATTGGAGGTGTGTAGTGAAACAACCCGGATAGTTTTCTCACTTGATGCCCAACAAATTACTACTTTGAACGAAAGGATTGGAAAGATGAACCGATACAAGCAAAGAGAAGACTCTTCCCCCCTCCCTAGCGCAGCCTACATTCGCTATTCCTCTGAAATGCAGAGCGACTCGTTCAGCCTGGATGCCCAGCTGCGCCAGATTAAGGAACAGGCTGAGCGTGATGGCGTCGAGATCGTCAAAGTCTTCGCAGACCCGGCCCAGTCGGCTAATCGTAAGAAGTACCGTCCGGGTATCAACGCCATGCGCGAAGCTGCCCGGCGCAGCGAATTCAAGGTGCTGTACGTCCACAAGGTGGATCGCCTGGCGCGCCGGCTGGAATGGTCATTGGAGATTGTCCACGAGTTACAGGAGTTGGACATTATCATCAAGGCTGTCCAGCAGCCATTCGACCTGGGTACGCCGGAGGGTAAACTCCTGTTTCACCTAGTCAGCTCCTTAGGCGAGTTTTACTCGGACAACTTGTCCAAGGAGACCAACAAGGGTAAGCTGGAGCCTTCACTGCAAGGTTATCACAACGGAGCAGTTCCTTGGGGTTATGTCAGTGTATTGCAGGGCAACCGTAAGATAGGTGTTCCCGACCCGGAGAAAGCACCGGTGGTTGTGGAAATGTTCGAGCGCTACGCCACCGGGCAGTATTCGGACATGCAAATCGCTGCCTGGTTGAACGAAGGAGGATACCTCACCGCAAAGAACCGCATGTTCAACAAGGACTCGGTCCGGGACATGCTCTGCAATCCCTACTTTATCGGCAAGATCCGTTACCGCGGCATGACCGTCCGACCTAAAGGGGTCAGCTATCGCTCCACACCGCCTCAGATCTCGGATGGGCAGCACGAGCCGATCATCACACAGGAGTTATGGGACCGCTGCCAGGCATTACGTGCCAGCCGGCGTGTGGTCCCCAAAACCGGTCAGAAGGCAGCCAGGGTTCACCTGCTGCAAGGCCTGGCGGTCTGTGCGCACTGTGGACGACGTCTTCGCATCCAGACCCCGAAGAATTTTCCCACCTATTACAGGGAGGATTCACACCTGCGTGGCTACCATAATTGTCCGTACTCGGGCCAGAGCATTCATGCCGATAAATTGGATGAACAGGTTGCAGCTCTAATACAGTCTCTAAAGTTGACTGCTACCTGGGAGGAGGATGTGCGTAAATTGCTGCATGAGGAACAGGACAGACCTGACCCAGAGACGGAGCGCAAGGAGATTCGTACTATGCTTCGCCTAATGCGTGACAATTATGAGCGTGGCATGTATGAAGGCGAAGAATACCAGTACTGGCAGAAGGTCAATAGCTTGAAGGAAAAGCTCGAGCTGCTCAACCGCATCCCCGAAGTAGCTATCGAGCGAGCGGCGCGTACCCTGCTGAATCTTCACGATAGCTGGGAATGGGCGACTCGCGAAGAGCGCAAGCTGCTGGTGCGGACTATGATCCAGGAAGTAGGTTGCGACGTGGGATCAAAACGCATTGTGTGGGTGAAGGTCAATCCGGACTACGAAATTCTTTTCAGGCTGATGGATGGACTGCAATCCGACGCTGGGCGACGCTACTGGATCAGAGAACATGGTGCAGAAGGGAATATTGTTGACATAAGGGAAGAGATGGAACAGACGGTAACGGAAGTCAAAATCGCCTTTCCGATGTCCCACAACGTCTTGACAATTACAGAGGAGTACGTAAAATGAGGATACCGCACCTTAAAAGTGAGATCGCCCAGCGGACACTGAGCGATCTCGGGTGTGGTAAGCATACTTGTATGCCCCACACCAAAGCGTAAAACCTCGTTCTTTCACATCCGTTTTTCAACAGATCGAGAGCCGGTAGGCTCACAAGACTTTACGCTCAGCGGAGAGGGTGGGTGTCAAACCCACGGTGAATCCCCCATCATTCTTTGGAGGAAATCAGTCCCCGCACCCAATCCAGCGCATCCCCCGGTGTTCCAATCCTCAAGTTAGCTTTCACAGCTACACCTGGGTCATCAATAAAATGCACCCGGTTGTGCGTGACCAGGTAGTCCACTTTGGCCTTCATGGCTGACAACAAGATCGGCACATCTGCAGGATGAGAGATCAGGTGTAGATTCTCCTGCACTTTCTCCGGGGCGGGATCTTGTACAATTTGTGCCTTCGAGGCCAAAATCGCGGCGCGCAAATCAGCCAATGCCTGTGGCACTTTGCGGGCCATTGCTCGTTCGGTTTCTGTGACCACCTGCTCTGACAGCGTGATGGTGATTTGATCGCTTTCAGCCAACAGAAGCAGAGCACGCGCCGCGCCTGTTGAAGATATGATTCCAGCGAACAAGGCGCTGCTGTCCAGGAACAGATTAGCTTTGGACATACCGTTCCCGGTAGTAGCGCTCCCGCTCCTCATCCAGGGCGGCCAGGAGTTCATCCTCAGAAACACCGGCTTCAGCCATCGCCCTGGCGACCCGATCACCTAAACGATCCACCTGAGTTACGATGGGTGTGAGCAGGAAGGAGCCATCCCCCAGATCGATCAAGGTAATTACATCGCCCTCATCGATGCCATACTTACGGCGTAATTCAATGGGCAATGTTACAGTACCTTTACTGCGGATCTGAATTATGGTAGCAATTGTCATTGCCGAAACTCTTCCTTTCGGAATTCCTGAAATTCCACCACAATTGTATCATAAATTGATGGGAAAAACAATCGCTTGAAGAGTCTGCAGCAACCTCAACGCAAGATTAGAAATCAACAAATGAAACCCTTGTCGATTCACCACCCTTGTGCGGCTCATAACCCGCGGGTAATGAGTCCAGCACCGAAATTCGCCACAATTTAAGCAAAAAAGCACCTGTTCAGGTGCCTTTTTCAGTAGCGGGGCCAGGATTCGAACCTGGGACCTTCGGGTTATAAGCGAGAATCCTGATTCCGCACTAATTCACGAACAAGTACATACGCCGATTTAGCTCGATTTCAGTTCTAAGGTATCGCCAGGACCGGCGAACCACGATTGGATTGCTGTTGCTCCCAGGATATCGGAAAGATAATGTATTGTCAAATCCAGAATTGGTCAAAATTTCGCCGTGGCTAGGCAAAATTATAAGTGATGTAATCGATGATACAAATCATAAAGGGGGTTGATGAATCGTTTCGGTGCAGCTACAAGTTCGAGGAATAGGATTTCCTCGCCGCAATATGGTTAGAACTGCAGCCGGAGAAACAGTATTGTCCACCTCAAAATATAGATAGTCTCCCTCTTGAGAGTTGAGATCAAATGATGTAAACTTCAGGCAAACCAATCCGAGGGAGACGAATGGAAAAGTTTGCCAAACCTGGAGAATTTTGTCCAAATGAAGCCTGTCCGGATTACGGAAAGCTTCAGAATGATCAGCAGAAGAACCTTGTAAAATTCGGCAAAACGCGCAAAGGGGTGCAGCGCTTTCGCTGTCAGACTTGCGGTAGAACCTTTACCGAAACCACTGGAACGATCTTCTATCGCAAGCGTACGCCAGAGCATGAGATCCTGGAGACACTGGCACTGTTAGCTGAAGGCAATCGCATTAGTAGCCTTAGCAGAGTCAAGGGGTTCAAGGAAGATACCATTTTGGCCTGGGTGCGCCAGGCGGCCCGACATGCCGATGCGTTAGACGAAGTTTTGATGAAAGATTTCAAAATCAAGCGTGGTCAGTTGGATGCACTCTGGGCTTATGTCCAGAATAAAGGCGAAAAAAAGGCCATCCAGAAACAGAAGTAAGTGGTACCTTCATGCGCTCCACCATGCTGGACATGGACAGTCGTCTGCGTGTCGCCCGGGCGATTGAAAAGAATGAAACTTTGGCCAGCATCGGCGTGTTTCGCATCCTACAGCGACGTGGTCATCCCGACGGACCTCCTGCGACCATTTCGGATGGTTGGGGGGGCATTGATGAGGCCATGGTGGAAGTCTACGGGGTAGTTCCCGAATATAGTGGTCTGGGTCGCCCACCTACCCGTAAAAAACCAGGCACTGACTGGTTGTATCTGCAAATGGTCAAGCAACGCGATGAGCATGGTCACTTTGAAGGAGTCAAATTGCGAGCAATCTTCGGTACGAAAGCCGAATTGGTTGAGTTGCTGGGTGAAAGTACCGCCTACATCGAACGGAGTAACTTGACCAGCCGCTTGTTCAATGGACGACAAGTTCGCAAGACCTTGGCTTTCTCGAAAGAAATCGAAGCCTACCGGGCTGCCGCTGCTTGGGAAGATAGTTATTACAACCTGGTCCGACCTCACAAGAGTTTGCGCTTACCAGTGCGAGATGGCTTGCCCCGGAAATGGTCGCCCCGTACACCAGCTATGGCTGCAGGGCTGACTGATCATATTTGGACTGTTAAAGAACGTGCGATCCGTTTGCCCGAAACCGTCGAAAGCGCGGGGGATGGGCAGCGAAGGAGGTGTGAGCATTCGTCTCTTTCGACAACTATGTGCAGAGATAGGTGAGGTAACTTCCAATTCCTATCCTCGAGGTGGACGAGAGACAGCAACACCCAACGACGGGAGAATGGCTATCAAACGTCGGAATGCATGGGTGCAAAGGCGGTAAGCCAGGAACCAGACCTGGCGACCCCGTCGAGCCAGTGGCCAAGAGAAGCGCAAGCGAAGGTACCTGGAGGCGTCGTCAACAGTAACCTGCCCACGCTGGTTATGGGGCAGGCCCAAAAGGGAATGGTTTCCTGGCTGGACAGCGCTCTTATGTCCAGCATCCACTCGCATGGAACCCGGCGTAAAGTACCTCTCTACAGCCACGTAAAATCGGCACATGGAACGGAGTAACCCAGCCGAGACTCTCCTGCATGCAAGGAGCAGGCAGCCAGCCGTAATGTCTCCACTGGGAAGGATGGCTCAAAAAGCCAAAGCCTGGGGTAACACCCAGGATATGCTGACGTGAGCCCGGAATACGGGAAGGTAAAGGTGTGGGCATGGAGGTCAAGTTTTATGGCGGGTGTTGAAAAACAACCTGAAGACTGGCAGACGCTCCCCTGGAAACAGTTCCAGCAAAACGTCTACCGCCTCCAACAGCGCATTTACCGAGCGGAACGCCGCGGGGATCGGAAGCAAGTCCACAATCTACAGCGGTTGCTGATGCGATCCTGGTCGGCCCGCTGTCTGGCCGTCCGCCAGGTAGCTCAGGATAACCGCGGGAAAAAGACCCCGGGGGTCGATGGGGTTGCCTCGTTGACACCCAAACAACGTCTGCAATATGCTCACCAGCTAGAGCACTTACCGCAAAAAGCTGACCCGGTGCGTCGGGTGTATATTCCCAAACCCAATAATCTGAAAGAACAAAGACCCTTGGGTATTCCCACTCTGTACGATCGGGCCGCTCAAGCTCTGGTCAAACTAGCCCTGGAGCCAGAATGGGAAGCACGCTTTGAGCCTAACTCCTACGGTTTCCGACCAGGACGCTGCGCCCAAGATGCCATCGAAGCCATCTTTAAAAGTATTCACCTAAAACCCAAATACGTTCTGGATACAGACATCGAAAAATGCTTCGACAAAATTAACCGGGAAGCCTTGCTCGAAAAGCTGGCGGCCATCCAGCCCATTTCGAAAGTGGTACGAGCCTGGCTAAAGGCAGGCATTCTGGACAATGGTGAAATACTGTTTCCCGAAGCAGGCGTCCCTCAAGGGGGAGTAATTTCGCCCCTCCTCGCCAATGTGGCTCTACATGGGCTAGAAAACTACCTGATCAGTACCTGTCCTCACCCACGCAAACCGGGGATGAGCAGGTATGCAGATGACTTTGTCATACTACACGAAGACTACGAAACCCTGCAAAAACTGAGCAAGCAAGCCGAAACCTGGTTGACGGGAATGGGACTACGATTGAAACCCGAGAAAACGCATATCCGCCACACGCTCCAAGCGTTCAATGGACAAGCAGGGTTTGACTTCCTTGGCTTCACCATCCGTCAGTTTCTGGTTGGGAAATACCGCACAGCCACTTTCCGAGGTAAAGCAGGGTTCAAGACTCTCATCCTGCCCAGCCAGAAAGCTCAAAAGCGTCACCTGGAGGCGATCCGTGAGACAATCCGGAAACATCGTAGCCAGGCTCAAACAGCGCTCATCACCAACCTCAATCCGATCATTCGAGGCTGGTCGAACTACTACCGGTCGTGTGTCGCCAAGAAGATCTTCAACCGCATGGATCATCAGGTACATTACCAACTATTCCAATGGGCCAGACATCGTCATCCGAACAGAACGGCGGGATGGCGTTTCCGACACTATTGGCGTTGCATCGGAAAGAGGATCACTTTCAGTAATGGGACAGCCACCCTGATCCATCACGCAGCCACCCCGATCCAACGCCACATCAAAGTCAGAGGAGACAAAAGCCCGTTTGACGGAGACTGGCGATACTGGGTGTGGAGGTTGGTGCGGACCCCTGGCCAACTCCCACAATGGGCCAAAGTACTGAAACGACAAGGCGGCAAATGCGTCTCCTGTGGACTATGCTTTACGACGAACGATGTGATGGAGTTTCATCATCGAGATCACAACCATAACCACAACAAACTATCCAATCTGGCTCTCCTTCACGGCCACTGTCATGATCAGATCCATCGTGACGAAACGTGTCTTTGACAAAGACCCGTATTCTGAAGAGCTGCTTGATATCGAAAGAGTCACGAGCAGTTCGGGAATGGCGGTGAGGGGAGTGATCCCCTCACCGACCATAACTGTTGACTACCATCCCTTTGAGATGCTAACAACACCTAAAAGGGAGACTATCAAAATATAGAAGTTACGCATTCGAGAGGGAATGTGGGTTAATTTGGGCGGGCTACGCCCCCCCAAATAAACCTACAACTCCTTCAACAGCGTAAGGCCAAATAATAATAGTTTGTAGAACTGGAGTGAGATCATGCGTCGATTATTGGTTCTCTCCCTGTCGACCCTCTTGGTGCTTCTAACAAGTATCTTGGCTCCTGCCAACTCCACCGTTCCCTCCGTTTTAGCTGCTGTGCAGACCCCTCATTCATTTTATTTCTCAGGCAATACACCTCCTTTCCAGGATTCTTATATCTCGGTGACCCGCACCCTAGCTCTGAACAGCTTTAACGCCATCACCCTGGAGGCCTGGGTAAAACGGCAAGATGCCTCCCGAACTGAAATCGTGGTGTGCAATGATCCTGTCTTTTCATACTGCCTTGGCTTCACTGGCAACCGGGTCTTCTTCGATACCAATGGATCCAATGATCAATTATTAAGCAACAGTACTATAACTGCGTATCTTCTCAATAAATCGGGGTAAGTCAGGCAACAGACCATGACCAACCCAGATTGAGTTCTATGGCAGCTCTTTCAACCAGTTCTGCCAATGGTGGAATGTGATGAGTTCCGGCGATACGATCCTGCACATAGGCGTAAAAGCTGACGCCCAATTTCTTGGTCGTCGCAGCCAGGGTCATAAACGTGTCCCAGGCTTTGCACCCATCCTGGGTGCGTGGGCCGAAGCTAACATCGCGTTTGCGCACCCGCTGTCTCACCGCCAGTTCCGCCGGGTTGTTGTGCAGCGGCAGTTCGGGATACTTCAACACCAACAGCAGGGAGGCTTTCTTGGCCTGGGTCTTGGCAATCCGCTTGTCCAATTCATCGTATCCGCTGTGTGTGGCAAACAGGTTATCGAAGTCGGCTTCCAGGCGAGCGCTTTCTTGGGGGGTGGGGTTTTGGCGATAAGCCAGCAGTTGATCGTAGTAATCC
>Ga0315542_1000603_pt1 | contig 22849 bp, 18 predicted proteins | sample SalMarSW160120MG_FD_202541 | JGI IMG/M metagenome (GOLD analysis project Ga0315542, IMG submission 202541) | Salt marsh sediment microbial communities from the Plum Island Ecosystem LTER, Massachusetts, United States - Salt Marsh Sediment SW1601-20 ... | reverse complement strand
ATCCCTCGCATGAGGATTGATGAACCGGCAAAGGGACGAAAAACGTCGCTTGATGTCAGGAATGCGCGACCGGGATCAGCTTGCCGGGATTCAGAATATTCTTCGGATCGAGTGCCCTTTTCACCCACCGCATAACCTCGAGATCCGCATCTGAAAAAATGAGAAACATCTCATCGAGCTTTTCAATCCCTATCCCGTGTTCGCCGCTGATAGTCCCGCCTGCCTCCGCACATATTTTCAGGATCTCCGACGAAGCGGCCTTGGCAGCCGCCAATTCTTTTTCATTTCTTTCATCAAAGAGAATCAGGGGATGGAGGTTCCCGTCACCCGCGTGGAAGACATTTCCGATGGATAAATGATACTTTTCCCCCACATGGATCACCTTGCTCAGCACTTCCGGGAGCCTTGTACGCGGGACAGTCCCGTCGCAAACCATATAGCTGGGTTTGAGCCGCGAGACGGCCCCGAAAGCGCCTCTTCTTCCGGCCCACAGCTCCTCCCGTTCGGCAGCATTTTTCGCGACATGGAATTCTCTCACCCCGTTGGCCCTGCAAATCTCAACAATCTTTCCGGCCTGCCGCTCTATGCCGTTTCGGAGACCGTCCAGTTCAATAATGAGGACCGCCGCCGCGTCAAGGGGATACCCGGCGTGAACCGATTCTTCAACGGCCTTCATGACCAGATGATCCATCATTTCAAGGGTCGCAGGAATGATCCCTTCGGCAATGATGGCCGATACGGTATTGCCCGCGTCCTCAACCGTGTCATAGATGGCAAGGATCGTCTTCACGGCCTCCGGAGCCCGGAGGATTTTCAGGACTATTTTCGTCACCACGCCAAGGGTTCCTTCGCTCCCCACCAGGAGACCTATGAGGTCATAACCGGGGTGGTCCTGGGATTTGTTCCCGATCCGGACGATGCTGCCGTCATGAAGTACTACTTCTGCGCCCAGCACGTGGTTTGTGGTCACGCCGTACTTGAGGCAGTGGGGTCCGCCTGAGTTTTCACCGACATTGCCGCCCAGGGTGGATACTTTCATGCTGGCGGGATCCGGAGCGTAGGTGAATCCCTCTTCAAGAAGGCGATTCTGGAGGTCCTGCGTGATAACGCAGGGTTCCACTGTCACAGTACGGTTGGGAATGTCGATTTCCAGGATGCGGTTCATCCTGGACAAATGCAGGACGATCCCCCCACGGATCGGGATGGTCCCCCCGCTTATGTTCGTGCCCGAACCTCGCGCAATAATCGGGATCTCTTCATGGTGAGCCAGGGCGACGACCGCCCCCACCTCTTGTGTGGAACCGGGAAGTACCACCACGTCCGGCATGCCTTTCTCAAGAGAGGCATCGTACCCGTAAAGGGTCAGGTCCATCTGTGAGAAGAGCACATTGGGATCGCCAACGATTTCCTGCAGTGCGCTGATGAGAATATGTTTGTTCATTCGCATTCACCTGTAGGGCAACGGCAGGGCTATCTTCCGCTATACACCGCGGACGCGGCTTCCAGTGCGCCGGGCTTGACAGCGACTCCCTGGGCCCTCAAGATCGTTTCAAGCGCTGACAGAAACAGGAACACATTTCTCTCGCGGGCCGCATGACCCATGAGACCCACGCGCCAGACCTTTCCCGCAAGGGCGCCCAATCCCCCGCCGATCTCGATGCCGAATGCATTCAAGAGGGTCTTGCGAACCGCAACGTCGTCGGTCCCTTCGGGGATGCGGACGGTGTTGAGCATGGGCAGCCTCTCGGCTTCCGGGACCAGCATGGAGAGACCCATTGCCTCGATTCCCGCCACCAAGGCGCGATGGTTCGATTGATGTCTGGCAAAGCGTTTCTCCAGACCCTCTTCAGCAATGATACGAAGGGCTTCCCGAAGTCCGTATATCATATTTATCGGAGCGGTGTGGTGATATTTCCGTTCGGCTCCCCAGTAACTGCTCACCATGCTCATGTCCAGATACCAGCTTACCACCGGGGTTTTCCTGTTTGTGACGGCGTTCATTCCCGCCGCACTGAACGAGACCGGAGAAAGTCCCGGAGGACACGAGATGCATTTCTGGGTCCCGCTGTAGGCTGCATCAATACCCATGGCGTCCAGCGAGACTTCCATACCCCCGAGGGAAGTCACCATATCCACCAGGAACAGGGCGCCGCACTCTCTGGCAATGGCCGAGAGGTCTTCCAAAGGCTGGCAGGCCCCGGTAGAGGTCTCCGCGTGGACCACGGCAATCACCTTGGGGTTTTTGCCTTTCGCTGCGTTCCGAACTGCCTGGGGGTCCACGGTCCGGCCCCATTCAGCATCGACCCTGATGAGTTTTCCTCCGATACGGTTCACAATGTCACACATCCTTGTTCCGAACACCCCATTCACACCGACGACCACCTCGTCGCCCGGCTCCACCAGGTTCACAAAGCAGGTCTCCATGCCCGCACTTCCGGTCCCGGAGACCGGTATGGTGAGCGCGTTCTCAGTCCGGAAAAGGGACCGCAGGAGCTGTTGGGTCTCATCCATAACTGCCAGAAAATAGGGGTCGAGGTGCCCGATACAGGGCGCGGACATGGCCTGCAGGACCCTTGGGGGGACGTCACTTGGGCCCGGCCCCATGAGCACACGCTGGCCGGGATCAATGTCTCTAAAGCTTGCAGCATCCAACATCATCCAAACCTCCGGAATATAGTATTTAAGAATGAGAGCCTCTGAGCACAGTGAGTCTTCTACCGCTGAGCGGGACGCCTCAGGTGCTTCTCGGAGGCTGCTCAGAGAGGGAGCCATTTCTTCCGTTCCGAGGTTCCGGGCTGGTCTTTTCAGTGACTTGTCAGCGTGGGATAGCTACCCCCTCCGCATTCTCGACTTCGTCGAGCTGCGGGTTCCCCCACTGATAAGTCGCGAAAAGACGAAGCCCTCTCACCAGTCACTCCAGAAAGGCTTCCTCTCTGAGCAGCGCGTCATTCTAGACCCCGGATCCAGAGAACCTATCCGGGTCCTCCACGAGAGGTGGGGCGTTTAGCTAGAACCAAGGAACGGCCAGGTCCCCCCTTTCACGAACTGTGCAAGTATATGCGAGCCGTACGGTCCTGTCAAGAAAGGGAGTCCCCGGAGGCTTATGCAGAAGGATGGCCGTCCTGCGCTTGCTCTACAATGGTTTCTTTCAGCCGGATATTTTGCTCCTCATACGCAGCAAGAAGGTTTTCGAAGCAGGCAACCTTCTGGCCGATGAATTCCGGTGGAGAGATACCCTTTCTAGCAAAAAGGCCTTCCAGGACCTGCCTCCCGATTGCGGCAGCGGTATAACCGGTAGTCCGGGCCATTGCGGTGGTTCGCGTCGCGCGATCGTACCTGTCTGCCAGATCGTAGACGCATGTGGTCTTCCTGCCCGCCTTACTTCCGTCCATCAGGACCCTCATGATCGTCACGTCTTCCTCGCCTTCCGCAAGCCTCCACTCATCAAAGAGAAGTTTTGAAATGAGGGCAATCGGCTCCACCGGTGTACCGTTGACCTCTACGGGCTCCCTATCGAAAAACCCGCTTTCCCTGAAAATCCGCATCAGGCCGGCGTGTCCCGGATAACGGAGTGTTTTTTCATGCATAAAGGGAAGCGCAAGGGTCTTTCGCAAGGTTCTGAGACCATCCGTGTTGAAGGCCTCCAGGGTCCCCAGCCCGGGGAAATCCATGAGTTCCGCTTCTGAGAGAGCAGGTTTCACCACGTCTCTTCCGCCTTCTCTCATCCGGCAGGGCCGGGTGTATTCCTCCAGCACGTCAACAGGAGAAAAGACCGCCTTGTACTCAAAGGGCCATTTCCGCACAAGGGGCAGTCCACCCACGTAGCAGGCATATGTATCAACCTCGTTCAACACCGTGGCCACGTGTCCCGCTATGATGTTGCACAGGCCCGGAGCAACCCCGCAATCCACAACGGCGGTCACTCCCTTCCTTTTTGCCAGTTCGTCCAAAAGAAAAGGATCCTCGTTGAAAAATGAGATATCGACCACATTCTTCCCCGCCTTGATGATCTTTTTCAGCGTATCAAATCCCATAAATCCCGGGACAGCACAGATCACCAGTTCGCTTCCGGACACCAGCGCGTCGAGCGACTCCATCGTAAGAAGATCGGCCTGGATTCCTTCCACAGATACTTCAGTTTCCAGTCTCTTCAGGGCCGCATTGTTCGAGTCCACGGCAATCACCCCCAGTCCCTTCTTTTTCAGGTATCCTGCAATGGCGCTCCCAATCATACCGGCGCCCAAAAGTGTCACCCGCATCGATTCCTCCTTTCCGAGGCCTCATGAGCCGGCTACAGCCGAAGCTCAAACCGCTGCTCCTTGACCTCTTTCCCCCATTGGGTGCCATAGTGCTCCGCAACCAGCTTGAATCCGCTCTTCTCGTACAGGTGCCTTGCAGCATTCAGTCCCTCGAATGTCCAAAGGTAACTGCGTCTGAATCCCTTGCTCCTGCAAAAATCAACGGCCGAATCAATAAGTCGAGAGCCGAATCCTTTTCCCCGCAGCCTGTCCGATACGATGAACCACCGGAGATGCGCCCCTTCCGTCTCCCTGTGGATGCCGTCCATGGCTATGGAACCCTCTATCCGACCTTCCTGCATCACTACCCAAAGCCTGTCGCGAGAGGCATCGTACCGTTCCAGGAACTCCGCCAGCCCGGCAGCCACCTTCGCTTCAAAGGGCAGTCCGAATCCCCAGTGCTCGTGGTAGTAAAGGGCATGGAGTGAGACAATCCCGCCGATTGCTCCCGGGACATATCCTTCAGCTACTTTAATGTCCGGCATACAAACTCCCCTTTAGAAGCCCGAACTATCTGCATTAACTCACCGTCGCTGCTGTTCCGCTGACAGGGAATCATAGACCTCTTGATGATACGGCACGGGAATACCGTTCTCCCGGGCGTACCGGACGATATACCCCGTAAAAGTCCCAAGTTCGGTCTTCTCTTTCGCCTTCTCAAAATCCAGCTGTAAGGATGTTTTGGTGTCGCAGGAAAAGGACGATACCTTTTCCAGTGCAATTTCACACACGTTGTCAGGGAATTGGACGCCCTGTGCCCTGGCAACAAGCTCCACTTCTCTCATCAGACCGGTCAGGTACGACTTGCTGAGTTCATCCTCCAGGAGCTGCCCGGATGTCTTTTTCAGATAGGTGGTCGCGCTTGCGAGAGGAGAGACAAAGATGTATTTTTCCCAGACCGCCGTTCTTATATCAGCGCTGTATTTCGCATCGATGCCCGCATCAGTGAATATCTTTTCAATGGCCTTATACCCTGCATGGTTTTCCTTTTCCGTTCCGAAAAAGAGCTTGCAGCTTCCTGACGCCTGGCGGACCAGACCCGGTGCTTCAATGAAGGCACTGATGTATACACACCCGTTCAAGACACTCGCCTGTGGAAAAATCTTCCCCAAACGCTCTGCGTTGTCCACCCCGTTGAGGAGCGTGATGATCACTGTCCGGCCGGTGACATTTGCCTGAAGCATGGCCGCACTCTCCTCCAGATCATAGGCCTTGACACAGAAGAGCACAAGATCGAAAGGCCCCAGTTCGTTGGGCCGATCTGTTGCCAGGTGCGGTCTTGCGGTGAATGTTTCCACCGCCGAACGGACCCGTAGCCCTTTCCCCCGGATCTTCTCCAGGTGTTCGCCTCTCGCGATAAAGATGATCTTAATATCAGAGCTCCCGGCATAATGGCGCGCAAGCTTTCCGCCGTAGTATCCGCCCACTCCCCCGATTCCCACTACTGCTATGTCCATGGACCAGCGCTCCTCCCAGCTGCTTCAAAACCTACCCCGAATAAACTGAAAATGACAAAATATGCCCTGGTTGCCGACCTGGTTCAGAAACAGGACAAGAAGCAACGCAGAGCGGTGCGAACTTCTCATCAATTTGGTCATTTGACATTTGGATTTTGGAATTTGACATTCAATATGATCATACGAGAAATCTCGTGCTCTTTTTGAACGCACATCTGCTCATAAGATGCTGATGGATCTGCCGTCGGCTCTACAAAAGAAGTCGATTCTTCAAGGAACGGCTCTCTCCCGCAGCAATGACACAGATGGCCGGCCTGCCCTTTACCGGGCACTTGTTCTCGCATATACCACAGCCGACGCAGCGTTTGAGGTCCACGAAGGGGACCTGAAGCTCCCTCTTTTTGCCCTCGCGGGTCTCCAGGTCGGCTTTCCTCAGATAAATGGCTTTCGGAGACGTGGGACAATGCTCCTCGCAGACGATACAGGGCGCATTTCCGGACCACGGCAGGCATCTGCCCCTTTCCACGTACGCCGAGCCGATCCTGATGGGCCTCTCTATCTTTTCTTTCACTGAGATTTTCCTGATTGCCCCGGTCGGGCATACACTTCCGCAAAGGGTGCACGTGTATTCACAGTATCCGAGGCCCATGATCAACCTCGGGGTCCAGAACCCGGACACACCCGCTTCGCCCACTGTCGGATTGATGGCATTCGTAGGACAGACTTTCATGCAGAGGCCGCATCGCTGGCAGACCGTGAGAAATTCTTTTTCCTCCAGGGCGCCGGGCGGCCGGATAAGCCCGGCATTTGAAACCTTGTCCCTCTCCCCGCCAAGCCTCCCCAAAAACGGAATGGATAGCCCTGCGAAAATTCCACCCAGGACAGCACGCCGTCCCATATCGGGGCCCCTGTTCCGGCCGAAAGACCATCCAAGGCGAAAGGCCAGCGCGTTTTCCGGACACACCTGAAAACAGTTGAAGCATGCGAGACATTCGGCGCGGTCCCACTCCTGCCCCGGAACGGGCGTTGCGGCGCCCTGGCAGTGCCTGGTACAGCGGCCGCATCCGGTGCATTTCTCTTCCGCTTTGTCGAGCCGGAGAAGGCTGAAACGGGAAAAGAGCCCCAGCAGCGCTCCAAGGGGACATAAAAAGCGGCACCAGAAGCGCGGCCTGATCCTGTTCAGGAACAGGAGGAACAGAAAAAGCGCCCCGATGAACCATCCTGTCTGGTACGCCTGGGGTTCATACCCGAAAACCGGGGATACCAGGGCCTCGGCTCCGTAACCGAGGAGGTTCAGAGACCTGATATGGCTGTCGGCCATTGTCTGAAACAAAGAGTGCATTGCTGCACCCGTTCCGGGAAGAATGGCGAGGGCCATGGAACGAAAAAAGAAAGAGATGGGGTCCATGAGACCCGAGAGGTTGAGGCCCAGGAGAGAGCCAGTCAGGAGCGTGAAAAGAACAAAATACTTGATCCGCCGGCCCGGGCTCTTTTCATTTGCCTTCCTCATTTCCGGCCCTTTCAGTGAGGGCTTGAGCGAACCTGCCAGGTGATGAATGGTGCCGAACGGACAAATGAAACCACAGAAAACGCGGCCGAGTAAGAGGGTGAGCAGCAGCACCCCGGCGCCCCAGAGAATACCGTTTATAAACCGATGGCCTGAGATCAGCGAAGACAGACCCACGAGCGGGTCCATATGGAAGAAGAACCCCACGGGGTAATCAAGAGTCAGGTTTTGCTGACCGGAAGTTACAAGAGAATACTTGAGGGAGATTTCCTGGGGAAGCCTGCTTTCCACGAGAAGAAAAAGGAAGAGCAGCAGAAAGAAACTCTGGCTGATTCTTCTCAGCCAGACCAGGTGTCTTGCTTTCACAGGGAAACCCTTTTCAGGTCCAGTGACTGAAAATCAGAGGTCCCGAGCCCCCGCTTCTCTCCGAGCCGCACAAAACCAAGATCCCCGGGCCTCTTCCCGAAGAGGAGTGCGGCCCTGGCGTCAGCGGCAACAGGATCATCGCTCAGGATAAGGGTGTTCTTCTTTACCACGTACGCCTCACTCCCGCCTGAAGGCCCATTTCTCGTCATGATTCTGACGGCATCGATGAGGGTCACAGTGGGCTTGAAAAACTGAGTAAGGTCCACTATGCTCTCATTGATGTCCTGGTGAAGGGACCACCTCCCTCCCCCGACGCCGCCGATCCAGTTTTTCATTCCAAGGGTGAGCATGCTGAGGGAATGGTGCTTTGCCACCGGTATGTTGATCAGCTTGTCCGCCTCCACGAGGGGAATAAATACGGGCCACACATCCAGCCTGTTTCCCCTGATTTTCATGTCCTTCATGAGGGATGACCGCGGATAGACCAGGTCTGCCCCCGTCTGCTTCGCCACCAGTCCGGCACCCGTAATGGCGAAACACCTCCTGGGGTCCTGAATGGTATGATCAACAATCCGAACCCTCTTTGCCCCTGCGGCCTGACAGAGTTCTATCACGGCCTTCAGGACTTCCGGGTTGGTAGTGGCCGCAAGCACAGGGACCCTCGCCCAGGAAATATTCGGCTTGATGGCAACCACATCCCCTTTTGAGATAAAGCGGCCCGGTCCTCCTGCTGCATCAAATACCTGTTCCACCAGCTTCTTGACGGAATAGCCGTCATGCATGCCCGTTCCCTCAACCAGGAACCTGGATCGTTTCAGCCCGGCCATGGCCGGTTTGGGGAAGCCGAGAGGTCCGGCGAACACGGTCCCCAAAACCACAGATCCGGCAAGACCGAAAATCTTTTTGACCGCCTCTCTCCTGTCGATTGGATCGTGGAAGCACATGGGTCCCTCCTTTCTCCTGCGGACGCGAACCGATTCATTCCAGGCTACGTTGCGGAAAAGAATTTGACAACTGTTTTTTCCCCGGCTAACTTGGGCTCAAAAACAATCCGATGTCAATTATCCACCCCAAAGCCGCCAGGAAGACTTTGGGGTTTTTTGCAGGAATCATGACCAGTCGCTGGAAACGAAAAAACGGGTACAGGGACGTACTGGCTATCAGCCTGCCGCTGGTGGCCTCCATGGGCTCCATCACCCTGATGCAGTTCACGGACCGGATATTCCTGGCCGGCTACTCGATGGATGCCATCAGCGCGGCGCTGCCGGCCGGCATTGCCTCTTTCACGGCAATCTCTTTCTTCATGGGAGTAGCCAATTACGTGAATGCGTTCGTTGCCCAGTATACCGGAGCCGGGTCCTTCAACCGGGTAGGGGCCTCGCTCTGGCAGGGTATCTACTTCTCCCTTTTTGCGGCCGCTTTTCTTGCCTCCCTTTATTTTGTTTCCGGTCCGGTCTTTGACCTGATCGGACATCCTCCCCCCGTCAGGGCTCTCGAGGTGCGCTACTTCAACATCCTCACCTTGGGCGCGGGGCTTGTGGTCATGGGTTCGGCCCTTTCCTGCTTTTACACGGGCAGGGGACTCACGTGGGCGGTAATGCTGGTCAACCTGTCGGGGGCGGCCGTCAACATTCCCCTGGACTACTGCCTCATCAACGGGATCGGGCCATTTCCGCGGCTCGGGATCGCGGGTGCTGGCATTGCAACGGTTGCCGCGTACGGGGTGATCGTGGCCATCCTTAGCCTGCTCATATTCAGCCGGAATAACCGGAACCATTTCAGGACCTGGAGCGCGCGGGCCTTTGACCGGGAGCTTTTCCGCCGCTTGATGCGCTACGGAGGGCCGAGCGGGGTACAGTTCTTCCTGGAGATCTCCGGCTTTACCTTCTTCATCCAGATGTTGGGAAGACTGGGCGACATCCAGCTCGCTGCCTCCAACATCGTTCTCTCCATTGAATCGCTCTCGTTCATGCCCATGATCGGGTTTCATGTCGGCAACGCCACCCTTGTGGGGCAGGCCATCGGCAACGGCACCCCGGAGGACGGCATGACGGCCACGGGAAACGCACTCAAGATCACCCTGCTGTACATGGGTGCCATTGCATTCATGTTCGTCTTCTTTTCGGAACCCCTCCTCCATCTGTTCAAGGTGCAGGGCCACACCCCTGCGCAATATGGAAAAATAGTGGACCTGGGAGTCATCCTCCTGCGGTTCGTTGCGGTGTTCTGCCTTTTTGATTCCCTGAACCTCATTTTCTCCGGGGCCATAAAAGGTGCGGGAGATACCCGGTTCATCATGTGGACCATCGCCGCCATGTGTCTCGGATTGATGATTGTTCCCACCTACCTGGCGGTGGAGGTCTTTCATGCCGGGATCTACACGGTCTGGACAATCGCCACGCTGTATGTCTGCGCCCTGGGCCTGGCATTCATGCTCCGCTATCGCCAAGGCAAGTGGAAGGAAATGCGGGTCATCGAGGAGCCGGTGGAATTAGCGGCAAAAAAAGAAATCTATGTCTAGCCCGGAGCGAGCTGAGCAAACTTCCCCTGACCATCCGTATCGAGTTATTACAGCCTATATCTCCATCTTCTGGGTCATGATGCATCTCGTTACCCCGGGATGCTTTCACTCTCAGCCAGAAAAGACTGGACAGATAGTAGCAAAAAAGATATAAAGAAATATATCCTAACAAATATCTATTTCCATATTTCTCTGCAACGGGCACATCTTATGAAAAACGTACAAATAAGCTTTGATGAGAATCTCCTTAATGCCGTGGATCGCTTGGCCGCATCAGCGAAGTTATCACGTTCAGCCATCATACGGGAAGCTCTGAAGCGCTGGATTCAGAAGAAGGAGATAAAGGAGTTCGAGGATCAATGGATACAGAGCATCAAGAAAAATCCTGATGATTCCAAGGATGCGGACGCATGGATCCAAGCGCAACAGTGGAGTGATTGATGAATCGTGGAGATATCTGGCTGATAGATTTAGGCGGGAAGGCAGGCAGGAGGCCGGCTGTCATCCTCACAAGGCAAAACGTCCTGGAATACCTCAATAAGGTTTCCATCGCCGAAGTAACAACTAAAGGAAAGGGGTATCCGACGGAGGTGTTTGTCGGACAGAAGGCAAATCTGCCAAAATCTTCTTTTGTCCAAACTGACAACATTCACACAATTGGGAAGCACAGGCTGGTAAAGTATTTGGGCACGCTCGATCCCCACACAATGAAAGAGGTTTCAAAAAAAGTTGTGCTGGCCCTGGAACTCGAAAACTGCCTCTAAGGTAAGCCTCTCCTCTAATCTTTCGGATCGGGTTGTCTGATTCCCGCGCGACAAGCGTATCTCTGTGTGCAAAAATATTTTGATCGGCGGGTTCGGAGGCCACTGAGATAGAGTTTTGACTAAATTGGTCCGCTTTTCACTTCACACAATTCCTTGAATGATCATCTGGGTTTCGCGATCCGATACGAATATTTTGGCATCCGCCATGGATACGAACCGGACTTTCTAGTTCGAATGAAAGATGGGCGGATTCTGCTACTTGAAATAAAAGGCTACGAGACCGATGAGGAAAAGGCAAAACACGGGGCGGCCAAACGATGGGTATCTGCCGTAAATAACTGGCCACATCTCGGCAGGTGGTGTTTTCACGTATGTCGGGATCTGCAGTTACTTGCCAAAGAATTGGAATTTATTTGACCTGAACCTCTCTATGCCCCCGTCTTGAGCCGTTCATCGGCGATGTGTTCGGCGGCCTCCTCGGTGGTCATGTCCTTTTCGGCAGCCAGTGCAAAGACCCGGCGCAGCGCCTGCCGTACTTTCGAGGAGACCTCCTGCTCGGCCTGATCGTGATCCCATCCAAGTGTTTCCATTCCGAGGATGGCCATGGCCCCCCCCACATTCACGACAAAGTCCGGTGCGTAGAGGATGTTTCTGGTCCGGAGCCTGCCGGCATCTGCAGGGTCCCTCAACTGATTATTAGCGCCTCCCGCCACTATCCTGCAACGCAATCCGGATATGGTTTCCTCGTTCAAAATCCCGCCCAGTGCGCACGGCGAAAACACATCGCAATCCGCCGTATATACCTCTCCAGCGCTGACGAATTCCAATCGAAGATCATCCCGATAGTACCCGATGGCCGTCCGATCCACTTCACTGAAGGCCACTTGGGCTCCAGCGGCCCGGAGGTATTCAATCAGGGGGCCGCCGACGCTGCCTGTCCCCTGAACCAGCACCTTTCGCGCCCTGAGCGACGCATCCCCGAAAGCACGCTCGCAGGCGACTTGAATACCGGTGAACACTCCCAGCGCGGTGTAGGGGCCTGAGGAGCCGCTTCCTCCTGCCTCAGGGGTGCAGGCGAAAATATACGGAGCCCCTGTTTCGGCAATCACATCCATGTCGGCAGAGCAGGTCCCCATATCGGGACCCGTATAAAACAATCCTCCCAGCTGGTGAACCAGCTTTCCGTACCGGCGAAGGAGATCGGTTCGAAGTCCGGGGTCAAAATCATCGGGAAGGGCGATGACCGCTTTTCCGCCGCCCCACGGCATACCCGGCAGGGCATTTTTGTACGCCATTCCCCGTGCCAGACGCATGGCATCCGCCAGGGCCTCACGCAAATCCGGGTACCATTTCATCCGCGTCCCGCCGGCGGCCGGTCCAAGGACCGTGGAATAGACGGCAACAAAAATCCACGCTCCGGTGGGTTTATCATGGTGGGCGATAACGGTTTCACCCTCCCATTCTTGAAAAAGGGATTCCATTTCCCTCTGTCTCCTTTTTTCGGGGTTCGGACACCTGAGTCTGTCTCACCGATTCTCGTCGGGAGTACATCGGATCTGCCGTCCCTGTAAAACGACTTCGGCTCCGGATAAAAAACAGGGGTTCAGAGATTGGTAAGGGGGTGCCGCTCTGCCTCGCAGATAACGTCTTTGACCCCGGGTACCGCCCTGACGATCTCGAGAATACCCCCTACCGTTCGCATGGGGTTTATCAATCCCGTTATTTTTACGACACCGGTCTCGGGCACCTCGAAGAATAATTCCTGCGGATTGACATTATTCTTCAGGATCGCGGCTTCCACTCTTTTCAGGAGCGATAGTCTTTCCATTGACTCCAGGGCGGTCAGGCTGCACTCGCGGATCTCCCGTGTCTTGGCCATTTCGATGATCTGCGCCGCTGCTGAATTCAAACCGATCTTGTCCACGTTGATAATGGCATCGTAAAGGCTGAGATCGTTCCAATCCATCTGAAAGGAAAACTGCATGAACCCCCGCAGATCGCTGTCCTCTTTCTGGATCAGTTTCCTCGCGTCCGCCTCGCTCATCTTTTCCTGTTCCATAAGGAGCTTCGTTCGAAAGGCTTCAGAGGCATGGATGCGCAAGTGAAGAGCGCACCCAAAATCTCTCAGGAAATAGGGTGCCCCGTTCCCGCAGATAATGCCCTCGCCGCGCCGGGCCACCTCGTAGACCACTGCCGCCATCAATTCCAGGTATTCCGCGGGTCTCCTCCTCAGGAGACGGGTCAGGAGCCCGGGCGCCGTCTGGTCGAAGCTTTTCATGTCTTCAGATGTGTAGCCCATGCTCACCGCCTCTTCATGTATTCGGTCGTCGTCATAAAGGACCATGCCGAGTTCTTCAGCTACACGCCTGGCAGCAAGTATTCCTCCACAGGCAATGCTCGATGTAATAGTAATGAGCGACATCTTCCTCCCTCCTTCACTTCTGCCCACCGGCAAATCAAAGCGAGCCGTCCTTTTCACTCATTTGAAACGAATGACCGCAGCAACATTTACAGATGCGCGGTTTCATGTCCCTCCATCTTGTCTCCCTTCCCATTTCCTGCCCGGGGCTGATAATTCACTTCTGCCTGGAGGGGCTCAACATCACTGAACGTGATGGTTATCTCCTTTGCGCCGAATCCCTTGGCCAGCAGGCCCAGGGTCTGCCTGGCTGATTTCTGGACTTCGGACTGCATCCGTTTCACCAGTTCATTTGCCATCTGGGAAGCCTGGTCCTTTGCCTCCGCAACCAGCCGGTTCTTCGCTTCTTCACCGAAATTGTCGCTGAAGGCCTTGCTCAACAAATCAGGCAGCAGCCACGGCAGGAGCCTTGCGCGCTGTTCGTCATAGAAACTGATATTCTCGATGTGAGATTTATACAGACATTTTGGCATCTTCAGGAGATAGGAATCGATCTCCAGGGGCTCAACGACAAAATCAGGACTGTGGAGGTCATATTTGAAGTCAATATCAAATTGAAAGATCATTGCCATTTTCTTCTCGGAAGCGAGCCACCGGAAATATTTCTTCCCTGTCTCTCCAAACCAGTGATCGGAAGTGGTTATGATCTCCTTCGTAAAAACCTTGAATACCACCAGCTCTCCGACCGATTTGAATCTTTCAACCGTGGAAATGACATCCACCTTGCCCGGCTTTCGGGGTCTTCTCAGCCTCGTTAACCAGAAGACCAGAAAAATCCCCGCACAGAGCGCAAAACCGACTATTCCCGAGACAACAGCTGTTTCCACCCGCTTCTCCCTTCCCGTTGCAGTGTATAAGGATTATAAAACACCGGCACCGAACAGTAAACCATTATCGTGGCTGTTTAAGTGGAGAGTTTTGCGCCCCTGAGGCTTTGCACTTACCGTCGACTCGACAGGGCCAGTCTGATACCCAGGAAAACGAACAGGCTTCCCATAGGCCAATCGATCACTTTATGGTGTGCTCCATTTCAGCAGATTAGTCGTAACCGAATCCTTCCTCTCCGGTATAAACCCGGAAAAGGCTCTCCCGACCCGGGCCTAGAAGAGCATCCGGTGAATCCCTGTGCTCAGGGAGGAAGTCATTTCTTCCCTGAGCCCCCGCAGGAGGAGGCTTGTTTGCAGAATCCGGCGGAGCGCATGGAGTCTTCTCTTACATCAAGCGCTTCTTTCGAAACCAGGCAAGCATGATCGCACCCACAATGACCATCAGCAGAATCACCAACGGGTACCCCCATTTCCATTCCAGCTCGGGCATGAATTTGAAGTTCATACCGTAAATCCCCGCTATGAAGGTGAGGGGAATAAAAAGCGTTGCGATGATGGTCAACACCTTCATGATTTCGTTCAGTTTGTTGCTCAGGCTGGAAAGGTAGATATCCAGAAGTCCGGTGACGGTATCGCGATAGGTTTCTACCGTGTCGATGACCTGGATGGTATGGTCATACAGGTCTCTCAAGAAAAGAATCGTCTTTCGCTCGACGAGATCGGATTCTCCCCGTTCCATGCCGCTTATGATCTCCCTCAAGGGCCACACGGACTTGCGTACGAACAGCAGATCCAGCTTGAGGCCATGGACACGCTGCACCGTTGAGGTTCCTGGGTTTTTGAGGATTTCATCCTCCAGATCTTCGATGTCCTCGCCAACATTTTCGAGCGCAAGGAAGTAGCTGTCCACCACCGCGTCCAGGAGGGCGTAGGCCAGGTAGTCCGGCCCCATTTTTCTAACCCTGCCTTTCCCGTTTCTGAGCCTTTGCCTGATCGGATCGAAGATATCCCCCGGCTTCTCCTGGAATGTCAGCAAAAAATGTTTGCCTAATACTATGCTCAACTGTTCACTCTGCAGGCTGCGCTGGGACGGATCATAGGAAATCATCTTTGACACCAGGAAAAGGTAATCCTCGTAATCATCCAGTTTTGGGCGTTGATTGGTATTAACGATATCCTCCAGCGCCAGAGAATGAAGGCCGAAAGCCAGTCCGACCCTCTCTATAAGTCCAACATCCCAGAGCCCGTCTATATTAATCCAGGTTACGGAGGGTCGCTCTCCAGGAGAACTGAAATCATGTCCGGGGTCCAAGTCCGTCTCTCGAATTCCCTGTTCGTCGTATTCAATGAGCCGTATCCGAACCTTTTCGGTCTTTTTTTCACCCACATGGACCAGCGTGCCCGGAGGCAGGCCGGCCTTTACCGAGCTCTTTTTTCGTGACAAGGCCATAACTCATTCCCTCGTGCTGGTTCTTCAAAACGTGTGCTTGCCCTCTTCTATGGCTGCGGAGAGCATACTATGATTTGACCAGTCGGTCAAATTATGCCCCAAATGCAAAAGGGGTCTTCTCAAGGTCCGGGATGATGGTCGTTCCCACAACGGGAAACAAGAGACTTACTGAAGGATGCGGGCCATTTCCTTTCCGGCCTGATAGACCTCTTCGAGATATTCAGGGTGTTTCAGGACATCGCCTTCGAAATCAAGGCCTCGATAGAGCAAAGATTTCCAGAGCTCCGCGTTAAAGGTATCCAGGAAATACCTGACGGTGAGAAGAACGCCGTCAAACAGCTTTTTCCCCTTCGTTGCGCCAACGGATATAAAAAGGGCCTTCTTGGCTGCGTCACGCTTTCCAAAAGGCGTCTTTTCTATCCAGTATTTCTTTACCCACAAAGACTGACAGCGGTCCATCAGGATCTTTGTGTGGGCGCTGACCGTATAGAAAAATATGGGTGATGCCAGGATGATCCCTTGAGAGGAAAGAAGCAGATCGTAGATTTTCTGAAAATCGTCCGCTATGACACACCGGCCTGTCTTCTTGCACCCATAAATCTCAAGGCATGGAGACATCTTGAGATCCCTGAGAACGACTTCCTCCACCTCCCCGCCCGCCTCACGAGCTCCCCTTATCGCCTCATGCAAAAGCAGAGCAGTATTGCCCTTTCGCCGCGGACTTCCATGGATGGCCAGCAATCGTGACATAACGATCCCTTTCAAAACAGGTTTCGTTCAGCAGCGCCGCAGTGAGTCTCCTCCCGCAGAGCGGGAACCATCCTGAGGCTCAAGGAGGACGCCTTTTCTGAAGTGACTGGTGAGAGGGCACCGTCTTTTCGTGACTTATCAGTGGGGGAGCCCGGAGCCTCGGAACGGAAGAAATGGCGTCCTCCTTGAGCCTCACGGTTTTCCAGATCCCGGATCTGGAGAGCCTCTCCTGGGTTTACTCCAGAGAGGGAGGGTTCAGCCAGAACTAACCCTTGCCATTGTTGACTTCCGGTCGACAGGGACATTTATACGTCAAATTTGTCTTGAGGGCAAGAAGACTCATTCTTATCCCACTCCTTCCGTGTGCCCGACGGTCGGTGGTTGTGGAAACGACGGAGTCAGAGGTGCGTCTTGGATCTTGAATTTCTCCTGGATTCTCCGAAGGGAAACCAGCCTCCCTCTTCGGGAGGAAGGTGTCAGGAACGACTTTAATTTCGCTTCAAGGATTCTCGGGTTCAGCTCCGTTGCAATGGCAATGGCACCCTCCATTATGATCTTCTGCAGGAGCAGTTCCTGGTTTGTTCTCTCCGCGATCTTGGCCTCAAAAGGATGGAAAAAGAAGTTGGTGAAAATGATCCCATAAAGGGTGGAAGTCAGGGCGATGGGTATGGTGGACAGGATGGTCGACGTGTTTCCTGAGCCCGCGATCATCCCGATGAGGCCGATGATGCTCCCCACGATTCCGAACGAGGGGGAAAGGTCGCCCATGGTTCTCAAAACCCGCTCGGATTCGGCCCGCCGCAGCCTGAAGAAATACATCTCGGTCGTGAGGATCTCGGTGATCTCTTCTGTCTTATATCCGTCAACCAATAAACCGAGTGCCCTCCGCAAAAACAGAAGCGAAGTCTCTCCTTCATCTTCTTCAAGAGAAAGGATACCCCTCATCCTGCTTTTTACTGATAGATCAACCAGTATTTCCACGATTTCTTGAGGCTGTTTTACCGGTGTGCGGAAGGATCTCACCAGGATTTTGTACACGATCTTCAAACGCCTGGTGGAACATCCGATCAGAGTTGCGCCAAGCGTGCCGGCTGCAACAATGAGCATCCCTATTAGGTTGAAATAAAGACCGATGTTTCCTGCAAGCAGGAATCCCGATCCGAAAATGACGATGCAAATGAAAATACCCAGCCCTGTGCTGTTTTCTCTCCAGATATGCCCTCGCATATTCAAATTGTCTCCTTGGTAATTATGATCTCAACCCTTCGATTCACTGCCCGATTTTCCGGGGAAACGTTGGGCCGAAGGGGATGGTAATCAGCATATCCGCTTATGCAGAAACGTTCCGGAGGAATCTTCATCTCCTCCGTGAGGAATCTGGCAACCGCAGAGGCCCGTGCCGTGGAAAGTTCCCAGTTGCTCGGGAACTGGCTGGTATGGATGGGGATATCGTCTGTATGACCAACCAGGTTTACCAGGTACGGCGTTCTCCGCAAAATTGCCGCAATCTTTCTGAGAACTTCGACCGCCCCGCCTTTCAGATCGGCCTTGCCCGTGTCAAACATAAGGTCGCTGGTCAGGAGAATGCGGACCGCTTTATTGCGAACGAGCTCAACGGAAGCAAAATTCTCCAGGTGATTTTTTTCCACGGTCGTCTTGCTGAGGTTATAGACGGTGGAAATACCGGGTGCCGTGTCTTTCAATTTTGGTGTGACAGCCGGCTGTCTGGAAGATGCAAAGACGTACATCACCGCGAAAAGGATGAACATGGTCATCATCAGGTCCGACCAGGGAATGTGCCATTGGGACCGATGTTCGGGCCCATTCTGTTGAAACAGCTCTCCGACGGAAATGAATCCCGAACGCTCGTTTGTGTTCACCCCTGCAATGCATCCATTCAATTTCCCAGCAGTTTCACTATCAAAACGCTCCCAATCCATCCATACCCTTTCTCTGCAAAACGCTCCAAGTCTCAAAGGACCCCGGATTCGCGGGTGACCCTCATGCATCCTAATTCATAGAGGAGTTCTAAAGCCAAGACCGTGCCAAATCTCCCTTATTGAGCATAACTATTCGTATTCATGGATAAATAGTCCTATATGCGAAGGCAACAGGATGGAGGCAGCGGAATTTTTTTCCCGGTTTTCCGACCAGCAGGGGAAAAAATTGGTGTGTTATGGTTGTGTTTCATCTTTGTCTTAATGTCCGTTGATATATATAATAACACACTGCGGGAGATGGCCATGAGAAATTTCAGAAGAAGATACTATGACGCCTTTTCAAGATATTACGACCGATTTGTTGCCCTTCACTCCCGTGACACCCAAGGTGAATTGAGGAAATTCTTCTCCGCTAGAATTCCTGTCAGCGAAGGGGATTCCGTCCTGGATATGTGCACCGGAACGGGGACATTATTGCGATACCTGCAGCAGAGGGTGGGAGCAAAGGGGCTTATTGTGGGAGTCGATTTTTCACTGGGCATGCTGGAAGTCTGCAGGACAAAAACCAGTGCGTACACAAATATCGAAATACTGGCATCAGACGTGGCATATCTCCCCTTCCAAGATAATAGCTTTGATGCGGTGACCTGTTCTCATGCTTTCTACGAGTTAAAGGGAGAAACCCGGCAGCGAATGTTAAAGGAAAGTGTCCGGATCCTCAAGCCGGGAAGATCTTTCCTCATGATGGAACACGACCTCCCGGAGAATCCTGTAATCAGGACACTGCTCTATATCCGGCTTCTTTCCATGGGCGCCAAGAGGGCTTTAAACACCCTCAGGCATGAAAGGGAGGCCTTGGAGAAGCATTTCAGGTTCGTTGAAAAAGTAAAAACAGTGAGAGGAAGATCCAAGATCATGGTATGCCGGAACTGAGTGAGTCTCTTCCCGCAAAGCGAGAGGCATCAGGGAGTCTCTTAGGAAGGCTCAGGGAGGGAGCCTTTTCTTCCGTCATTCCGTCATCAAATGCCCGGTCAGAATAGCAGGCTGCTATTCTTTCTTGTCCTTCAGCAGGGAATCGAGGCCCGCAAAGGGCTTGTAGGTAGAGGACGGCCCTTGATTACCCCCCGGCGTGGGGCCGTCAGACCACTCCGCATCCAGATAGCGCGAGTGTTCATTATCATGACAGTACACACATAAGAGTTCCCAGTTGCTTCCGTCGGGAGGATTGTTCTCATGGTTGTGGTCCTTGTGGTGAACAGTAAGCAAGCGAAGATTCTTGCCGGAAAATTCCCGTCCGCAGCGCCCGCACACCCATGGGAAAAGTTTCAGTGCCCGTTCCCGGTAGGTCTTTTCCCGGCGTTCCTGGTCACGGCGCACCTGTGCAACAGTCTGCTTTATTTTCTCGCTTTTTTCTCCACTCCTCGTATCCTGCATACGGACACCCTTGCGCATATACTCTGGGTTTATTCCTTTGTGAACCTCCTCAACTTCTTAGCTGATTCGGTCAGGAAAGCACCCGATTCGTCCCTCATACCCGTCAACCCCATTCAGAGGGGCAACGGTCCGATATTTTGGAGAAACGGTTCCTGTATGCACGGGAACAGCTTATTCGATATTGTTTGACTGTGCCATATCACTGTCGACGGCCGTTTGTCAATCATTGAGAAGAATTCCGCCCACGTTGAGAGGCAGCATGACGATGTTGAGGGCGATGTCGACGAAGCGGAAAATTTTCATGCGAAATGTATAATTTGCCGATGGGAAAAAGGGGCAATACCGCTTTCGTGACAAAAGGGTGGAAACAACGCATCACCCGGGAGAAAAATACCTGGAGAAACAGATGGCAGAAAAGCCGACCTGCGCGGAGCTCAAGAAGCGGATTCCAGATCTTGAGGGAACCATGGCCAAACCCAGATCTTTACAGGAGCATTTACAGGGGAACGCCCGCTCCCTTGATGTACCTCTCCGCCAATATGAGGAGATGTTCGCAGCCTTCCTCGCCATGACCTCCGATGCCGTCGCCATCAACCGTGTGTCTGACGGCCGCTACGTATTCGTCAATGAAGCCTTCACTCGTTTGACTGGGTACAGCGTAGAGGAAGCGATAGGCCGGACCCCTCTGGAACTGAATCTGTATGCGGACCTCGCCGACCGGAATCGAATAGCGCAATGTCTTCGAAAGAACGGCCGGGTGGATGGACTTGAAGTGCGGTTCAGAGTCAAGGATGGGAGTGTCCGGGATGACCTTTTGTCTGTCATGCCCATCCGGTATCAGGGAGAAGCACGTCTTATTTCTGTATGCAAAGCCGTCACCCCCCTGAACCAGGTCCAAGAAGCGCTCAAGGAAAGTGAGGAAAGTCACCGGAGTGTTCTCGCGCTGGCCCCTGATGCCATTGCCATTCTCCGCGCAGGGGATGGCCGTTACATCCAAGTCAATGAGGCCTTTTGCCGGCTGACCGGGTACAGCACCGAGGAGATCATCGGAAAGACCAGCCTGGATCTGAACCTCTACCCTGATCCTTCCGACCGGCTCCGGTTAACTGAAGCCTTAGAGTGCGACGGCGGGGTAGACGCACTTGAGGTACGGTTCCAGGCCAAGGACGGGAATATCATGGACGACCTCGTGTCAGCGAGGCCGATCAGGTTCAAAGGAGAGGCCTGCGTGCTGGTGGTGGCCACGGTCATCACTTCCCTGAAGGAGGCTCAAAATGCTCTCCGTCAGAGTGAGGAAAGGTATCGCAATATTCTCGAGACCATGGAAGAGGGGTATTGGGAGGTAGATCTGGCTGGGAATTTTACGTACTTCAACGAAGCATTGTGCAGGATTCACGGCTACCCTCGCGATGAAGTGATGAACATGAATTACAGGCAGTTTTCGTCGCCTCAAGACAGAGGGCAGATTTTCTCTATCTACAACCAAATATACAAGACCGGCGTTCCCGCAAAGTTCATCGACTTCGAGGTCATAAAAAAGGACGGTTCAGTAGTGATGACCGAGTCTTCGGCCTCGCTTATCAGGAATTCTTCCGGAGAACCCGTAGGCTTCCGCGGGATTTCACGGGACCGAACTGAACAGAGGAAGGCGGAACGCGCATTGAGGGAGAGTGAGGAAAAGCATCGCCTGGTGGTGGAAAATGCCAATGAAGGCATCTTCATCATTCAGGATGAGGCGGTGAAATTCCCAAATTCCCGGACCAAAGAACTGACAGGCTATTCGACGGAAGAATTGGCAAGCATGTCCTTCCTGGATCTTGTTCATTCAGAAGACAGGACTGTCTTTCCTGAAGGATATCAGGACAAGCCTGAAACCGAGGAACGTTGCCTGAGCACCCAGTCTTTTCGTCTCGTAAACAAGAAGGGAGAAATTCTGTGGGTCGAACTCAATCATCTCCCGATTTCCTGGGAAGAAAGACCGGCAACACTCAATTTTCTCAAGGATCTGACCCCACAGAAAAAAATGGAGGCCCAACTCCTCCAGGCCAAGAAGATGGAAGCCATAGGGACCCTGGCGGGCGGAATAGCCCATGACTTCAATAACCTTCTCATGGGCATCCAGGGAAACGCTTCTCTGGTCCTCCTGGACATGGATTCCGAAAATCCCCACTACGGGAACCTCAGGAGCATAGAGAAGCTGGTCAAGAATGGTTCCGAGTTGACAAGGCAGCTTCTGGGGGTTGCCCGGAGGGGAAAGTATGAAGTGAAGCCGACGAACCTGAACGAATTGATCAGGGCGAGCGCGGATCTGTTCAGCCGGACGAAGAAAGAGATCAGCATTCACGAACGGTTTCAGGAAGACCTCTGGACCGTGGAGGTGGACCAGGGCCAAATTGAACAGGTGCTTTTGAACCTTTACGTCAATGCCTGGCATGCAATGCCTGAAGGGGGGGAACTGTTTATAGAGACCCAGAATCTCACTCTCAGTGAATACGAAGTCAGAGCTTACGGAATCGCGCCTGGAAGATTCGTCAGAATATCTGTTACGGATATCGGGATCGGTATGGATGAAGCCGTCCTGAAAAGGGTCTTCGACCCATTCTTCACAACCCGGCAGATGGGCCGCGGGACCGGACTGGGGCTGGCTTCCGCATACGGAATTATCAGAAACCATAATGGTGTCATCAACGTATACAGCGAAAAGGGTGAGGGGAGCACGTTCAATGTCTACCTTCCGGCAACGGCTAAGGAAATTCGCGAGACGGCGGAACCGAGCAGGAGCATTCTCAATGGGAGCGAGACCATCCTCTTTGTGGACGACGAGGATGCGATCGTAGAACTTGGACACCAGTTCCTGTCAAGATTGGGATTCCACGTGAAAACGGCCAAAAGCGGACAGGAAGCGTTGGAGATCTATCGCAAGGAAAAGGAGGGGATTGATCTCGTCATCCTGGATATGATCATGCCGAAAATGAGCGGCGGAGAGACCTATGATCGCTTGAAGCAGATCGATCCGTCTATCAATGTGCTCCTATCGAGCGGCTACAGTCTCAACGGACAGGCACAAGAGATACTGGATCGCGGCTGCAGGGGTTTCATACAGAAACCCTACACCC
>Ga0315542_1000601_pt1 | contig 22887 bp, 13 predicted proteins | sample SalMarSW160120MG_FD_202541 | JGI IMG/M metagenome (GOLD analysis project Ga0315542, IMG submission 202541) | Salt marsh sediment microbial communities from the Plum Island Ecosystem LTER, Massachusetts, United States - Salt Marsh Sediment SW1601-20 ... | reverse complement strand
AAGATTTAGGAGAGTTTTAAGTAATAATTCTCCTGGAAGCTTTTCAATTTGAGCTATCTCTCCAAAAATAGCTTGAGCTTTTGCTCGATTTTGAATTCTGTTACTTGATTTTAAGATGAGTGCCTCTGAAAACCGAACGTAGAGAGGGGCTAATTCATTTTCCTCTTTCTCAGCAAATGTTTTCAATGAATTTAAGTGAACATATGCTTCTTCAATTCTACCCATTAAAACATTTACCTCAATAATGCTTGTTATTGTTGTCATTAATATATAAGGGTTTTTCACTTTTGTAGCAAACTCAAATGCATTTTTAAGAAATTCTAATGCTTTATTGAGATCTCCTTGTTGACTATGAATCATTGCAATATTGTTAAAAATAGACATCTTGATCATTAAAATATTAGTATTATCAAGTGCTTGTTCATGAAACATTAAGGCTTGGTTAAGTTCACCCTTCATGATACATATGCAACCCAAAGTCACTAAATTTAAAGCAAGTAGAGGTTTATTATCTAATTCATATAATAGAAGTTGGCATTGTTTAGTATGATACATTGCTAAATTCAGATCTATATTAAAAAACGTATAATATGAACCTAATTGATAGTTTGATCTAGCTATGATCTGCTTATCATTAATAGGCTCACCTATTTTTAAAGCACTTCTTGCAGATTCATAAACTTGTTCAGTCTTCCCTTGTTGAACGTATCCACATCCTCTACTAATATACAGCATTGCTTTATACTTATTTTGCTGTTTTTCAGTGAGATCTGGAAGATTTATTAAAATATCCTCTGCTTCATCAATATATTGAAATCCTAGTTCAATGTTGCCTAACCAACTGGTTGAATATCCCATAATGAGGAGTGCTTCAAGTAGATTAGAAGTTTTTCCTTGATTACGGTATCCACGATATGATTTTTTTGCGAATTTTAATGCTTCTGGATAATCTCCTATACCATTTAATGCGGTCGCTCTATAAAGGTGGGATAAGTTTAGGTCTGATTTTGACAATTCCTCATTTGATTCAAGCTCATTTAAAAATCTAATTGCTTCTGGATATTTATATTGCTCTATCGCAAGACATACTTGCTCGAATAGCTTGTTACCCATAATAATCTTCCTTTTATTAGATTTCAATCTTAATGAATTTATGAATACTTATTCAAAAAACTTATGAAAATATAAACTTATGTTTTGGATTGAAATGGTTAATACTAAAAAACCTAGTGTAGAATTCTAATTAAACCCATACAAGTTAGTTAGATTATCATTAAAAAATATTTAAAAATAGAAATGAAAATAAAAAAATTAGATAATTCTTCTTTTTTTTGTAATATGTAATAGTAGATAGACTCCTGATATTCCTACTGTAAGTAATAGCAATAAAATATCATATCCTGGAATTCCTGGTGGTGCTGTTCCACTCTCGGACGATACAAAGACTTCTATCGTTGCTGTACAGTAATTGCCCCACGGATCATAAGCTCTAATTTCAATCGAGTAGGTTCCTACCGAAAGCGTTCCGATGCTTGTTATGAGTCCATTATTATCGATTTGAAAATTTGAAGTATCACTAATCCAATAATAATCAATCCCCGAGAGATCAGATGCGTTCACGTTATATTTAAATGTATTCTCCATATCAATCAGTTGATCGGTTGGTAATTCGATCCAAATAGGATTTGTGGTGTCTACAACCGTGATTTTTATGATGCTATTTGTAATGAGTCCAATGGTATCATTTACACTAATTTCAAGCCAATATGTTTTAACGGTTAGATACGAGCAGTTTGTGATCAATCCATTAACATTGATATGGAAAGTGCTTGTATCGTTAATCCAGTACGTATCGATTCCAGACGGATCCCACGCACTAACATCATAACTTAAGGATGTACCATATTCAAGATCTTGGTCTTCGGGCAAATATACCCAATCTGGTGGGGTTGTATCTTGGATCGTGACTTTAATTACTGTAGAATTCACATTTCCAAGAGTATCATTCACGCTTATCTTCAGCCAATAGATTCCAACAGGAATTTCAATAAGATGAGTAATTAATCCATCATTATTAATCTGAAAGTAGGTGCTATCGTTTATCCAGTATGAATCAATCCCCGAAATATCCACCGCATTCACGCTGTAAGCAAAGTTAGTACCAAATTCATCTATTTGATTCGACGGAAGTGGGTCCCAGTTTGGAGGTAAGGATGGTTCAACGTTGATTCTTATAGTGGTCGAAAGGAGGTTATCATAAGTATCATTAACTGATATTTCAAGCCAATATTCTCCCGCAAAGAGCGTTGTGATATTATGTATCATGCCATTTGCATCAATCATAAAATTGCTTGTATTATTGATCCAATAAGTATCAATTCCAGAAGTATCAGACGTATTTACATCATAGAAAAATGGGATTCCAAATTCGAGAGTCTGATTGCTGAGCATTTGGTCCCAGGTTGGAGGATGATTCTCACCAGGACCATCGTCCCAAATTGGATATCTGTCTTGGCTTTCTGCGCTTCCAGTGATATTATATGGAATATCTCCGATTCCATCATCGTCTAAATCCACGCCTGAATATACGTCCCAATAATCACTCCAGTAATTCCCTATTGATCCATCATCCCATTGATTATTTATCCCATCGTCATAAGCTTGAACTGCATTATCTATGATTTCGTTTAAGAATATTATGGTTCCATTTGTATGCAATAAATAAATACCTCTTGAGGATGAATTAAAAACAATGTTTTCAGATATAACATTTAGCGGACCTGATTCATACAAATAAATCCCGTAATACAAATTTGAGGAACAATTATTCTTTAGGATTTTATTTTTGTCCGAATATCTTAAGGAAATTCCGCGATAGATGTTCATAATGCAGTCATTTTCGGAGATTGTGTTGTTACTTGATGAAACGAATTCAATCCCTTCATGATTTAAATTACATAGATTTCCTGAAATAGTATTATTGATAGAGGAATCCAAAAAAATTCCTTTGTCATTCGAGAAACATTTGTTCTCTGAGATAATGATCATTTCTGAAGAGGCTAAAGAAATTCCATAATCTAGATTCAATGAGCAAAAGTTATTTGAAATCGTGTTTGTATTGGAGGAATGTATAAAGATACCATGATGTGAATTTGAGGAGCAGTTATTTGCCGAAATGATATTATTAGATGAGTACGATATCCTTATTCCATACCAATAATTTAAAGAGCAGTCATTATGTATGATTTCTGAATTGTTAGACCTGAATATGACAATACCTTGACTATTCGAAAAGCATGTATTTTTTGACACGGTATTATTGTTTGATAAACCTAAATTTATTGCCACATCACCATTTGAAGAGCATTCACATTCAGAAATAGTGGTAAAGTTTGAATTATACCCACTAATACCATATTCGTTTAAGGAGCAGTTATTCAATGAGATGAAATTCTCGTTTGAGTTAAGTAATCGGATCCCTTCGATTGAGTTTGAGGTGCAGTTATTTAGCGATATTATATTGTGAGGTGCATAAAATAAATAAATTCCTCGATAGTTTAAGTAGTATGTATTCCCCACGATTGTATTATTGAGCGAATGAAATAAATCAATCCCATGATGTCCATTTAAAGAACAAAGATTATTTGCGATGGTGTTATTATTTGAAAGATAAATATATATTCCGTGATCTTCGTTGGAGAAACAGGTGTTCCTTGAGATTGTATTATTAGTGCTCGAAGACTCCAACTCAATCCCATCATTATCATTAAATCTACAATCATTATTAGAAATCAGGCTATTATTAGAATTTACTAAATTTATTCCACTATTATCATTTGAATAACAGTTATTCTCTGTGATTTCATTATTACTACTTATTTGAACCAAATAAATACCATCAAGGAGATTAAATGAACAATTATTCCCCAAGACTATATTATTTTTTGTTGATTCTAATCGAATTCCATACTGTTGGTTAGAAGAACAATTATTTCTTGAGATTAGATTATAATTACTCGAGGAATATACATGTATCCCGTGACGAATGTTAGAGGAGCAGTCATTTTCCGAGAATATGTTATTACTTGAGGAATCTAATTCAATCCCATACAGCCCATTCGAAGAACAATTGTTTCGTAAGAATCTATTATCATCATTCGATAATTTCAAATGAATTCCTACCCAATCATTTGCGGAGCAATCATTTTCAATGAATGTATTATTGCTTGAGGAGTACAACCGTATTCCATAACGACCATTAGCAGAGCAATTATTTCCCGAGACCGTGTTATTATGCGATTGGATCAGGTGAACTCCTGCAAAAGTGCTAGAAAATGCATTTTTATTGATTTCTCCGTTATTGCAATGATCTAAATAGACCCCTCCTCTATCAAGTTGAATACCTGAATTAAAAAGGGTGCAATTTTCAATCACGAAAAATACGTCAGAATCCCTGATTTTAATGCAACTACTTGTACCCATTCCATCAATAGTTACGTTCGCAATCACGTAAGGATCGATTTCAGTGCCACTTCCAGAACACCATGGTTGATATGCTGCCCACGTCCAATTATGTGCTCCGACCCCCGTAGCATCACCGTCTATGAATATTGGATTCAAGACATAAAAGAACCAGATCGGCAAATGATCAATCCCTCCACCAGTTCCACTTATTGAATATGGAGTGTCTCCAATGCCATCTAAATCAGAATCAGAACCAGTATAATCGTCCCAGTAATTTCCAATAAATCCATTATCCCAGTAATTGTCAGTTCCGTCGTCATATGCGTTTTGATCATTGTCTACTAAGTAATTCCGATAGATTGTGTTGTTATGAACATTGGTATCGTCTAGATTAACTCCATAACGAGAGGATTTTTGAATTTCATTGGAATAAATCTCATTATAGCGACAATTATCTAATAGTCGGATCCCATCATAAGTGGTGTTGTAAATGAGGTTATCATGGATTTCACAAAATGCTGTTTGTTCCGATCGAATTCCAAAATTCCATGAATCTCTGATAATATTATTAGTTATAATGGAATAATGCCCGTGTTTTAAACTAATCCCTATTTGGTTTGACTCAAAAATGTTACCCATAACTGTGGTATGCTCAGTAGCATGGATTCGAATCCCTGTTAAACAGCCTTGAATCGTATTATTTGAAAAAGTATTATAATTGCTATTTAAGAGATATATTGCAAAGTTTCCAGAAGAATTTGCAATCCAGTTATCAATTATGATATTATTTTCACTGGAAACTCTAATTGAAATCGCAGCATTTTGATTCTCATGCATGATATTTCCTTTTATAATATTATTATTACAATTCTCATACAAGATAATGCCGATGTGACCATTATTTGAACAATTATTCTCAAGGATGAGGGAATTATTGACATGATCCAAATGAATAGCAGCTTTATAATCTAGGGGCGATGCGTTATATAAAGTAGAATTGCGTATTATGAACGGTACGTTGGAATTCTGGATTTCTATGCAGTTGTCAGTTCCTTGACCATCTATGATCACGTCGCTAATGATATAAGGATCATTCCAAGTTCCACTACCTTCACACCATGGTTGATTTGCTGCCCAAGTCCAATTATGAGCACCAACGCCCGTAGCATCATCATCTATGAATATGGGATTTAAATTGTAAAAGAACCAAATTGGAAAGTGATCAATCGCTCCACCGATACCATTTATTACATAAGGATCGTCACCAATGCCATCTAAATCCGCATCAGAGCCAGCGTAATCATCCCAGAAATTTCCTATAAATCCATTATCCCAGTAATTATCCGTTCCATTATCGCAAGCTTGTTCGCCATTATTTAATATTTCATTTCTATAAATCGTGTTATTATGGCTATTACTGGTTTCAATTAAAATGCCAAAATTAGATGAATTTTTGATTTCATTAGAATAGATTTCATTATGATGACTGTTTTCTATTAACTGGATTCCGTTATTAATTGAACTTAATATTTTATTTTCATAGATTTCACTATATTCAGTATTATACAAACGAATTCCATTTTCTCCGCACAAAGAACAGTCATTGTCAACAATAGTATGATTGCTTGAGCTGTGTATATAAACCCCATGAACTCCATTGGAAGAACAGTTATTTTCCGAGACAAGATTATCGTTCGAAAAATATAATAAAATTCCTGCTTCACCGTTTGATGAGCAATCATTATCAATAATAGTGTTATAACTAGAAGGATACAAAACGAGACCTGCTCCTGCGTTTGATGAGCAATCATTCCCTGAAATCGTGGTATAATTACTTGATGAATATAACATTATGCCCTCATCAGTGTTTGAGGAGCAATCATTATCTAAAATTGTATTATTGTTTGAACCAATAACGTAAATCCCATAATTATTCAGTGAACAGTTATTTTCTATAATATTGTTACTATCCGAAAAGTACAAATAAATCCCGTACACATTTGAGTTACAAACATTCTCTAAAACAGTATTGTTACTTGAGTAAAGTAATGCAATTCCCACTTCTCCATAATAGGAACAATTGTTGCCAATAATAACGTTATTAATTGAAGAGTCCAAGAAAATCCCATATTGGTTATCAAATATTATATTATTCCGAAGTTCCACATTTTTGCTATTCTTCAAATAGATACCCCCATAGGGAATTGTAGTATTGAAAAGAGTGCAATTTTCAATCACTAAAAATACATTAGAGTCTTCTATCAAAATACAGCTACTGCTACTCATTCCATCTATTTTTAAATTCATTATTACATAAGGATCTAGTTCAGTTCCACTTCCGCTACACCACGGTTGATTTACCGCCCATGACCAGTTATGAGCACCGAACCCCGTTGCATCTCCATCAATGGCAATGGCAGTCATTGAATTACTGTAATATGCTCCCTTAAATTGAGGTTCTTGATATTGATTTACTTCCTGTTTATTTGAAATGTTAGATTGCATTAATGGGGAGAATATCTCCAATAAACCGCATAAAAGGAGTCCTAACGCTAAAAATCGTAGTATTTTCTTTTTATTTTTTTTGTTGTAAGTTTTCATGAAAAGTTCAGTCAACTCTAAATTTTAGATTTGTGTTTGAATTTTGATTGTTGAAAAATCAACTCAGAACCCTTTTATGGTTGCAGTTCCAATCATTTCATAGAAGTTTTAGCGCTTGGTGGAAGTTACCATAGAAAAAAAAATTTCTTAATGTTATTGGCTAACTTGTTTGAAAAACTCAAAATAAAATAAAAAAAAAATAGTTATTGTTTTCGTTTCTGAATTACTACTGCTCCAATAATAGAAATTATCATGAAAACCAAAAACCAATTTCCAAATGGAATTGCTGGAGGAGGTTCATCATCAGGAGGTTCCTCTTGAATTGTTATTTTTACTGTATCAGTAGCATAATTTCCAGCAAGATCAGTAAAATTAATGGTAAAGAAGTGCTCTCCTATTGATAATCCTTCTGGAATGGTATAGCTCACATCACTTCCACTGGTCCAAGAAATTGGTCCTGTTAGAATACCATGACCTTGATGTTCTATAGTATATGTGGCAGGATGAGCATCAGTTGCTATCCATATGAGACAAACATCTGTATATCCCGAAAAGCAGCTATAATCTTCTGGAACATCAGTGATTATAGGAGTTATGGAATCACCTACAGTGAATTTGACAGTATCTGTAATGAAATTTTCAAAACTATCCGTGTAATTGATGATATAATAATAATCTCCTATTGGAAATCCGTCTGGTATCGTATAATTAACTGCAACACCACTAGACCACGCTGTTGGTTCTACTACAACTCCAGAACCTTGAAGTTCAATAGTATAATTATACGGGTTATCATCAGTTGCATTCCATTGTAAATTGATGCCCGTGTAACCTAATTCAACAGCAATATCACTTGGAGCATCTGTAATAATAGGATCTTCTATATCTTGGACAGTTAACTTTACAGTATCTTCGATAAAGTGTCCATAATCATCAGTGAAATTTATAGTGTAAAAATATTCTCCTACACTAAATCCCTCCGGGATATCATAAATAACAGATATTCCACTAGACCACCCAGTTAAATCTACAACATTTCCAGAACCTTGTAGTTCAATTGTATAATTATAGGGATTTTCATCGGTTGCCGTCCATTGAAAAGTTTCGCCAGAATATCCTAATCCAACTATTTTATCGCTAGGAGAAAATGTAATTATGGGATTTTCTGTATCTTGAACAGTAACATTTACAGTATCAATTGCAAAATTGCCATTATCATCAGTAAAATTGATTGTGTAAGTAAAAGTACCCACTCCTAATCCATCAGGAATATCATAGGTCACTTCAACTCCACTAGACCAAGAAAATGGACCCGCTACGACTCCAGAACCTTGAAGTTCAATAGTATAATTATACGGATTATCATCAGTTGCCATCCATATGACATTTTTGTCTGTATAACCACATTCGAGAATCAAGTCACTCGGGTTTTCAGTAATGATTGGATCATCCAGATCTGCTCTCTCTCTGACTTGAACAACTACCAATCCTTCAGAACGACTAGCAACAAATGCATGATCACCAATTATATCAACTCCGATGGATAGATCTATAGTATCTGAATATAATATTGTCGGATTGGCAATACCCACTTGCTTAATATCAATTACTGTTAATCTGTCTCCATCAGCAACGTATGCATAATCACCACTTATATCAACATCAAGAGCACATGTACCTGCAGTACTTATAGTCGTTGGAGAACTAGGACTTGTTGGATCCGATACATCGATGACAGTTAGACCCGCATTATCGTCTGCCACGTACGCATAGTCTCCTCTGACCTCTATAGCCCATGCCCAGCCATTAGTATACATTGTAGAATAAGGACCTGGACTGGTAGGGTCGCTGATGTCGAAGATCGCTATTCCACCATCCCTATAGGCTACATATGCATAATCTCCATCGATAAAAACATCGTAAGCATCGTGATCGCCACTTTTGTCCATATATACTGGTGTCCCTGGACTGGTAGGATCACTGATATCGATGATTGCAACCCCTGCACTACCAGAGGCCACATAAGCATAATCTCCACATACATCTATACCGTGTGCATAACCTGATGTATCCATGTATATTGGAGTTTTTGGATTTGTAGGAGAAGACACATCAATTATCGCCAATCCAGAACCACCATCAGCGATATAAGCCCAGTCCCCATCTACCTCAACGTCATTTGAATGCCCTGCGGTATTCTCATAGATGGGTGCTGATGGGGCGAAAGGCTCAATAATAGCCATGACTGCTAGACCTGCAGTATCAGCAGCGATATATGCAAAAAAACCATCAATATCCACTTTTCTTGCCTCGCCGGCTATAGCTCGACTTGCATATATTACAGGATCTACTTCTACTGATATATCTATTATCATTAAACCATGAGTTGTAGGAACAAATCCATAATTTCCTTCTATATCTATTCCTCTTGGATATCCATAACCATTTCCTTGAAATTCTTTATATGCAATTTCATTTGGAGAATTTGGATACATAATGTCAAAAACAGCCATTCCATAGAGTGTTGCGAGATAAGCATAATCTCCACATATAAAGACATCGTTAACAGTATAAGAATCCTCATAATCAGGAGATTGGGGATTAATAGGATTAGTCACGTCAATTATTGCCAACCCATAACTTCCATCCGCTACAAAAGCGTTACATCCATCCAAAAATATAGCTTGAGCAAAACCATCCGTATCCACGCTATAGATAGAAGCAGATGGGTCAGTGGGATTCGTAATATTAATTACTGATAATCCTTCATAACCATCGGCAACATAGGCATAATTTCCTCTCACTTCTACACTCCAAGCCCACCCAGAAGTATCCATATAAACGGGCGTTCCTGGATTGGTAGGATCACTGATGTCAATTACTGCTAATCCATTAATCTCATCGGCAACATAGGCATAATCACCCTTAACATATACATCCATTGCACATTCAGTATCCATATACACAGGAGCTCCGGGATTTTCGGGGTCAGAGATATCAATAATTGCCAATCCATCCTCATAGTCAGCGATATATGCATAATTTCCACTCACGTATACAGCTTGAGCATCTCCGTATGTATTCCTATAAACTGGTGCTCCTGGATTAGTAGGATCTGTGATATCTATTATCGCTAATCCTTTCCAACCGTCTGCTATGTAAGCATAATTACCACTTATATAAACGTCATAGGCAGTAGCTTCAGTTTCGCTGTAATAAATAAAAGAATCTTTAGGATTTTCATGTTCAAAATCTATTCTCTTTGCTAAAGAATCGAATTCTCCTTGAAGAAAATTTGTAAAATTGGGGAGGAGAAATATTAGTACTATTAGAATTAAAATAGTTCTTGATTTTCGTGTTTTATTTTGTGTATTTCTAATAATTATCAACTCATCTTTCATTATAAATTGATTTTAAGCATCTATGATGCTTTTATGGATATTTGAGAGTATTTGCTTTTATGATTGCAGTTCCAATACTTTCATAAATGTTCCAAGAAACCACGGAAGTTCCAGAAAAGATATATAAATAAATAAAAAAAAGATATAATTTAGATAAAAAAATACAACTTTCTAAAATTATGGTAAATGTAAATTATCCTCCTGAAAACATTTACGACCCTTCTGGAAAAGAAAACGCTAATTATGACCACGTTATTCTCTGGATGTTGTATAATAATGAGGTTTGTAAATGGGGCGATTTTAGCAAAGAACCAATCGAAATTCCTTTAGGAACATTATCTAGACACATGGATCAGTTAAAGCGTAAGGGGTTTGTCGAAAAAATCTCAAGAGGCAGTTATAAAATTACATTAGAAGGAAAAAAAAAATTTTATGAGCAACTAACTGGAAAAGGAAAAGAGCGAAAGCTAAATTATCCGCCTGAAATTGTTTTAAACACTCGAAATTACGATCACTGGATTCTCTGGGTGCTCTATAATAATAATTACTGTAAACGATCTCACTTTCTTGAAAATCCATTAAATATAAACCAATCTTCGTTATCAAAAACCCTCAATTTATTAATTAAAAAAAGATTCATAATAAAAAATGAGGGAAAATATATTATTACGACATTGGGAAAATCTAGATACTCAAAGATACTCAAGAATTATGATCTTGACAGACAAACAATATTGGAGGAAGAAACCAAAAGAATAGAAGAGATTAATAAAAATACAACAAATCTTTTTAATCTCTATAAAGTGAAGGACAAGGAAGTCCAATTCAATTTTCTTAATTATATTCTAAAATTGGATTATGAAAGGGTAAAATCTTTACTAAAAAATGAAGAACTATTTTATAAAATCATATTATTTTTCGCAATGAATCATCCAAATCAATATCCTCGCTTTATATCTTCAAAAGATTTTTCAGATTTATATCGAATTAAAACTACTACGTTAGATTATTATGTTGAAGAAATCTCAGAAGGAAAAATTTATCCCACCAAATTTTTTAAATTAAAGGGACCTTCAGGGGGAAATTATTATTTTCAAAGCGATGGAAAATTAGGAAAAATGCTTGGAATTATATCTGAAACTCAAATTAACAAGCATGCATATCTGAACAAACTCTTCTCAAATATAGAAAGTAAGACCCCAAATATAGATATAAATTTAATTATAACCAGCATCATAGATGAGAGTTGTGAATGCTTATTTCATCAGGATTTTAAGGAATCCTTAAGCAATTTTATACCTGAATTCATTAATTACTTATCTTATAAAATTGAAATTAAAAAGGAATTAAAAGATACTTACGATAAATTAGAAGGAATCATATGGCAGGAATTGTTAATCGCATTTGATTCTCAAATTAATGTAAATTTAAAAAGCCAATATGAAGAAGAGATCGATGACATAGATAAGGAAATCGCATTAGATCCCCATAATTTAGAATTATATAAATCAAAAATACGAATTTTAATCTACTTTAACCAATACCATGAAATTTTGAAAATATTAGACATCATGTTAGAAAAGTTCCCTGAAGAGGAAATAGATCTTATGATGAAAAGAGCATCAATTTATAGAAAAAAGAAAGATCTGAATGTAGGTTTAGAGATTATCGAAGGCTTGATCAAAAAGTATCCTGAAAATAATGAACTTCTAAATTTTAAAGCTTTTTGGCTTCAATACATGAATAGACGAGACGAGAGCTTAGAATTGATTGAAATGCTTATCAAAAAAGAGCCAAACATGAGTATATATTATGATAATTATGGAGAAATTCTAATGTATTTTGAAGAATATGAAGAAGCAACTAAGAAATTCTTAAAAGTCCTTCTAAAAGGGAATGAGTGGTATTATTATCAGACCTATATTAAATTAGGAATATGTTATAAAGTACTCAATAAGTTTGATTTAGCACGGAATAATCTGAAAAAAGGTATAGAATTAATTAAAAAGGAAGACTCAAATCATTCCGAGATTAAGGAAAAATGGTTAGCAATAGCTAATCTTTTTCTTGCTGAGATTCAATCAAATAAATAATTAGAAAAATAAAAAGAAATAAAATATTCTACTAAGTTCTTCTACGCTTTAATTCATTAATTGCTTTTTCTGCTAAAAGGATGGCATCAGTATATTTCGATTTCTCCCTTTTAAGGTTGGCTTCAAGTTCGATTGTTTTATTTTGAAGTTCCATTATAATTTCATTGCTTTCATCCGAAGAGCCTGGTAAACTTTCTGGATTTTCCATCGTTTCCTTAAGGTAATTGTACTTTTCTTTCCACACGTTTAATTCTGTCTCTAGGTCTTCATATGCATCGTCTCCTGTTATACTCGCGATTGATATTTCTTCGCCTTCTTTCACTTGTGATAATCTTTCTTTCAAGGTTTCGATTTCATCTTCCAAATCTTTTATTTTAACTTTAAGTTCAGCAATTTCATCTAAATAATCAGAAGAAGTTTTAGGAGCGGTAATTTCCTCATATATAGTCTTACCAGTTTCTAATTCATATGAACTCTTTCCTCCCAATAAGCGTTCTTTTCTTTTTTGTAGTTCTTCAATGGTTTGTTTTGGTAAAAAGTCTAAAGGATTAAATCCAATTCCACCATGTTGGGTCGTTCGTTTTCTAATTTTCACAAAAAGTGGAATTCCTTTTACAGCTTCTCCACAAATTATTGCTTCACCTTTATCTAAGCCGGAAATATCATTTCTATTTCCTCTTGTTAAATCTTCAGCACTGCTTATCGTCACATCTATATCTCTTACATCAGTGAGATTATGAACGATCCACGATCCCGCTTGAGCTCGAATCGTTGTATCGAGAAGCTGTGGCCTTTGCGTACCTATTACTAAGTTTGCTCCAAATTTTCGTCCTTCCTGTGAGAATAATTTTACAGTTTCACAAGTATCTGTCCTTTTTTTACCGGCAAATAAATGTGCTTCGTCCAAGAATAGGTAAAACGGAGGGATCTTTCGTGAAGTACTTGATTGATATAACTTTTTTAACAATTTTCCCGCAATCATTTCTTGAACGCTTAAATCCATACCCCTCATGTTAACAATCGTGCATAAATTAGGTGCTACTATATCAGAAGCTTCTAGAGAGAAAAGATATTCTACATCAACATCACCACCCTTATTTATTTTCAAATCAGCAAACTCAACAATTTTATCCACAAATTCACTCTGACCTCCTTCCGATCCATCTTCAGTTGCTCCTACCTTAAGACTTCCATATTCTCCATGTCTATCTAGTATCACTACAGGAATTCCTTTCTTCATGAATTCTTCGCATAAAACGCCCATCGTATATGATTTCCCTGACCCACTTTTTCCGGTTATGAAAATTCTCCCAAAATTTTTGACTAGAAGGTTAACATCAAAAGGATATCCAATTAACTTCCCAAGTGCGACGGATTCTTCGGGGGGATTTAATATTCCCAACAAATTTTTAATTTGATCTTCTTTAGCCTTATAGACTTCTGCTCCTACTTCAAATGGGCGTTTTGGACGTTCTCCTAAGACAAGTAAATCAGCTATCATTCCACTAGAATCGCTATACATATCATCTATACTCAAGACATAGTGTGGTCTTTTTCCCTCTTTTTTTTCTCCATAAATAACAAGATAAGTATTTCTGTAAACCGTTGGGTCCTCAATTTTCATTGATACTTCATATGCTGTGGTTTTTCCAAATAATCGACCAACGATTTTCTCCTCTTGGTTATGTATATTTTCACTTTTATCTAAATTATCATCATCAGCCATTATAAATCACTTACGATATCTTTCTTTAGTATAATATGTAAATTCAGACTAATATATTAATAAGATCTAACTATTTTAGAAAATATTAAAAAAGGTATATAAATCTTGATGAGTCCCTTATTCAATGTTGTTTTGGGAAGACTATATATTTTTTTACCATATAGATTTGTTTATATTATATTTTAACTTTTCTTAACCTCATTTAACCTGATTCAATTGTCCTATATTATTCCTCATATGAATTGATTTTTTTCAAGTGAAGGTGCTTGCTAATTATCCCAATAACTATTAAAAGACTTAATATCAAGCCAAAATTATATCCTGGAATCATAAGATCATTAGGATTATCTATGGTGAAATAATCACTATAATCGTATATTTGATAAGGATCAGAAACATCAGCCACAACGATTCTATAATCATTACCATCACTATAGGACGCAGATACTTGCCATACATATTCACCATCATTTTCGGTAGATAAAGTAATGCATTCAACAAGAGTATCCTGATTGTATAGCTCGATCTGGACAAAAGGAATTAGTCCTGTAGTCTCCCAAGAGATTGTATAGTTCGAGTTTTTTGACACAACAGTAGAATATGTTGGGTTTAACACGGTTATACTTTTTGGAGTTTCGATCGTGAAGTGTTCACTAAAATCGTAAGCGCTAGGATATGATATGCTTGATACTTTTACATTATACTCGGTGCCATCAGGGCAATCTTGTGGTATGTGCCAAGTGTACGTTCCGTCATTGTCCGTACTTGCACTAATGGTAGTATATAATGATGAACTATTGAATAATTCGATTTCGATATTTCCTTCTACATTAATGGATGTCCATTCAACCACAAGATCCGAATCTGCTTGATAGGAAGAACTTGAATCAGGCTCTTTAACATCAATCGTTGGTGGGCGACTATCTCCAACAAAAGAGACTTGATAACTCACTTTCGTACAAAGACTAAAACTACTTATATCATTCCAAAATATGATGTGCCACGTATCACCATATGGAACAGACCATGTACCAGAACCACTAGATCCCGTTGATAACTGATATCCTGTAGCAAAGCCATTATAGATAAATTGTACATATTCAGAATGCTTCAGAGCCCATACATTTATGGAGATGCTGGGATTTGTACTATAACTCCAACCAATATGATTATCAGCATATCCGTTGGCTTCAGCCCATTCATCTACACATATCTGCTGTGAGTCTGCTGTTTTTGGTAATTCTGTATTTTCTTGCGTGATGGCATTTGAACTAAAAAAGATTATAAGGAAGGATGTCAATATAATTCCCACAATTAAACTTATTTCTATTTTACGCTTCATTTTAAATACACTTTTGTCTTAAATATAGTTAACTTCAAGGCTATATAAAAACCTTTCTCAATAGGTATAACATATTCACTATTTTTTAGGAAAAATAATGTATTTCTTTACCATGTGGACGTATTTATATGATTCTTTGGCTTTTCTCAAACCTTCTATTCCTAAATCTTTTTCTCGATTGATATGAGTTACTTCTAAAAAGCAACTTTTTAAGTAAAAGAAGTAAAAATAATCTCTATAGTTCAAGTTTACTTTTTTCTTCTATTTCTTAAAAAATCATTAGAGAATAATATGAAAAATAAAAAGAAAAAAATAGATTAAAGATTTTAAAAATTCAATAAACTTAACTTCTCTGTTTAATATAACAGATAATTCCAAGCAATAATATTGAAGATATTATTAAATAGCTTTGAATTATGCCTTGATGATCTCCCAAGTGCAAAAAAAATATATATAAAATTTTTTAGCTTTGGCTCGAAATTGGAACGAAAAATATTATAAGCAATATATGAAAATACACCTTGATTTTATTAAGAAGAACATTGAATTAATAGCAGCAAAAAATAACGATCCTGAAGTGCAGGAACGCGAATATGTAGTAATGCTTTCAATATTACCATTAAAAGCCTTATATAATTTTTAAAAAAAAAATTGAAAGAAAAATAATACCAATTCTACACTTTTTTATAGATTATACTCTTTTTATTCATTTTGATTGGCTTATAAGACTCTTTCGCCCTTCTTAAACCATCGACTCCTAAATCTTGCTCCCTATTAACGTACTTAACGTTAGGGAAGCAATTTTTCAAAAATAAATTATTGATTGCTTGGTATCCACCATGATATTTCATGTGAGCTTTTTCCACGTGAATTACAAGTGTTTCTGGGTTTAGCATCTCTCCGAAAGTATAGGCAGCACATCCACCATCGATGCAAATAACGGCCCCAGTAAATCCTAAGACTCGAAAATTATCTAAGGCTTCGTAAATTGCTTCTTGTTCTTGCTCCAAACCTTCATCCTCTTCACACTCTCTCATAATGCACCATTCTAATTGCAATTCTTTAGTTTTTTCAACGGTTTCTTCAGTTAGGGTTTGAAATTCATAATCATAGCTTTCTAAGAATTTATTCAACCAGCGCCGGTTTTGACGATATTTATTACCAGCTAAGCTTGTAATTTCGTTCGCATCATATACGTAATCCCAATTATCCCGATCATCTTTAATTTCAAGTTTTGCGTTAAAATAATCCTTATCAAATTGATTTATAATTGTTTCAGGAACACGATGAAATTCTACATCCATTGTCTCTTCTATGATTTGTTTTATGATTTCAGTTGGATTAGGCCCCACCGGAGGAAAGAAATATTTAGCGTTCTTATTTCCCGACGCTGGAGTTTTTCTTTTTTTTAAAAACTCATTAGAATAAATAATTAAATGAGAATTAAATTCTAAATACAATAACTCATAAAAATTCCTCCACATGAATAAATTAGTGAATGTAAACTCAGAGTTTAGAGGAGGGAATTTTTTAAAATATTCGTCAAAAATAGCTTTATCGTCCAGTGTTAATGTATTTGCACCGTCTAAATTCATGAGTTATTTAAAATGAGATTGTATAAATTCCTTTCGTTTCAAATTTAAAGGAAAACTGCTTAACGAGAATTTTTTATTCTTTGACGAATAGTTTCAAATTATCCTAAAATAAGATGAACCTTCTCATGATTTTTGAATCAATGCTTATTTTAAGAAATACGATGTATATTTTATTGATTATTTTGGCAATCTTTCTGTTCTACTTATTTGTTCTGCTTAAAATCATACGAAAAATACATCCATTTCCGATTCCCGCTTTTGCTACAAGGATTATTGATAATCCAATTAGAAGAAGGTTCATTCAAAAACCCGATCTTATTGCTACACGCATGAAATTTGAGCCAGGAATGCAAGTCCTTGAAATTGGTCCTGGGAAGGGCACATATACTAAAGTTGTTGCCAAGCAGATACTACCAGATGGAAAAGTTTATGCTATTGATATCCAAGAGAGCATTATTGAAAAATTAAAGGATAGAATTAAAGGAGAAAATATTTCCAACGTCGAACCAAAAGTAGATGATGCTTATAATTTATCATTTGAAGATAAGAGTATAGATCGAATTTTTGCAGTAGCTTGTTTGCCCGAAATTCCATCTCCTGTAAAAGTTTTGGAAGAATTCAAGCGAGTGCTTAAAAATGATGGTCTTATATCCTTATGTGAATTATTCATTGATCCAGATTATCCATTGAGAAGAACAGAAAAAAAATGGGCTATTAATGCCGGATTAATCTTTATTGAACAATTTGGGAATTTTTTCAGTTACCAGCTACACTTTGGGAAAAAAAATTGATAGCTATACCTTTTACTCTTTAATTTTTGAGGAATTTTAATTTTACCCGAATAATTATAACCTGATCTATGAACAACTGCTATATCTCGCATTATTTTCCAATACATTTCCATAGAATTAAAAGTTTAAAGACATAGGTATGCTCCCAAAGCAACTCAACCAAAACGAGTAGTAACCATCCAAAATTCTTGAAAATTTAGTATAGAAAAGCCTCATTTTTAGTTTAGATTATTAGAAGTCACATTTATAAACACCTCTACCCAAAATGTGACTAAATCTATTCAAACGCTCGAAAATTATTTAATTAGAAAATACTTCGTTATGTGATAGGGTTAAAAGATGACGGTTGCTGGCTATTTAATCGAAACCCAGAATTTAGTAAAGATTTACAAACAAGGCAATGTGAAAGCAGTAGATGGTTTAAATTTAAAGATTCATGAAGGTGAAATCTATGCATTCATTGGTGCGAATGGTTCAGGTAAAACCACTGCTATAAAAATGCTAACTGGCATGTTAGATCCAACCTCTGGCTCAATACGTGTTTTTGGTCTAAGTCAACCAAAAAATCGAAAAATTATAGCTCGAAATATTGGGATTGCTCCACAAGAGTATTCATTATATAATGATCTAACGACTTATGAGAATATCAGATTTTTTGCGTACCTATATGGAATGGAAAAACAAGTATTTAAAACAAAATTTGATGAATTAATCCAAATTCTACATCTTGAAGATAAAAAGGAGAGTTTGGTATCAAATCTTTCGGGAGGAATGAAGCGTCGAGTTAGCATAGCATGTGCATTAATTCATTCTCCTCGGCTTGTTTTTTTTGATGAAGCCACGGTTGGAGTTGACCCAATTCTACGTAAATTCTTTTGGAAGTACTTTAATGAATTGAAGCAAAGAGGAGTTACTCTAATTATTACTTCTCATGTCATGGATGAAGCAGAACGTGCAGATAGGATTGGTTTAATACGAGCAGGTAAATTGATTGATGAAGGAACTCCGAATAAATTAAAAATAAAGCATGATGTCGACACGATTGAAGAGGTTTTTATTAAACTAAGTGATGAGGTGATAAGAGATGAGTGACGAAAGCATAGAATTTATAGAATCTCACGAATATTATAGACCTTCAAAATTTTCCTATAAAAGAGTTTTCTTAGTGATGCGTCGCGTTTTACGTCAAATAACTAGGGATCGAAGAACATTTGGAATGATCATAATAATGCCTTTAATAATAATGGCTGTATTTGGCTTTGCACTTGGAGGAGATATAACAAACATACCTATTATAGTAGATAACCAAGATAGTGGTTATGTCGCAACTGTCGCTCCTGGTGTAAATGTGACCTTTGCTTTTGGTGATAACATAACATCAGCTTTGCAAAAAGATGATAAAGTCCATTATAACACGGGGGATTTTGAGAGTAACAAGAAAAATGTTGATAACGGGCTATATTATGCTGCGATTTACATACCTTCCAATTTCTCTGAAAGCATTTACAATAAAACGCAAGGTCAACCAATTAATGTGACTATTATAGTTTACATTGATGCTACCAAACCAACCATAAAAGCAACCATTTTAGTAGCATTACAAGATGCAATGCAATCAGCTATTGGAGCCAAAGGGATTACTATTGACCAAATATTCGCATTTGGTGGCGTTGAATTCACCGGATTAGACACTAGTATTCCTTCAGTTATAGCTTTTGTCATTACCTTTCTAGTATTGCTAATTTCCCTATTAACAATAAAGCGAGAATCTATAGGAGGTACGGAAGAACGCTTGTATGCTTCACCTTTAAAAGCATCTGAAAGATTGGTAGGGTATACTCTCGCTTTAACGATTCTAGCTTTAATTATAGTGACCGCAATCTTAATAATAAGCATTTTTCTCTTTGGCGTAATCGTCCAAGGTAATTTCTTTTTATTAATAATAATGCTTATACTTTTTTCTCTACTGCACGTGTTATTAGCAGTATTTTTGTCAAATTTTGCTAAAAACGAATTGCAAGCCGTACAAATGGCTCCCCTAATCGCCCTTCCCTCCATGGCATTAAGTGGAATGTTAGTTCCTGTCAATAGTTTCCCTGTGTTTGTTCAGATCATTGCGAAATTCATTCCATTATACTATGGTAATCGAATATTCGAGGGAATCATGCTAAAAGGGTGGGATCTTTCACTATTGTGGCCGGATGTCTTAATAATTTCGATAATGGCGTTAATTTCCTTCATTTTAGCAATGATAACGGTTAAAGATAAGATTCAAGCGTGAATAATGATTTTATCTATTAAAAATTTCTACGTATCTTTCGGAGCATCGTCATCAATATTAGCAAATTCATTAAATTCTTCTTGATCGTGAAAATAGCAACAACCATCAGAAATTATAAATTTATCCTCCTCATTGGCTTCTTGGGGTTCATCCCCTTTCATGAGTAATATCCTTTTCCAACGTTTCATCATTAATCAAACAAAATTGCAAAAATACACTTTTAAGGGTTCGGCTTTAGTTTGATAAATAAAGTCGTTATTAATCATTATGTTATATTATTAAATTTACAAATAAGCTCTTAACAGGCTTGAAGTGGACTTTACTATGAACCTATATATTTAAATCTAATCCTTGGAATATATCTGATAAGAATAGGTAATATTACATTAAGTTAGAACAATTTTTTAGCTAATTCCTCATTCACATGAATCTCTTAATGCCTATAGTTTGATTTTTTAAATTAGCAAGTGTATCTTCCAAGATTTTGATGACTTTTTGAGTATACGATTCTTGTTTTGGAAAATCGTAAGTATAACCATTCCATTCAGGACGTCTATGACCAATTTTGAACTTAAATCCATTCATTTTAGTCATGTAACTATCCTTATCTAATTTAGTCGCTATTTGGTCTGCAATAATATACCAATGAAATTTTGTGTTATTTTCTGCTCCAGAATTAAAAGGGGCTTTATGAAATCGAGTTTTAACACTATTGAATTTAAATTTCCATTGGTCTGGACTCAATTTCTTTTCTATCCATGTACCATTATCGTAATGCCATTTATGAGTCCCACCTACTTTCATACCCGAATATATTTGGTCACCATACCTTTTTAAATTATTATACGTCCGTCTAATCACCTTTTACCTTTAATTTGAAATCTTGTTAAATAATGTCGTGACTTTAAAAAGCACAAAAAGACTGATAAATTTCTGAATAATAGATCATAAGTTTTCTACGAAAATTCTTTAAAAATATTGAAAAATAACTAAAAAAAGAATAATAAAAAAAATAGTTAAAAATTCTATAGTCTCTTAATAATTAACTCAGCCATTCTATTTGAGAAGCCCCACTCGTTATCATAGTAGGAAAGTATAAATACTTCATCTTCAATGACTTTAGTCCACATAGAACTAAATACAGAACTATGGGAGTTTCCAATAATATCATGACTCACAATAGGATCTTCCACGTAGTCTAATATTCCTTTTAAGGCACCCATGGATGCTTCTTTCATTTTAGCATTTACTTCTTCAGGAGTGGTTTTCTTTTCAACTATTGCTTTCAAGTCAACTACACTCCCATCTATGGTGGGAACTCTTATAGCAATACCGTCTAATTTACCACTGAGTTCAGGAAATACTAAACCAATTGCCTTAGCAGCTCCAGTGGATGTAGGAATCATATTTTGAGCAGCAGCTCTGCCCCTAATCATCTTTTCAGGTGCACCTGCTCTAGCAATATCCGCTGTAGATTGATCGTTGGTGTATGAATGAATAGTTGTCATCAAACCATATTTGATGTTGAAATTTTCGTTCAGAACTTTTACAACAGGGGCTAAGCAGTTCGTCGTACATGAAGCATTTGAAATGATTTTATGCTCATCAGTTATTTTATCATCATTACATCCTAAAACAACTGTAAAGTCGGGATTTGATGCTGGAGCGCTGATTAATACTCGTTTAGCTCCCGCAGTTAAGTGTTTAGATGCTCCATCTCTATCAGTAAATCTGCCAGTGGATTCCACTGCAACATCGATATTATTTTGACCATGTGGAAGATTTGCTGGATCTCTTTCTGCTGTTATTGGGATCTCCTTACCATCGATAACTAAAGAGTGTTCTTTAGCCTCAACTTTTCCTTTAAATTTCCCAAATACGGTATCATACTTTAATGCATAAGCTAGATATTTTGGATCGAAAAGATCATTAATCGATACAATATCTATGTCATTCCAGTAGTTAGCGTATACTGCGCGAAAGAAGAGTCTTCCGATTCTGCCGAAGCCATGATTACTCCGTTAGCGAAGAGCTTAACGGATTTATACTGACTCGTTTCGCCATTTTATTTTTTCACCTTTTAAATTATTTAATGTTATTTTTTGTTTTTATGAATTTTCAATTTAAAATTGCATGCTAGTATGTTTTCGATAGTTTTTTAATTTTCTAGTTATAAATTTTATATTTGATCTCTTCTACCTATACACTTTACTGTTAAAAGTATTGTATTTGGTGTTTTGATCCATCAAAATTTATCTCTTAATTTAAGAAAATTAGACGCAAGTTTTAATTACTTTTAATTTCAGTTTAAATTCAATTTTTAAATTAAAATTACATTAAAAAAGAAAAAATTATGACTCAAGAAGATAAAAAAGAAGTAGAAGTTAAAATCCCCGGTAGACGTGGGACTCAGGCAACGATAAACTTAGCAAATATTATCGATAACTCCGATCAACAATTATTTTCTTCAGTATTTCCTCAAGTTCAAAGTTCGCTTGGTATTAGTATAGAGCAGGGAGGCTTTTTAACGGGTGTAAGGACCATTCTTCAAGCGGTTTCAAGCCCAATTTGGGGATGGTGGAGTGATAGACAT
>Ga0315542_1000600_pt1 | contig 22890 bp, 17 predicted proteins | sample SalMarSW160120MG_FD_202541 | JGI IMG/M metagenome (GOLD analysis project Ga0315542, IMG submission 202541) | Salt marsh sediment microbial communities from the Plum Island Ecosystem LTER, Massachusetts, United States - Salt Marsh Sediment SW1601-20 ... | reverse complement strand
GGGGCGGGTGCGGCTCGGCGCGTGGCGAGCCTGGCAGGGATCACCACCATGCTGGCGCGGGCGGCGCGCATGCGGGGCCGCGACCCTCTGGCGCGTCTCCGGCCGCGCCTCGCCGCCGACGCGGCCGCGCTCGCCGCCCTCGAGCAAGAGACCGACGATCGGGTGCGGGCCGCCGTGGAGGCCGCACTGGACCAGGTGGGGGAGGTGCCGGCATGAGGACCATGGGCTTTGCCGCCGCCATCGAGGACGCCCTGACCCAGGCCATGGCCGGCGACGAGAGGGTGGTGGTGCTGGGGGAGGACACCCACGGCCTGCGCATGAATCTCTTCGCCCGCTTCGGGGCTGAGCGGGTGCGGTCAGCGCCGATCTCCGAGTCGGCCTTTCTGGGGGCCGCCGTGGGCGCCGCCATGGCCGGTCTGCGGCCCGTCGTGGAGATCATGCTCATCGACTTCGTCGCGGTGGCGGCGAGCGCCCTGGTGAACGAGGCGGCCAAGCTGGAGGCCTTTTCCGGTGGAGACTGGCGTGCGCCCCTGGTGGTGCGGGCCGCCTGCGGGGGTGGGTACGGCGACGGGGGGCAGCATGAGCAGTCCCTCTGGGGGTGGCTCGCCCACATCCCGGGTCTGGCGGTGGTGGTTCCCTCGACCCCCGCCGACGCCGGAGGATTGCTGCTGGGCGCGCTCGACCACGGCGGGCCCGTGGTCTACCTCGAGCACAAGCTCCTGGCTGACTACTGGCTGGACTACCTGGGGGCGGGAGGGCGGGACACCGTGGCCTACGACGTCCCCCCTGCCGGAGCGTCGGGACCGGTCCCGGACACCTGGGAAGCCACGCCCCTGGGGCAGGCGGCCGTCCGCAGACGTGGCTCCGATCTGACGGTGGTGGCGGTGGGTGTCGCCGTCCACAGGGCCCTGGCGGCGGCGGAGCGGCTGGCGGGAGAGCGCGGCGTTGCAGCGGGGGTGATCGACCTGCGCAGCGTGCAGCCTCTGGACCGTGGCGCGGTCTGCGCGGCGGCGCGCGACAGCGGCCGGGTCCTGGTGGTGGACGAGGACTACCGTGAGTTCGGCCTCTCCGGAGAGATCGCGGCGACCCTCCTGGAGGCGGGCACTCCGGCGCGCTTCGCAAGGGTCTGCGTCGACGAGACCATTCCCTACGACCCGCGCCGGGAGCAGGCGGTGCTGCCCAACGTGGAGCGGATCATGGCCGCTGCCGAGCGGCTGCTGGAGGGGTGATCATCCAGCGGCGATGGGCGGTCGACTGCGGCCGCGGCGGAAGCTGGATGGCGACGGACTGCGGGAGCACCGGAGAAGCGGGTGCCTGGCACCGCCGCAGGTGAAGCGAGAGGGCTCCTCGAACCGTCTTCGACGGTGCCTGGCAGCCCCCTGTCCAACCCGACGCGCTCGACGGCGCCGACCGGGAAGAAAAACGGGGGCGCGGTCGAGCCGCGCCCCCGGGTTTGGACAGTCCGTGACGACTGCGATCAGTGCTCGGGCTGCTCGTTGCGGACCATGGCGTGCCACCTGCTGGTCAGCGCGGTACCACTCATCAGGATGGCTGCCCCCAGTGCCAGGAACGCGACCAGGGACAGGGTCGCCGGGTTGAAGCCCACCAGGGCCAGGATGCCGAGCACGGCCGCGCCGAGCCCGATCAGGACCTGGGCGCCGGCGGCTTCGGCCCGCGCCTTGCGGGCGACCTGGTTGGCGATCATCCGGACCTCGTACGACACGTCGCGACGGGTCGCGATCGAGCCGATCCGGCGGGCGCCGCCACCGCTCAGGAGCAGGGTGGCGCCGAAGACGATGATCGCCGCCGGGACCAGCACCTCGGGGGCGAGGTCGAGCAGGGCCAGGATGCCGAGAATGATGCCGGTGGAACCACCGACGAACTCGGCGGTGAGACCACTGCCCAGCTCCTCTGCATCCAGCTGCCCGCCGCCGACCTGCTCCAGCAGGTCCACGAGGCGCGCGCTGATGACGCCGCCCTCGAACAGGAACGAGACGCCGACCGCGATGGCGGCGATGGCCGCCAGGTAGATGGGGACGAGACCGGCAAGACCCAGGATCGCCAGCACGATCGCCGCCACGCCGCCGAGGGCCTCGGCGGTGGTGCCGGTGGTGGCCAGACGGAGAGGTTCTAACTCCGTTCTCGTCATGACATCGGTATGTGTGTGATCAGCCATTTTGAGTGCCTCCTTCGAGACTCTTCGTTGGTGCACCCGCCGTCCTTTCCTGCGGTGACGATCAGGGCGGGTGCCGCTCGTCACGCCTCCCAGTATCGATCTCGTGCGCCTCGGACACCATCGAATCACGTCGCAGATCAGGGGTGGGGCCGGCGCTCCGGGGAACCTAGGACGAATTCTCGATCGAGGGTGGGATGTGCGTCGAGGGGGGTGGGGGTAGATCGCAGGTCCGGAGGGGAGACAACGAAAGGGGGCGCGGCTTGACCGCGCCCCCTGTTGGGCAGTCGGTGATGACTGTCGTCAGTGCTCGGGTTGCTCGTTGCGAACCACGGTGTGCCACCTGCTGGCGACCGCGGTGCCGCTCATGAGCACGGCGGCCCCGAGCGCCAGGAAGGCGACCAGCGACAGGGTCGCCGCGTCGAACCCGACCAGGGCGAGAATGCCGAGCACGGCCGCGCCGAGCCCGATCAGGACCTGGGCGCCGGCAGCTTCGGCCCGCGCCCTGCGGGCGACCTGGTTGGCGATCATCCGGACCTCGTCGGACACGTCGCGACGGGTCGCGATGGAGCCGATCCGGCGCGCGCCGCCGCCGCTGAGCAGCAGGGTGGCGCCGAAGACGATGATCGCCGCCGGGACCAGCACCTCGGGGGCGAGGTCGAGGAGAGCCAGGATGCCCAGGATGACGCCGGTGGCGCCGCCCACGAACTCGGCGGTGAGCCCACCGCCCAGCTCCTCGGCATCGAGGGCCCCTCCGCCCACCTCCTCCAGCAGGTCGACGAGCCGCGCACTGATGACGCCGCCCTCGAAGAGCAGCGACACGCCCATGGCGATGGCCGCGATAGCAGCCAGGTAGATGGGGACGAGGCCGGCCAGCCCCAGGATTGCGAGCACGATGGCGGCGACGCCGCCGAGGGCCTCGGCGGTCGTGCCGGTGGTCGCCAGACGCAGGGGCTGTAACTCCGCCCTCGCCATGACATCGGTGTGTGCGTGATCAGCCATTTTGAAACCTCCCTTGGGCCTCGAGCGCACCTGCCGTTCTTTCCCGCGGTGACGATCAGGGCAGGTGCCTACTCGTCACGCTCAGGAGTATGGGACGCCGGAGAGCCTGCCGCCATCGAACAGGATCGCAGGAAGGGGGTGGGGTGACGGACGATGGCTTCCTAGGATTTATTCTCGCCTGAAGGTGGGCCGGCGGCTTGCTGGGTGTGAGGTGGGTGGAGTCGTCGTACATGCCCCAGCGACGGTGCCGGGCACCTTCTGACGTTTGGAAGGTCAGAGACGGTGCCAGGCAGCATTCGGATGAAGCGATGTGCGTACCATCAAATCAAGACGGGGTGCCTGGCACCGGCTTTGACGTGGCGATGCCCATCCACGGGGTGCCTGGCACCGGCCTCGATGTCGCGGTGTACCTCCACGCGGTGCCTCAGGGCGCCCCCCGCGTGGACGGGGCTCGCGGCTCAGAGCCCGAGGTCGAACTCGCTGTCGGTGGAGGGCGCCGGGGCGGCCGCCGGCGCCGCCGATGCCGGCAGGAGCACGTGCACACCGTGCTCGTGCACCAGCAGACCGCCGTGGTGGGCGGTGTTGGCGAGCACCACCATCCCCCCCAGGAAGAGGACCAGGAAGCCGCCGTGAAGGGCCGCCATGGCGGGGCGTGAGATCTGGCGGTTCATGAAGCGGGGCACGATCACCAGGGCGGCGAACGCTGCGGTCAGCCCGGTGAACGCGAGCCTCGTGGTCTCGGCCAGCTCCTCGTGCTGCTCGATGGCGGTGTTGATGGCCGGGCTGCGGTCGGCGAGCTCCGCGGACGCCTCGCCGGTGGCCACGGCCACCCAGGCGCCGGCGGTTCCCAGCACCATGAGCACCAGGGCCGCCACCGAGAACGCGGGTCCGTTCCGGCGGGCCGCCAGGCCGAGCACGATGAAGATCGGCGCCACCAGGAGCAGCGCGATGGGGAAGTGGACGACCAGGGGGTGCAGCGCATCCCAGTCGGGGATCGGTGGCAGGGACATGGTTCCTCCTCGATCGGCGTACGGGCCGGCCGCCGCTGTGCGGCGGCCGGCGCCTGGATTGACTTCGATGTGCGTCCGGACGGGGCCGCCGTCAGCTCACCGAGATGTACTTTTCAGTGGGGGTGAAGCACACCGGGCACTTCTCACCCTGGATGTTGACCACGGTGCGGCCGCAGACGGGGCACACGGCGAGCTGAAGGGGATCGCCGGTCATGGAGTCCAGCTTGTCGAGGGCTTGGGTGTAGAGCTCGGCGTGGCCGGCCTCCGCCTCCTTGGCGAAGTTGAAGGAGCGGATGGCGTCCTTCTGGCCCTCGGCCTTGGCGGCGGCGATGAAGTCGGGGTACATGGTGTCCCGTTCGTAGGACTCCCCGGCGATGGCGGCGCGCAGGTTGTCGGCGGTGCTCTTCACGACCGGGGTTTCGATGACGGCGGTGGGCTCTGCGCCGAGGTCGCGGATCACCGCAGCGTGGTTGGACGCGTGGATGCTCTCGGCCCGGGCGGCGGCGCGGAAGATGCTGGCCACCTTGGTGTAGCCCTCCTCGTCGGCCTTGGCGGCGAAGGCGAGGTAGCGGGCGTGGGCGTTGGACTCGCCGTTGTACGCCTCCTGCAGGTTCGCGAGCGTGCTCCCGGCGCCGTCGGCGGCTGCGGCGGGGGTGGCAAGCCACCAGCCGGCGGCGGCAAGGCCGAGGGCGGCGACGGTGGCGGCGATGAGGCCGGTGCGGGTGATGAAACGTCGGGTGCTGGTCATGGGGTCCTCCTGTGGTGTTGTGGGCTCCGCGTCCGTCGGGGGAGGCGTCGCTTCGCCGATCCCATGAGCAACCCCTGTGCCAACTCGGAAGTGTAAGAAAATAAACACAATGACGGGATCAGCCCGGTGCGCAATTCCTGCGCGGCGGGGCGCAGGTGCGCACATTGTGCGCACCGTCCCGGGGGATCTCTCAGGGCTCGGTGGGCTCCTCACCGAGACGGTAACGCTTGAGCTTGTTGATGAGCGTGCGGCGGCTGATGCCCAGGAGCTCGGCGGAGCGGGTGCGGTTGCCGCCGGTGAGGGTGAGGGCATGGACGATGGAGTCCCGCTCGACCTCCTCGAGGGGGCGCACCCCTTGATCTGCGGCTGCCGGCGGCTCCTCCCGGCGGTGGGCGGTCTCCGACGGTTGACGGACGGCGGGGGGCAGGTGCTCGGGAAGCACGACCTCTGTGTTGGACAGGATGGACGCGCGTTCCATGGCGTTGGCGAGCTCACGCACGTTGCCGGGCCACGAGTAGCGGACCAGCGCGCGGCTGGCGGCCGGGGACAGCCGCTTCGGCGTGTCGGCGTGCTGCAGAAACATCTTGGCCAGGGCGAGGACGTCCTCGGGGCGTGCGCGCAGGGGTGGCAGCTCCAGCGCGATCACGTTCAGCCGGTAGTAGAGGTCCTGTCGAAAGCGGCCGTCGGCCACCGCCTCGGCCAGGTCGCGGTGGGTGGCGGCCACCAGGCGGATGTCGACGGCCTGGTCCCCGGTGCCCCCTACGGGCGTGACCCTCCCGCTCTCGATGGCCCTCAGCAGGGACGGCTGGAGGTCCAGGGGCATGTCGCCGATCTCGTCCAGGAACAGGGTGCCGCCGTCGGCCTCGCGGAAGCGCCCCAGGCGGCTGCTCACGGCCCCCGTGAAGGCGCCCCGCTCGTGGCCGAACAGCTCGCTGGGAAGGAGGCTCTCGGGCAGGGCGGCGCAGTTGACCGCCACCAGCGGTCCCTCCCGGCGAGAGCTCTGACGGTGGATGAAGCCGGCCACGACCTCCTTGCCGGTGCCGCTCTCGCCGGTGAGCAGCACCGTGGCGTCGCTCGCGGCCACGCGGTAGGCGTCGGTGAGGACCGCTCGCATGGAGGCGCTCTCGGCCACGATGCCCTCGAGGGCCGCGGCCGACATGTCCGTCCCACCGTCTTTGACGGGGAGCCCCAGGATGTCGACGGCCGCCGCCGCCAGCTCGTCCAGGTCCACCGGCTTGGCCAGGTAGTCCACCGCTCCCATGCGCAGCGCCGCCACCGCCTCGCGGACGTTGGCGAAGGCCGTCACGAGGAGGAAGGGGAGGGTGGGGCAGCACGCACGGGCCTGGCGCAGCAGATCCAGACCGCTGGCGCCCGGCATCCGCACGTCGCTGACCACCAGGGCCGGCTGCTCCTCCCGAATCACCTTCAAGGCTGTTTCTGCGTCGCCGGCTGTTGTGGTGGCCAGGCCCTGGGTCGCGAGCGTGTCGGCGTAGAGGCGCCGGTGGGACGGCTCGTCGTCGACGATGAGCACCAGCGGAGCTGTCTCTTCGGTCACGCCGTGTCCCCCGTCTGCCCGAAGGCGATGCCCCCGATCGTCACCTCCGTCCCGCGGCTGTCGGCCACCGGGGAGAGGATGTCCACCGTCCAGCCGTGCTGCTCGGCGATACGGCCGACGATGGCGAGACCCAGGCCGTGGCCCCCGGCGCGGCCGGTGACGTAGGGCCGGAACAGGCTCGGCCTCACCTCGGGGGGGATGCCGCAGCCCTCGTCCCGGACCGCGATGCGGGCGCCCCTGGCCTCCGGCGTCAACAGGACGTGGACGGTGGCTCCCGGAGTGGACGCGTGGAGGCTGTTGAGGAGCAGGTTGACCAGCACCTGCTTGAGCATCTCCACGTCGCCGAGCAGGCTGATCTCGGCGGTGCTCACCTCCAGGGTGAGGCCGGCGGCCTCGTACTCCGGTTCCAACAGGGTGGCCACCCTGCGCACCAGCTCGGCGCCGTCGAAGGACTGGAGGTGGGGCCGGCGGGTCGAGGCGTAGGCCAGGAAGTCGCCGAGCCGCGCCACCGCCGTGTCCACTTCGTCGAGGATCGACTCGGCCATCTCCCGGGCCTGCGGCGGGACGTCGACGTCCCCCGACACCCGCTGCGCGAGCCCGCGGATGAGACCGAGTGGGTTCTTGGTCTCATGGGCCAGGCCGGCGGCCGCCTGCCCGAGCTCGGCCAGGTGCTCCCCGCGCAGGCGCTCGGCGTCGAGGTGCGCGGCCAGCAGGCGGTTGCGGATCGACTCGCTCCAGGCTGCGGTCAGGGCGATGATGCAGGCCAGTCCGATGCCGCCGGTGAGGAGCAGGCGGTTGGTGGCGGTGCCCACGTGACGATAGTAGGGCCCGGCGTCGGTGCCCAGGATGAGCACCTGCGTGCGTCCCTCCACGTCCAGGTCGTCGCTCGGCTGGCGGCCGTCGTCCTGCCAGTCGAAGTCCGGGTAGCGGTGACGCAGCGGCAGGGGCGACTCCTCCAACCGCACCTCTTCCCAGTGCAGGAACAGGGGACCGTCGAGGCGGGTCCCGTGCGAGCCCTCGATGCCCAGGGTCGCGCGCGCGTTCCCGGAGGAGATCTCCCGCCTGCCGTCCACCTCGAGGATGAGGAAGGCGACGTCGGTGGTCTGGACGATGCTGTCGAAGATGGCGTGCACCCGCTCCCGCGCCAGGTGGCCGCGCCGCACCTGGGCCTGGATGCTGGCCTCGACGGTGTCGGCCACGTCGTGCGCCGCCTGCCGCACCTCCTGCAGTCCGAGCTCCACGGCCTGGTGACGCTCGGAGACCATCCACGCCGCCAACAGGCCCAGCGATACCGCCGCGCCGAGAATCGGCAGCCGGTAGGTCCTCAACACCAGCCCAGGATGGCAAGGGAGGCTCGTCGAATCAAGGGGCCTCCCCTTCGCCCGTCAGTGCTCCGTGGCCTCCAGGTCGTCGGACGGGGGCTCCCACGCTCCATCCATACGGAGGGCCTGGTCGTAGAGCATGTCGTATCCGCAGTGGCGACAGCGGGACGTCACCGCGGGGTCCACGTCTGATAGCTGCCAGTCCCCGAAGGACTCGCCGCACTTGGGGCAGAACACCTCGATCTTCTCCGGACCGGTCCGCATACGGCACCTCCCTCTGGCCGCTGGTCGGCCGGATCGCTCCGTGGGCTCTCCTCTCAGTATATGGCCCGGACCGGCCGTTGGCATTCCCGCTCCCATTCCCGCGTCAGCGGCCGCGTCCGTGGCCAGCGCCAGCGCCGGCGATCAGCACCGGGCGTCACCGGAACCAGCCGGGCTCCGCCCCCTCCCGGCGAGCCGCGCGGATGACGGCTCCAAGCGCCTCGCGCTCCCGCTGCAGGTGGCGCGCGATCACCAGGCGCCGTCGCTTCGCCTCGTCCACCTTCGCCCAGCGCTTGACGGCGCCGCGGCCGCCGGTGAGCGCCGCGTCCTCGAGGGCCCGGACGCGGGCGTCCGCCTTGGCGAGCTCGTCCGCCGCGGCGGCAATGCGCCGACGTTGGGCGTCGACGCTCCGACGCCAGTACGCGCGGCGGGCGGCGCGAGGAGAAGGCGTGGTCGAGGGGCTGTCTGGTCGAGCCCCCGGCCCCGAGACCGTGGTCACGGAGCCACCTTCGCGGAGCTCGAGCACGGTGTCGTTGGTGATGACGATCCCGCCGTCCTCTCCCCGCTGGAGGGGGGAGGCCCGCAGTGGAGCGCGATCGGCGTAGCGGGCCAGGGACGTGTTGCCACGGGTGACGGGAGAGGGAGTCGGCGTGGGCGTGGTGCCGGCGGCGCTCTGCAACGCCGCGGCGACGAGGATGACGGCGGTCCAGGCCGCCGCGCACAATCCCGATCTGCTCATGGTGCTCCTCCGGTGGACCACGGAGCAGCGGGACGGGATGTGCGCATGATAGCACCCAGGGGTCGTGCGTACCGTCATGGGTGTGCGTATCCTGGTGGCGACGAGGAGGGCTCCGGCGTGGTCGACGGTCGAGGATTGCGGCTCAAGATGCCGCACGTGTTCACCCTGCTGACCTTCATGATCCTGGCCTGCAGCCTCTTGACCTGGGTCATCCCCGCCGGGCGCTATGCCCGGGAGCAGCGCATCGTGGGCGGCCGCGAGCGCACGGTGGTGGTGCCGGGGACCTTCGAGACCCTGCCCAAGCACACCTCGGTGAGGGGCATCCTGTTCGGTGACGAGGTTTCGGGCGAGGCCAGCCCGGTGAGCGTGGAGGGCTTTCTGAGCGCCATCCCCCGGGGCATGATCGCGGCCGCCGACATCATCTTCTTCATCTTCATCATCGGGGGGACGTTCGGCATCCTGCAGCGCACGGGCACCATCGCGGCGGTGCTGCACGCGTTGCTGGCCCGCTTCCGCGGGTCCTGGCGGGTGCTCACCGTCGTGCTCATGACGGTCATCGCCGTCGGCGGTTCCACCCTCGGTATGGGTGAGGAGTTCATCCCCCTGGTGCCGATCTTCCTGGTGGTGGCCAAGGAGATCGACTGCGACCGCGTCTTCGGCATGGCCCTGGTGTTCGTGGCCGCCGAGGTGGGCTTCGCGGCCGCCACCACCAACCCCTTCACCGTCAACATCGCCCAGGGGATCGCCGAGCTGCCCCTCAACAGTGCCCTGGGCTTCCGGCTCGCCTTCTTCGCCTGCGCCATGGTGGTGGCGCTCGTCTATGTGCTGCGTTACGGGGCCCGGGTCCGCAGGGACCCATCCGCATCGGTCATGGCCGGGGACGCCTTCGATGTCGGCGACGAGCATGCCGACCCGCCCGCCCTGGAGCGCAGGCATCTGGCGATCCTGCTCGCCTCGGGCGCCATCTTCGTCTTCATCCTGTATGCGGTGCAGAAGATGGGCTGGTGGCTGCCGGAAATGGCGGGGGGCTTCTTCCTCATGGGAGTGGTGGCGGTGGTCGTGGGCCGGCTGCCCATGGACGAGGCGGTGAGTGCGGCGGTCAGGGGCATGGAGGACATGGTGGTCGCGGCGCTGGTGGTGGGGTTCGCCCGCGGCATCACCGTGGTCCTGGACCAGGGCCAGGTCCTGGACACCCTCATCCACTCAGCGGCGACGGTCCTGCAACAGGTGCCGCGGTACGTGGCTGCCGAAGGCATGCTCCTCGTCCAGACCGGGCTCAATCTGTTCATCCCCTCCGGCTCCGGTCAGGCGGCCGTGACCATGCCGCTGATGACGCCCCTGGCCGACGTGCTCGGGCTGACCCGGCAGACCGCGGTGTTCGCCTTCACCTGCGGCGACGGCTTCTCAAACACCGTCATCCCCACCTCCGGCATCCTCATGGCCATGCTCGGGCTGGCCCGCGTCCCCTATGACCGCTGGCTGCGCTTCATGCTGCCCCTGCTCGGCCAGCTCCTGGCGCTGTCCGCGGTCTTCCTGATTCTCGCGGTGGCCATCGGGCTGCAGTGACCCGACACCTGGAGATCTGCAACGCACCCGCGCCCCCGTCCGCGCTCGGGCCCGCGAACCGCGACCGCGGCAGCGAGCGGCGACCACGACAAGGGCAGTGGGCGGCGGCAATGACCAGCAGCGGCGGCAGCGAGCCGCGGCGGCGACGATCTCTGCGCGCGTCGGGCAGGCCGACGCGGGTGCCCGCCTGCCTGGCATCCCCTCGCGCATCCCGGAGGCACCGTGCTTCAGTCGATCTCGCGCGGGGCGTCGCCGCGGATGGCGGCGAGCAGGTTCTGGGCGGGACCCGCCTTGCTCAGGTAGGCGCTGGCGCCGGCGGCCCGCATGCTCTGCTCCATGTCCCGGCTGGCGTAGACGGACAGGGCGACCACCCGGACGGCGGGTAGCTCACGGGTGAGGAGCGCCGTCGCCTCCAGACCTCCCATCTCGGGCATGTTGACGTCCATGACCACCACATCCGGTGACAGCCGGCGCGCCAGCTCCACGGCCTGGCGGCCGTCGTCGGCCTCGGCCACGATCTCGATGTCCGGCTGCTGGTCCAGGAGGGCCGCCAGGCCGTGCCGCATGACCACGTGGTCGTCGGCGAGCAGCACTCGCAGCGTGCTCGAGCTCTCGCCGGTGGCGATGGCGTCGGGAGGGGGCTCGGCCGCGGCGGCGGGGGCCGCGTTGGAGGGCTGGGGGGTGCGGGCCGGGGCGATGGTGCCGAGGGGCGCACGCAGGGTGAAGCGGCTGCCACAACCGGGCTCGCTGGAGATCTCCAGGCTGCCGCCCAGGGGAACGATGCGCTCGCGGATGCTGAACAGCCCGAAGCCGCAGCTGTCGCCGTTGCCGTCGGCGACCTGCACGGGATCGAAGCCGACACCGTCATCCTCCACGGTGAGGGCGAGCTCCTCCCCGCAGTGGAACAGACAGACCCGGGACTGGGTGGCGCGGGCGTGCTTGGCCGCGTTGAAGAGCAGCTCCCGGACCGCCTGGTAGAGGAAGACCCGGATCGCCTCCGACGAGGGCTCCGCATCCCGGGAGATCTCGACGCGTACGTCGAGGCCGTGGGTCTCCCGGCTCTGCCGGGCCAGGGACTCCAGCCCGGCCGCCAGCCCCGACTCGTACAGCGCCGGCGGGGCGAGGTCCAGGGTCAGGGAGCGGGACACCCGGATGGCCTCCTCCATGAGGCCCTCGATGCGATCGAGGGCGGCGCCCAGCCGGGGGACGTGGTCGGCGTCGCGGCGGCTCGCCTGGAGGCTGAACTTCGCCCCGGTGAGGAGCTGCTGGAGGTTGTCGTGAAGGAGCTGCGCCAGGCGCCGGCGTTCCGCCTCCTGGGCCTGGGTGAGCTCCAGGGCCATGGCCTGCAGCCGGGCGGTGCGCTGCGCGAGCTCGGCGTTGAGGGTCTCCAGGGCGTCCTGCACGAGCTTCGTCTCCGTGACGTCGACCCCGATGCCGATCTGCGAGCCGTCCGACAGGCGCACGTTGGCCCACGAGATCAGTAGCTCGCGGCCGTTGCGGGTGGTCATGGGGAACTCGAACCACCCCGGCTCCGCCTTGCGGATGCACTCCTCGGCCTTCCGTCGAACCTCGGGGTCCGGGTAGCAGCAGCTCAGGATGTCGGTGTTCCGGAGGTCGTCCTCACTCCACCCGGTGAGGCGTTCGAACGCCTTGCTCACGAACTCGAAGCGGCCCTCCGGGTCGGCCATGACCATGATCACCGGGCTGTGGTCGACGATGGTGGTGAGGATCTCGTTGTGCCGGCGCAGCGCCTCCTGGGCCGCGCTGCGGCGCGCCACCTCTTCCTCGAGCGCGGCGTTGGCCTCGCCCAGCTCTCGGGTCCTGGCCTCGATGCGCCGCTCCAGGGAGTCCTCCAGGCGCTTGAGGTCCGAGATGTCGCGGACGATGGTGGAGAGGAAGCGTACTTCTCCCGCCGCGTTCCTGTGGGCCAGCACCACCTGGGAGACCGGGACTTCGCGGCCATGGCGGTCGAGGATGGCGGACTCGCCCCGCCATTCAGCGTGCCGGAGCGCGGCCGGGGTCGCCTCGTCCTGGAGAACGCGGAACGCCCACTCGGGGTGGAGGTCGCTGATGCTGAGGGCGGAGAGGTCGGCGTCGTCCGGAATGCCGAACCGCTCGCGGGCGGCCCGGTTGAAGTACAGGATCCTGCCGTCGGGGGTGGCTGTGGAGACCAGGTCCGAGGTTGCCTCCAGGACTGCTGCCAGATGCTCGTCCACGTGATCGGACCGCCGTCTGCCGGGTGCCGCGGCCCGCTGCTGCCCGTCGGTTCGTCCGGCCTGGACATGCTGGCCATCGTCGGTCATCGTGTCCCACCCCCACGACCGATCCGTGATCGCGTCTCTGAGAAGTGTACCTGCCGTGGCTCCCGTGGAGCGATGCGGATGTGAGGATATCTCAGACCGTGCCACGCGTCCAGTCGAGGGCGTCCGGGGTCAGCGGGAATTGCGACAGCGTGGGACCAGAAGGTCGAAGCGATGACTGGCTCGGCGCCGGGAGACGTGGCAGAATGGCAATGTCCCGCATGCTCTTCATCATTCTGATCGTGATCGGGCTGGCGGTCTCGGTGGCGGCCGCGGCCCACGCCCTGGACACCAAGCGGGACTCTCGCTCGGCGCTGGGGTGGATCGCGGTCTGCCTCGCCATGCCGGGCTTCGGCGCCTTCCTCTACTTCCTGCTGGGCGTCAACCGCATCCGAACCCGGGGCCGCAAGTACGGGGAGCGCCGGCAGGAGCTCGGCGCTCAGAGCGGGGACGGCGGCACGGAGGGGCGGGGGCCCGTGCCGGCCCTGGTACCGGGCCGGTACCGTCCCCTGGCCCACACCGCCGCGGCGGTGACCCGCCAGCGTCTGCTGCCCGGGAACACCATCGAGGCGCTGTATGGCGGAGAGGAGGCCTACCAGGCGATGCTGGTCGCCATCGCGGAGGCGTCCGCCACGATCTCCCTGGCGACCTACCTGTTCGACTCCGACGGGACGGGCCGCTCCTTCGTGGGCGCCCTGCAACGGGCGGTGGAGCGGGGGGTCGAGGTGCGGGTCCTGCTGGACGGCTTCGGCCAGGTGTACTCGTGGCCACCGTCGCGGCGGCTGCTCCGCCGGGCGGGGGTGCCTTACGCGGAGTTCCTGCCCCTGTCGCCGTTTCGCAGCCGCCTCCACCTGAACCTGCGGAACCACCGCAAGCTGTTGGTCGTGGACCGGCGCGTCGGCTTCACCGGAGGCATGAACATCGGCGACCGCCACCTCGTGGGGAACACGGACAACCCCCGCCGTGTGAACGACATCCACTTCCGCATCACGGGGCCGGCCGTGCTCCAGATGGAGGAGACCTTCCGCAACGACTGGGCGTTCGTGACCGGCGAGGCCGGCGAGCCGGTGACGATCCCGGACGGTCTGGAGGAGCGACCGGTGCTGATCCGGGGCATCGTGGACGGTCCCAACGAGGACTTCGAAAAGCTGCAGCGCATCCTCATCGGCGCCTTCCACGCCGCCCGCTCCAGGCTGCGCATCATGACGCCCTACTTCGTGCCCGGCCGGGAGGTCATGTCCGCCCTGTGCGCGGCGGCGCTGCGGGGTGTGGAGGTGGACATCCTGCTGCCGGGCACCAACAATCATCCCCTGGTTGGATGGGCGTCGTGGAAGCTGCTGGACGAGCTCCTGGAGTACGGGGTGCGGGTGGCCTACCAGCCGCCCCCCTTCGACCACACCAAGCTGCTGCTGGTGGACGACCTGTACTGTCTCGTGGGCTCGGCCAACCTGGACGCCCGCAGCCTGCGCCTGAACTTCGAGTTCAACCTCGAGGTCTACGACCGGGCCCTGACCGCCGAGCTCGGGGAGCACTTCGCGCGGGCCTTCGCCGGGGCGCGGGTGGTCGGTCCCGAAGACGTGGCCCGGCGCCGGCTGCCCGTCCGCCTCCGGGACGGCCTGGCGTGGTTGCTGTCGCCGTACCTGTGAGACAGCGGCGGCGACAGCCGCAGCGATCGGCACGTCGCGTTCATCCCCCACTTCGGGTAGGTCAGAGACGGTGCCTGGCACCGGTTGTGACGTGGCCAGGTGCGTCGACGGGGACCCATCCCGCTCCGGCGAATCGAGCGTGGGTGAGCGGCGAAGAACACCGGATTATTCCGGGGCTCTGACGGTTGTCTTTTAGGAGAGATGGCGAATGGCGTGCAGGTGGAGGAAGAGATGATGAGATCTGGGGGCGATGGGCGGATGGCGCTCGCGTCGGCCGTGGGGGCCTTGACCATCCTGGCCGTGGGCCTGGTGGGGTGCGGACGCGACCCCGGTGATCCCTCCCCTGAACCGTCGCCCGTGGACTACAGGCAGTACTTCGTGGAGCCCATCGGCGTGCAGCCCGACCAGCTCCCGGAGCCGAGCTCGGTGGGCGCCAGGCTGGCCGGCCAGTTCTGTGCCCAGTGCCACGGCATTCCCGCTCCATCCTCGCACTCGGCGGCGGACTGGAGGCCCATTCTGCGGAACATGTACCTGCGCATGGATCGGATGTCGCGGATGGGCATGATGGGTGGCATGATGATGGGTGCTCCGACCCGTGGGATGCGCACGGTGGTGGCGCCTTCCGCCGAGGAGGAGAGAGACCTTACGGCGTACTACCGCGAGCACGCACTGCGCGCTTTGCCCGAGGGCGCGGCTCCCGCGGCAGGCCCCGGTCAGGAGCTGTTCGCGAAGAAGTGTGCTCGGTGCCATGCATTGCCGGATCCCCGCAAGTACCGGTCCGCCCAGTGGCCGGCGGTGGTGGCCAGGATGCGCCAGCACATGAATCAGATGCACGTCAGGGACATCACCGACGGGCAGGCCAAGGAGATCGCCTCCTACCTGGAGACGGCGACGTCCGCCGGGGGGGAAGACGGCCGGTGAACATCAGCCCTGCCGAGGGCGCGTACCGCTCACACCGGTGCCGTCTGCAGGTAGGGGATTCCCCCAGATTCTGGAACGCGACCCCCTCGATGCCGGTTGGGAAGAGCATGGGACGTGCTCCGTGCGTGAGCAGCGATCCCGGAGCGAGGGGCTGATGAGTGACTCACGGCACAGCCCGCGACCGCCTGTGAACGGCGAGTCGCGGGGCACCACGGGACCGCACTGGGAACAGTCATGGCCAAGTTGATCTCCACACAGACCGAGACGGCGCGCACCCTCATCCGGCGCCTGCGGAGTGCCGGTTCCGGGGACGCCCCGCCGTCGCCTGAGGAGCTGCTGAGGATGGCCGAGGCGATCCAGGGCGATCAGGCTCTGTACCGCGAGCTGGCCGAGAACCTCCAGGAGGTGGTATGGCTCGGCACCCCCGACTGGCAGCACGTCCTGTACGTGAACCCGGCCTACGAGACCCTGTGGGGGCGCTCCGTACAGAGCCTCTATGACGAGCCGTTGTCGTGGGTGGAGGGGGTGGCGGAGGAGGATCGCGAGCGGGTGCGCGCGAACATCGAGGAGAGGGTGGCCGATGGCATCGCCAACCCCGCCTTCCTGGAGTATCGGGTGGTGCGCCCGGACGGGAGCGTTCGCTGGGTGATGGCGCGGGTCTTTCCCATCCGCGACGAGAAGGGACGGACGTGGCGGGCCGCCGGCCTGGCCGTGGACGTCACCGCGCGGCACGAGGCCGAGGAGCAGGCGCGGCGCTCGGAACGCGACTTCCGCACCCTCGCCCGCAACCTGCCGTGCGTGGTGTACCGGGTGCATCTGCGCGACGGCAACAGGATGCGGTTCTTCAACGACGCTTTGGAGAAGCTGACCGGCTTCTCGGAGCGCGACCTCGGGGTGGGCGACGTGTGCTCCATCGACCCCTTCATCCTGGCCGAGGACCGGCCCGGCGTGGTGGCGACGGTGCGCCGCGCCGTCGCAGCGGGCCAACCCTTCGAGGTGAGCTATCGGATCCAACGCGCCGACGGCGAGGTGCGGCACTGCTCCGAGCGGGGGCAGCCCGTTCAGGGGGAGGACAGCCGGCCCCTGTTCATTGACGGGGTGATCTTCGACGTGAGCGCGCAGGCGCGCGCCGAGGAGGCCCTGCGCCTGGCCCGGGACGAGCTCGAGGAGCGGGTGGAGGAGCGCACGGCCGAGCTGTCCCGCCGGGCGCAGCAGCTCGCCCGGCTGACGTCCGAGCTGACCCTGGCCGAGCAGCGGGAGCGGCAACGTCTGGCGCAGCTGCTGCACGATCACCTCCAACAGCTCCTGGTGGGGGCCAAGCTCGGCCTCAACGTCCTCGTCGGTCGCTGCGACGAGGGCACGCTGCCGGTGGTGCGGCAGACCGAGGAGCTGGTGGCGCAAGCCCTGCGCGCGTCCCGGGACCTCACCGTGGAGCTGTCGCCCCCCATCCTCCACGAGGCCGGTCTTGGCCCCGGCCTGGACTGGCTCGTGCGCCGCATGAACAGTCACAACGGCCTTGTGGTCGATCTTCGAGTGGGGGAGGGGACCGAGCCCGAGCGCGAGGACATCGCCATCGTGCTCTTCGAGGCGGTCCGGGAGCTGCTCCTCAACGTGATCAAGCACGCCGGGGTCACCGCCGCGAGGGTGGTGGTGCGACGCCACGGGGACGATCGGGTGGAGATCGTGGTCTCGGACCAGGGGATCGGCTTCGATCCCGAGGAGGTGGCGCGCCGGCCGCCCCCCGTTGCCGGAGGGTTCGGCCTGTTCAGCCTCCGGGAACGGCTGAGCCTGCTGGGCGGCGAAGCGCAGATCGAAAGCACCCCCGGTGGCGGCACACGGGTGGCTCTCACCGCCCCTCTCCGCGCGACACGCGGCGGCTTGGATCCGTCGAATGGAGGGGATGGGACCGATGCGTCCTCCCCCCGTGCTGCCGGTGCTCGTCGGCGGTCGGCGCACGAGAAGGAAGGCGCCGTGCGCGTCCTCCTGGTGGACGACCACGTGGTCATGCGCCAGGGCCTGTGCCTGCTGCTGGAGGAGCTCGACGATATCGAGGTCGTGGGGGAGGCATCGGACGGCCAGGAAGCGGTCGAGTCCGCCCGTCGGCTGCGTCCGGACGTGGTCCTCATGGACCTGAGCATGCCCCGGATGAACGGTATCGACGCCACCAGAGCGGTCCGCGCCGAGATGCCGGAGGTCCAGGTCATCGGTCTGTCCATGTTCGAGGAGCAGGAGCGCGCCGAGGCCATGCTGGCCGCGGGCGCCGCCGCATACCTCACCAAGACCGGGGACCCGTCGGCATTGGTGGCCGCAATCCTCCGGGTGGGCCGCGGCGATGAGCCTCCCGACGACGCCGGAGCAGCGAGCGACGAATGACCGCGGCGGTCAGCGGCGGCATCCAGCGGTCAGCGCCTCGCTCGCGCGGGAGAGCGACCTTTGGCGGAAGAGCCCTTCGCGCGGGCGAGCCACTTCTTCCGGCATCTTCCCGAGGTGGCGCGCCGCCCCGCCCAGCGCGCGGGGTCGGGAGATGCCGGGGGTGGCAACCACGGGGAAGGCGCCGGGAGACGTGCGGGTCGATGGCGCGCCTGGCGCCGTGCCTGAGGTATCCTGTTCGGTGATCGCATGCGAGTGGCAACCTGGAACGTGAATGGCCTGCGCGCCCGGCTGGACTACGTCCGGCTCTGGCTGGAGGCGCGGCGGCCGGACGTGGTGGGCCTCCAGGAGCTCAAGCTCACCGACGAGCAGTTCCCCAACGACGAGCTCGCCGAGCTCGGCTATGCGGCTTCGAGCCACGGCCAGAAGGCGTGGAACGGCGTCGCCGTGCTGGCCCGAGACGAGATCACGGTGCTGGAGCGCGGGCTGCCGGGCCAGGAGGCGCTGGGAGCGAGGCTGCTGACCGCCGAGGTCCGAGGGCTGGCGTTCACCACCGTCTACTGCCCCAACGGCAAGCACATCGAGCATCCGGACTTCGCCGCCAAGCTGAGCTGGCTTCAAGCCCTGGCCGACCACTTCCAAGCGCGGTACGACCCGGCAAAGGACGACGTGCTGTGCGGGGACTTCAACATCTGCCCGGCGGCCATCGACAGCTGGAACGAGGATCTTCTCACCGGGTCCATCTTCCACACCGATGCGGAGCGCGAGCGCCTGCGCCGCCTGACGGAGTGGGGATTCGTGGACCTCTACCGGGCGATCCACCCGGACCGCCGGGCCTTCTCCTGGTGGGACTACCGCGGCGGCGCCTTCCACCGCGGGCGGGGCCTGCGCCTGGACCTGCTGTACGGCACGGCCGGGGTCGCCGGGCGTGTCACCGGCGCCGAGATCGACCGCGACTGGCGCAAGAAGCAGGAGGGCCTCACGCCCTCGGACCACGCTCCCGTCTACGTGGACCTCGCCGACTCCGACTGAGCTCAGTCTTCGTGCGCGGCAGCTCATCGGGAGCACCAGAGAGGGTGCCGGGCACCGCCGCTGTCGCCTGCCAGGTCAGGACCTCGGGTCGACCTCGGGTGTGACGGTCACCGTCTCCCGTTGGTCGCTCCGCCACAGGTCGACCGTGACCGGTGTGCCGGCCTGGCTGGCTCGAATGGCGGTGTCGAGCTCGGAGGAGGTGCTGTAAGGCGTGCCCCCGAAACGGACGATGACGTCCCCCGGCGCGAGACCCGCGGCCGCGGCCGGGCTGCCGGCGGTGACCTTGGTGACCAGGACTCCGCGGTTGGCGCTGAGCTGGTAGAGGTCGGCCACGCCCTGGTTGACGGTGGCCAGGACGACGCCGATCCACGACCTCCTCACCGACCCCCGGCGTACCAGCTCCTGGATGACGGGCACCGCCTGATCGGTGGGGATGGCGTAGCCAACGGCCTCCACGGTCGTTCCCACCAGCTTGGCGTTGGTGATGCCCACGACCTCGCCGTTCATGTTGACCATGGGCCCGCCGCTGTTGCCGGGGTTGATGGGGGCGTCGGTCTGGATGAGGTTGTAGAGCGTGGCCGTCTCCGACGGCTTGGCCGACACCCCGAGGCGGCTGATCCAGCCCCCGTTCATGCTGATACCGCGGTCGAGGGCGTTGCCGATCACCGCCACCATCATCCCCACTTCGAGGCTCGAGGAGTGGGCGATGGTGACGGTGGGGAGCCCGGATGCCGGGATGGTGATCACGGCGAGGTCGTTGACCGGATCGGCCACGATGCGGTCGGTCTTGAAGGTGCGGCCGTCGCTGAGGGAGACGGTCACGTTCCTGGCCCCGACGATCACGTGGCGGTTGGTGACGACGTAGCCCGCCTCGTCCACGATGAAGCCGGACCCCGAGCTGAGCACCTCGGTCTCGGTGTTCTTGCCGTCCTTCGTGGTGCGGATCCCGTTGATGGCCACCACGGCCGGCGTGACGCGGCGGACCGACTCGATCATGGCGGTCGTGGGCGGATGGCCGTCGCCGGTCATCTCCAGAGACCAGCCGGGCTGGATCGGGGGATCGCCGGGCGGGACGCCAGACCCCTGAACGGCGCCGGTCTGAGCGGCGGCGGATGCGCACCACAGGACCACTGCGAGCGCTCTGGGGGCGCCTCTCCTCGGCGCGGATCGAGCCATGGCCTGACCTCCCGGGGGTCTCGCCCCCTCGCTGTTCTCTGGTGCAACGCCCCGGAGTGTCGCCACACTCCTGGGGCGCGGCGCCGGTCAGTTCGCGAGGCCGCTGCGCAGGGCCGTGCTCACCGCCTCCGCCTTGGAGTGGACGTGGAGCTTCTGGTAGATGTTGCGGATGTGGAAGCGGATGGTGTCCATGGCCACCCCCATGCGTGCCGCCGCCGACTTGTAGCTGTGCCCGTCGCAGAGCAGCTGCAGGAGGAGGAGCTCGCGATCCGAGAGCGGCCCGTCGGCGGGGAGCATGGGCGCGTGTCTCCTCGGAGCGCTGATCACGTGGCTGGCCACTTCCCGGGACATGGGCGCGCCGCCGGCCTTGAGCTCGAGGACGGCCTCGAGCACCGTTGGAGCAGAGACGCCGCGTTGCAGATAGCCGCTGGCGCCGGCGGAGATGGCGAGCATGACGTGGCTCTCATCCGTGTGCGAGGAGATCACCAGCAGTGGGACGTCGGGATGACGCTCGCGCAGCTGCCGCTGGGCGCTCAGCCAGGCCGGTATCGGGAGGTCCTGGTCGAGCACCACCGCGTCGGCCGCTTCGGCGGTCAGCTCCTGGAGAGCGCCGTCGACCGACCATGCGCTGCGCACCTTGTCGCCGTCGGCCCTTCTGTCCATGCCGAGCGCCGCGACGGCGTGCTGGCGCGGCGAGTCGGTGATGATGACGATGCTGAGGTTGGTCTCCATGGTGCCCCCCCAACCCCGCGCTCACCGGCGGCGCCGGGGTCCCGCCACGAAGATCCCTCTCCCGGGCGTCGTTGGACATCGGATCGACGCTGCGGCGGTGATGGGGCGGTGCCCCACCTGCATGAATATGCGGTCCGCTGCTGCACGCGGCGGGGAATGGCGAGGGTCCGGCGCCGCTTGGAAAATGTGAGCTCGAGCGGTCCGAGGCCGGCCGCACCGCGATGACGTCGCGGATCGACCAGGGAGGATGCAATGCGTGGGTGGCGAGGTCAGGTGCTGATGGCAACCGTGCTCGGGATCTCCTTCTGTCTGGGAACGGCGGGCACTGCCGTGGCCCAGCCGGCTCCCGCGGCGGCCCCCGATCCCGGTCCGATGGTGGACATCAACGTCTTCTTCCACGATCTCTCCCCCTACGGGGTGTGGGATCAGAACCCGAACTTCGGCTGGGTGTGGTACCCCAACGAGGTGCCCGCGGGGTGGCGGCCCTACACCCACGGGCACTGGCTCCTCACCGACGACGGCTGGACCTGGGCGTCGGATTGGGACTGGGGCTGGGGGCCCTTCCACTACGGACGTTGGTTCGACGATGCCAACCTGGGCTGGGTGTGGGTGCCCGGGGCGGTGTGGGCCCCGGCCTGGGTGATGTGGGAGCAGAGCGAGGACTACGTCGGCTGGGCGCCCCTGCCGCCGCAGGTGCGCTGGAGCTGGAGCGTCGGTCTGGAGTTCGGCGACATGGAGCTGGAGAGCATGCTCCCGCCCGGCGCCTTCGTGTTCGTGCCCGACCGTGACTTCCTCGACCGGGACGTGCGCCGCTTCGTCGTTCCCCGAGTGCGGTCCGTCATGATTCTGCCCCGCGCCCATGTGGTGACCCGCTACGGCATCGAGGACGGGCGGATCATCGACCACGGGATCCCACCGGAGGCGCTGGAGAGGCGATTCGGCCACCGCATCACCCGCTACCGCATCGAGGGGGTCGAGTCTCCCCGTGGCCTCCACCGGGGAGAACGTTACGAGCACGGCAGGGTGGAGTTCTACCGTCCCCACTTCCGGGAGGGGCAGCGCTTCGAGCCTCCAGAGGAGCGTTCCTTCAATCAGCTGTTGCCCTTCAACGAGTTTGAGCGGCACCAGGAGGCCCAGCGACGGGACCTGGAGCGGCGACACCGGGAGGAGCAGCAGCAGCTCGAGCGTGAGCAGAACCAGGAGCGACGGCATCCTCCGGAGGGCATGCGCCCCGAGGAGCTGCAGCAGCGGCAGGAACGTGAGCGCCAGTTCGTGCGGGGCGAGCAGCAGCGCGAGCGCCACCAGATGGAGCAGCGCCACGCCCGGGAGCGACAGCGCTACCAGGAGGAGCAGCGCCGGCCTGGCGGCGAGCACGAGCGCGGAAACGAGCACCGGGGCGGAGAGGCCCATGGCGGCGAGCACCACGGTGGCGAGGGGCATGCCGGCGAGCACCATGGGGGTGACGGCCACGGCGGGCACTGACGCCGGCCTCCTCGTACCGTCTTGTGCCCGGATCGGCGCCGGCGGACGCGGCCGTCCGCCGGTGATCCCGCGCTCCGACCTGCCCGGCGATCGTCACGCCTTCGGATTGAGCAGGGGTCAGGTCATCGCCCGCACCTGATCGAAGCCGTCCAGGGCGAAGTCGGATGCGGATCGAATGATGGCTCCCGCCGCCCTTGGTTGCCGTCTGTCAGTTGGGTGGGAGGGGGCTTTGCGTCCTTGCGTCTTTGCGTTCTCTTCTTGGGAGGGCGGGTGGCTCTGCGCCTCTGCGCTGAGAGGCCGCGTTACGGCGTCGCGTCCGGCTAGCGGCCGAGGGCGCCGACCACGCTGCCGGAGATGAGGGACGCCAGGTTGCCCACGATGATGGGCAGGGCCAGCCCGCCGGGCGAGGCCAGGTAGCGGGGCTCCCAGTGCGGGTCGAACTTGTCCTTGTAGGCCCTCAGGCCCTGGAAGTTGTAGAAGTGCTCACCGTGGCGGTAGAGGAGGCCACCGAGGCGGCTCCACACCGGAGCGAGCTGACGCTGGGGCAGACCGGCGAGGGGCGCCATCCCCAGGTTGAACCACTCGTACCCCTGCTCCTTCCCCCACAGCAGCAGGCTGACGAAGAGGAAGTCCATGACCCCGGGCGGGCCGTCGGGGAGGTGGCGCATCAGGTCCACCGACAGCTCCTCGCGGGCGCCGGACCGCCACAGGTTGGCGAAGGCCACCACCCGGCCGCGGTCCCGGACCAGGGCCGTGGGGAAGCGGCGCAGGTAGTCGGGGTCGAACCGCCCGAGGGAGAAGCCCTTCTCCCTTGCCCCCTTGTCCTGGAGCCAGGCGTCTGAGACCGCCTGCAGC
>Ga0315542_1000599_pt1 | contig 22894 bp, 21 predicted proteins | sample SalMarSW160120MG_FD_202541 | JGI IMG/M metagenome (GOLD analysis project Ga0315542, IMG submission 202541) | Salt marsh sediment microbial communities from the Plum Island Ecosystem LTER, Massachusetts, United States - Salt Marsh Sediment SW1601-20 ... | reverse complement strand
ATGGGACGGTCGAGGCGCAAGCGTCTGGGTCAACACTTCCTGGTCGACCGGTCGGTCGCACAACGGATCGTCGCGCTCCTCGACGAGCGCCCCCCGCGGATCTTGGAGATTGGACCCGGCCGTGGCGCGCTCACCGGCCTCCTGCTGGAGCGCTTCCCCATGGTGCGCGCGGTGGAGGTGGACCCCCTCCTGGCAGCCGATCTCGAGAGGCGGCTGGCGCCGCCGGGTCTCCAGGTCCGGCTCGGCGATGCCCTGCACGATCCCCTGGACGTGCTGCTGGAGGGGGCCGGGCGATGGCAGGTGGCGGCCAATCTGCCCTACTCCGTGGGGACGGCCATCGTGCGCCGTCTCATGCCCCGCGCGGACCGTCTCACGCGGCTGGTGGTCATGCTGCAACGGGAGCTGGCTCAGCGGCTGGTGGCCCGTCCCGGCGAGCGAGGTCACGGCCTGTTGGCGCTCGAGCGCGCGGCCTGGGCCGATGCACGGATCGCCTTCGAGGTGCCTCCCTCGTCCTTCCGGCCCCGCCCCCGAGTGGTCTCGGCGGTGCTCGTGGTGGAGCCGCGGGTCACCGCCGAGCCGCTGCTCGAGGACGCCCTCCGCGTGGCCGCGGGTGCCCTCACGAAACCGCGCAAGATGCTCGCGAATGCGGTGAGGCCCCTGTATGAGCGGGAGGAGCTCGAGGCGGCGGGTCTGGACCCCGAGGCGCGCCCGGGGACGATCTCCCTGGAAGGGTGGCTGGCGCTGGTAGGGCAGCGGCGGCCGACGCCCCCCCGGGGCGAGCCGGCGGCCGGTGATACCATTCGAGGTGGACATGAGTGACGGAATGGACAGCCGATCGCACCCGTCGGAGGGGGTGCGCGCCCTTCCCCGAGGGTGGGCATGAGCGTGTCCGTCGCCCTCGCCCTCGGTGTGCTGCAGGGCCTGACCGAGTTCCTGCCGGTGTCCTCCTCGGGGCACCTGGCGCTGGCACAGATGCTGATTCCGGGGTTCGCACAGCCGGGGGTGCTTTTCGACGCCGTGCTCCACTTGGGCACCGCCCTGGCAGTGGTGTGGTTTGAACGCACTGCCATCCTGGGCTGGTTGGGCAGCGCAGAGGGGCGGCGACTCCTCGGCCTCCTGGCCCTGGCCACCCTGGGCACGGCGGCGTCGGGGTTCGCCCTGCGCGGCGCGGCGGAGCACGCCTTCGTGCAACCGCTGCTCATTGGCGTAGGTCTCGTGGTCACCGGGCTGGTTGTGGCGGTGACCCGCTGGCTCGCCGGAGGCGAGGTCGACGAGAGGCGCACCGGCTGGGGGAGGGCGGTGGTCCTGGGGGTTGTCCAGGGCCTGGCCGTGTTTCCCGGTGTGTCCCGGTCCGGTCTCACCATCACCGCCGGTCTGGGTCTGGGCCTGGAGCGGACCTGGGCGGCGCGTTTCAGCTTCCTGCTGAGCGTGCCGGCGATCCTCGGGGTGACCGCCTTCGAGCTGCTGAGCGAGCGCCACGAGCTCGTTCTCGCCGGGCCGGGCCTGTGGTGGGCGTGCGTGGTGGGTGGCGCAGCGGCCGCGCTGTCCGGACTGGTCGCGCTCAGGGTCGTCATCCGAACCGTCGGCTCGCGGGTGTTTCACCGGTTCTCCTGGTACTGCCTGCCCCTGGGCGTGGTGGTGATCCTGCTCGGCGCCGGGGTGCTGTGATGCGTGAGCGCGCACTGCGGGAGGCGGGCGCGGTGGCCCTCCTGCTCGGCTCCATCCTGGTGGCCGTGGCGCTCCTGTCCCACTCTCCCCAGGACCCGAGCCCTTTCTTCGCGTCCACGATGCGCGCCGAACCGCACAACCTGGCCGGCTGGCTCGGGGCGACCCTGTCGGCGATGCTGTTCAGCGTCTTCGGGATCACGGCCTTCCTGCTGCCTCCCATCGCTCTGGTGCTGGGATGGCGGATGCTCCGGGAAAGGCCCCTGTCCAGCCCGGCGCTGACGGCGGTGGGATGGGTGCTCATGCTCCTCGCCCTGCCCGGCGTGGCCGCCCTGCTGGGCCGGGACATGCCCCTCCACGATGGCCACATCTCCCTGGGTGGCGTCATCGGTCTCGCCGAGGCGGACCTGCTGGAAGGGTTCGCCGGCCCTGTGGGGCGGGCGGTGATCCTGGTCTTCTTCCTGGTCGTGGGGGGCCTGCTGGCGTCCGGCCGGTCCGCGGCGAACTTCTGCGAGGCCGTGATCACCGGTGTCGGCGAACGCTGGGATTCGCGGCGCAGCGAGCGCAGCAAGCGTCGCCGCGAACAGCGGGAACGGCAGGACAGGCGCAAGGTCCTGGAACGCCAGCTGAAGAGGCTGGAGCGGGAGAGCGGGTACCGCGGCCCCCTCACCGTCAAGGAGGTGGAGGGTCGGGGACGCTTCCGCATCGTGCGACGGACCGAGGGCGCCGAGGCCGCGACGGTGGCGGCCGAGGCTGCGGAGGAGCCCGCTGCGACGGAGAGCCCCGGCGGCGCTGCGGGCCGGCGCCGCTCCACGCGCGGCACTGGGTCGACCACAGCCGCCGCGAAAGTGGTGCAGGAGGAGTTCGACTTCGTCGACGACCTGACCAGCTACGACGTACCCCGGCTGAGCTTCCTGGATCAGCCGGAGGAAGCTCCCGAGCGGGACACCACGGCGCTCATCGAGCGCTCCAAGCTCATCACGGCGAAGTGTCAGGAGTTCAGGGTGCGAGGGGAGGTGGTGAACATCCGGACCGGGCCCGTGATCACCACCTACGAGTTCCGGTTGGAGGCGGGGGTGAAGATCTCTGCCGTGCAGGCCCTGGCCGAGGACCTCGCCCTGGCGCTGAAGACCGAGTCCGTGCGCATCGAGCGCATCCCGGGCCGGGCGACGGTGGGGATCGAGGTGCCCAACCCCGATCCGGAGGTGATCCGGCTCCGCCCCCTCCTGGAGTCCAACGAGTTCCAGCGCTCCCAGTCCCTGCTGACACTCTGCCTCGGGGTCGACATCCGCGGCAAGCCCTTCTTCGCCGATCTGGCTCGCATGCCCCACCTGCTCATGGGCGGCTTCACGGGCTCCGGCAAGTCGGTCGGCATCAACGCGATGATCATGTCCATCCTGTACAAGGCCCGGCCGGAGCAGATCCGGTTCATCCTGGTCGACCCCAAGATGGTGGAGCTGGGGGTGTACGCGGACATCCCCCACCTGCTGACGCCCATCATCTCCGATCCCAAGAAGGCGGCCAACGCCCTGGGATGGGCGGTGGCGGAGATGGACGACCGGTACCGCCTGCTGGCCGCGCTGGGGGTGCGCAACCTCAGCCAGTACAACAACCTGGTGAGCGACCCGGTCCAGCTTCGCCGTGCGACCGCGCAGCTCAGGGGGACGGACGACGAGGAGCCCCTGGAGGAGCTGGAACCCCTCCCGTACATCGTCATCGTCATCGACGAGCTGGCGGACCTCATGATGACCTCCTCCCGCGCCGTCGAGGAGTCCATCACACGCCTGTCCCAGAAGGCACGCGCCGTGGGCGTGCACCTGGTGTGCGCCACCCAGCGTCCCTCGGTGGACATCCTGACGGGCATTATCAAGGCCAACTTCCCCTGCCGCATGGCCTACAAGGTGCGCTCCAAGTTCGATTCCCGGACCATCCTGGACTCCATGGGCGCGGAGCACCTGCTCGGCCGCGGCGACATGCTCTACCTCCCGCCGGGCACGTCGTCCCTCGTGCGCCTGCACGGACCCCTGGTCACCGAGAAGGAGATCGCCTCGGTGGTGCGCTACATCAAGCGCTTCGGCAAGCCCTCGTACCAGCGCGACGTGCTATCCCACGCGCCACTGGGCGGCAACGACCGCGGGTCCCGGCGCACCACTGCGCCGGACGATGAGGAGGAGCTGTCGGACCCCATGTACAACCCCGCCGCAAGGCTGGTGGTGAAGACCCGCAAGGCATCAGCGTCCTACATCCAACGCCGTCTCCACCTTGGGTACACGCGTTCGGCACGTCTCTTGGATATGATGGAGAGGGAAGGGCTGGTGGGTCCGCTCGCCGGCTCCAAGGGCCGCGAGGTGCTGGTCCCGGAGAACTTCTTCGACGAGGTCGATGAGACCCGGGCACTCAACGGTGAGGACGACCATGACGAGGTGAGGCCATGAGCGTTGACTTCCTCGACATGAGCCCCGACGTGATGTTCAGGCTCGGCGCCGTCGCGGCCGTGTGCATACTCCTGGTGCTCCTGATCGCCAGCTTCGCGTCACGGGCGAGGGTCTTCTGCGAGTACCTGAAGCACATGACCGGCATCGAGCTCAAGCCGTCGGCGGTGCGGGCCGTGTTCCGGGACAAGGGGAAGGGCGGCGTCCGCGACGTCCTGATCTCCATGCTCATTCAGGAGGATCTGGCCGACCCGTCTCGGATCGTGACCCCGGACTCAGAGCCGGACACCTCCATCTACGAGTCCGATCTGTTCACATAATTCCCGCGTCCGCGTCCGCGTCCGGGTCCGTCATCAGCGACAGCGGCAGGAGCCAGTGGCCGCGGTCAGAGACGGTGCCAGGCACCGTTCGGGAAGCGGCGCACCACCGTCTCGCAGCGGGCGACCCGGTGCCAGGCACCGGCCCGCGAGTCGGACATGCGAGAGGCACTCGCTTCGGGAGCACCAGAGCGGGTGCCAGGCACCGTCACGACCGAGCCGAGAAGGGTAGGCGTCGCATCTTCAACGGTGCCTGGCTCCCATTCTGACGCGGGGGTCGGTCGACCGTCTCTGTACGTCGCCGCTGAAAACGGATCGCGGACGCGGACGAGGACGCGGGAACCGGTCAGTGGGGCAGGCTATGATGGCGCGGTGGTGCGCATCCGCGTCCTCCCCGATGCCGTCGTCAACCGGATCGCCGCCGGCGAGGTGGTGGAGCGTCCCGCGTCCGTGGTCAAGGAGCTCGTGGAGAACAGCCTCGACGCAGGGGCGATGAGGGTCGACGTCGAGCTGAAGCACGGTGGGCGGAGCCTGGTCCGGGTCGCGGACGACGGCGAGGGCATGAGCCCCGACGACGCCCTCCTGGCCCTGGAGCGTCACGCCACCTCCAAGCTGGCCACGGCCTCGGACCTGGAGCACCTCACCACCCTCGGCTTCCGGGGAGAGGCGTTGCCGTCCATCGCCGCGGTGTCCCGCTTCGTCCTGCACAGCGCGGCCGACCCGGCCGACGGGGGGCTGCGCGTGACGGTGGAGGGCGGGCGGATCCTCGGCGCCGAGGCTGCGGCCCGCCCCCGGGGCACCACGGTGGAGGTCCGTGAGCTGTTCTTCAACACGCCGGCACGGCGCAAGTTCCTGCACGCCCCCGAGACCGAGCTGCGACACGCTCAGGAGACGGTGATGGCGGCGGCACTGGCGCGTCCCGAGGTCGCGTTCACCCTCCGCCACGGCGACCGGACCCTTTTCGAGCTGCTTGGGGTCACGGACACGGCGGAGCGCCTGACCCAGGTCGAACGTCGTCTGGAGGGGTCGGCGACCCGCTTCGAGGCCGCCACCGGCGAGCACCGGGTGTGGGGGCTGCTGGCCCTGGGCCGGAGCAGCCGGCGCCCGCAGCTGACCACGATCGTCAACGGCCGTCCGGTGCGGGACCGACTCCTCGCCGGTGCCGTCCGGCGGGTGCTCCGGGAGCACGGCGCCGGTTTCGGAGGTGCGCGGGTGGTGCTCGTGGTGGAGCTCCCGCACGATCAGGTGGACGTGAACGTCCATCCCGCCAAGGCCGAGGTGCGCTTCGCCCGCGCCGGGTCCGTGTTCGCGCTCGTGGATCGTGCGCTGCGGGCCGGCATCGCCGGGGGGCGGGGGACCGTCCCGGTGAGCCGCGTGGAGCTTCCCGAGGCGGTGGGGGAGCCTGCGGAGGCGTCGTGGGCGTCCTTAGCGCCCCGGGGAGGATCCCCCCAGGCACTCTTCCGCCACCCCGTGTACGGGGAGGACGATGCGGCCCGAGAGTGGCCGGCCGGCGCTCGGCTCCAGCAACCGCCGGCGGCTGCGGGAGCGAAGCCCGGGGTGAGGGACACCCCGTTCGGCCGCCTGATCGGCCAGTACCGCGCCTCCTTCATGATCCTGGAGGATGACTGGGGCCTGGCCATCGTCGATCAGCACGTGGCTCACGAGCGCGTGCTGTATGATCGGATTCGCCGTCGTCTCGACGGCGAGGAGGTTCCGTCCCAGCGGCTACTGGAGCCGGTGCTCCTGGAGGTCGACGAGAGTCGGGCGGCCGCCGTGGAACGGGTCCGGGAGCTGCTCGGGCGGGCAGGCCTGGAGGTCGAGGCGTTCGGGGCCGCCACGCTGCGGGTGGTCGCGCTGCCGCCGGAGGCCGACGAGGAGCAGGCGCGCAGCCTGGTGGAGGAGCTGCTCGGGCTGGCCACCGAGGTGGACGGCGTCCCGGAACGCGCCACCGAGGCCCTTGCGGACCGCGTCGCCGCTGCCCTGGCCTGCCGCGCGGCGATCAAGATCAACCATGCCCTCACGGTCGAGGAGCAGCGGGCGTTGCTCTCCGATCTGGCGGGCTGTGACAACCCGTACCGCTGCCCGCACGGACGACCCATCGTTCTCCGGCTCAGCCAGGAGGAGATGGAGCGGCGGTTGGGGAGGCGCTGATGCGACGAGAGTACTGGCACCTCACAGAGGGCCTCATCTTCATCCACTTCGCGGTCTTCCTGCTGACCCGAGCGGACCCGGCCGGGGCCGGCTCCCTGGCGCTCATCCCCGGCCAGGTGGCGCAGCGCCCGTGGACCTTGGTCACCTACCAGTTCCTCCACCCCGAGGGGTTGCTGTGGTTCTTCCTGTCCATGCTCGTGCTGTGGATCATGGCCCGACCCCTGGAGGAGAGCTGGGGCTCGCCGCGCTTCGCCGCCTTCTGGGCGGTGGCCATCTTCGGTGCGGCGGGAGCTGCCCTCGCCATCGGCGTTCCCCTGGCGGGGGACATCTTCCTGGCGGCCTCCCTGCTGTTCACCTTCGCCACGATTTACCCCGACACCGAGTTCCTCCTCTTCTTCATCCTGCCGGTGAAGGTCAAGTACCTGGCCGTGGTGGCCGCCGCCTTCCTGGTGTGGAGCAGCCTCGGCATGGGCCTGCTGCGGGGGGCCGTGAACCTGGTGGGCATGTCCGCGGGCTATCTGTTCTTCCTCCTCACACGGCGCCTGCCCAGCCGGCGCAAGCTGACCTTCCAGCTCAAGCAGGCGAAGGCCGACCTGGAACGGCGGATGGACACCTCGGCCGCCGAGCAGCTCAACCGCGGCTTCGATGAGAAGGTCCGCGAGGCGGAGCGGCGGGCACGGAAGCTGGGCCGGGTGGCGGACGAGGACCGCCCTCTGCTGGAGGAGCTGGATGCCGCCAGGGACCCCTCCATCACCGTGTGCGCTCCGGAGGACTTCGGATACACCGACGACGAGGTCTGCCGGAGCTGCCCCGGTTACGCGGAGTGCGCTGCCCGGCGCATCCGCATGGCCGCCGAGGAGGGCGCAGCGAACGGCGGCGACGAGGAGGAGGAGCGGGCCACCGGCACCTGAGCTGCTGCGGTCAGCGACTGCGAACGGCGTCAGGAATCAGCGACCGCGATCGGCGGCAGGGGCGGCGATCAGGGACAGTTGACCGCGGCCGCGACTGCGCTGCCGCTCACTGCCGCCGCTCAGATGAGGGGATGGCGGCCGTGGTCGTTGCCCGGCCGCGCCCACTCCGCGGTGTCCTCGTGGTGCAGGCGCTGGAGGGCGTCCGAGAGGGTGTCGCGCAGGTACCGTCCCCAGACCTTGATGGGCAGCTCCTCCACGGTGACGGTGGGGGAGATGGCCACGTGGAGGAGGTACTCGATGATGTAGGAGGCGTTCTGGGCGATCCGGCCCGCGTAGCGGGGGTGATTGCGCTGGTCGAGGATGCGCACCTCGTGAATGCTGCGGCCGAACTCCGACTCCACGAGGTCGTCGAAGGTGGTGAGGACGAGCTCGATGCGGACGCTGCGGCTGCCGCTCTCCAGGTACTCGTAGAAGTCGGTCTCCAGTGCGCTCGGGGACAGGCCGCGGCCGGCGGCGAAGGACCAGTCGACGGCCCGCATCCCATCGGCGATGACGGCGGTGGACGGCAGCTCCAGGTCCACCAGGAGGTGGGTCCCCACATAGCTGCCGTCGTGCTGCTCGCGGTGGTTCACGGTGGTGCCGCTGCGGCCGACCAGACGTCGCTCCACCGTCTCCAGCTCCGCCGCAGTCCCCACCACCTTGACCCCGATGACGTCGTTGACCCGGACGCGGGAGGCGTCCAGGCGGACCTGGCCGGTCCGGATCCGGTCGGCCACCAGGCGCTCGGCGGCCATGAACTCCCCCTCCATGATCGCGGGGGTCGACAGGAGCTGGTCGAGGCCCACTCCGGCCGCCTGAGCGCGCCGGCCGGCCAGCTCGCGGGCGGTGCTCTCGATCACTCCGGCCAGCTCCTCCGCCACCCTCCGTGAGGACTTCTCGGCGATGCGGCGCAGGCGCTTGCGCCGGATGACGGCGAACAGCTCGCCCGAGCCCTTGGTCACCAGCGTCATGTGGACGGGGGTCCGGGGGAAGAACTCCTCCGGGCGCCGCCTGTACTCCTCCACCAGCATGCGGGCGCGGGGCGTCGACCGGCCCGCGACCGCAGCGATGGCCTGTCGCACCGCATCCTTGCTGCCCACCCGCTGCGCGAACAGGGGGCCGCTGCGCAGCGCGATGCCGAGATCGGCCACCAGGGCCCGAACCGCCGGGGCGGTGATCATGCGCTCGAAGCAGAAGATCTCGGTGACCACGCGCCCGTCCGAGCGCTGCACGCGGTCGGAGAGCCAGCGGCTGGCCACGTCGAAGAGGCGGTCACGATGGATCAGGCCCGTCAGATACATTCCTGCTCGTCCGTCCAATGGGCGGCGCCCGGGCGCGTCGTGATCCCGCCAGCCGGCGCGTACAGCCCGACCTGTATGGGCTGGAGGTGACCCACCCACCGCCGCGTCATGCACATAGTCTACGTCAGAGAGGGCTGCGGGCCATCCGGCGTCGACCCGCCGCCCGGGGGTGCCGACTGGCGGTGTTGCACCGTCGCGACGGATCCGCGCCAAGAGCCATTTTGTTGTTAATGCGTCTCAAGAGTGATTTGCTTTCCCCTCCGAGTTCACCTAGCATTCAGGACGGCGACAACTGGCCCGCCCTGGACCCGCGGACGCCACCGGTCGCCGACAGTGATCCTCTCGCACCGGAGCTTGGCGTTTGTATTCGAAACGTGTCACCTTCCTGGTCGGACACTTCGGGAGCGGCAAGTCCGAGATCGCCCTCAACGGCGCCCTCGACCTGGCCGCCCGGGGTGAGGCCGTGACCCTGGCCGACCTCGACATCGTCAAGCCCTACTTCCGGTCGCGCTCCGCGCGCGCTGCGCTGGCGGATGCCGGGGTGCGGCTCCTCGCCCCCTCGGGGGACAACACCCACGCCGACCTCCCCATCATCGTGCCCCACGTTCGGCAGGCGCTCCGCGACCCGGGCTGCCGGCTGATCGCGGACCTGGGCGGTGACGACAGCGGCGCCAGAGTGCTCGGGTCCTTCGCCGACGTCATACCCCTCGAGGAGAGCCACTGCCTGGCCGTGCTCAACTTCCGACGGCCCTCCACGCCGACTCCCGCCGCCGCGGTGGCCATGGTGCGGGCCATCGAGGCCTCCTCCAGGACGAGGGTGACGGGTCTCGTGGCCAACACCCACCTGCTGGACGAGACCACGGTGGGCCTGGTGCTCGAAGGTGGCCGCATGGCGACGGAGGTTGCCGAGGCGCTGGGCCTGCCCCTGATCGCCGTCACGGTCGCCGAGGAGCTCGCCGGTGAGCTCGCCGGCTCCGAGCTGGGGGCGCCGCTCATCCGCCTGCGTCGCCTCCTCCGCAAACCCTTCGAAGCTCCCGCTGGGCGGACGACGGGTCCACTCTTCGCCGTGAGCTGAAAGGAGTCCGCATGCCCCAGATCGTCATCGCCCCGGACCGCTGCAAGGGCTGCGAGCTGTGCGTGCACGCGTGCCCGCAGCAGATCCTGGGCATGGGATCGAAGATCAACAGCCAGGGCTACTTCTACGCCGAGGTGAAGGAGCAGATGCGGTGCATCGGCTGCCGTCTGTGCTGCATCACCTGCCCCGACCTGGCCATCGAGATGAGGGTGCATGGAACCATGTACCACTACGTCTCGTACTGAGGAGGCGCACGATGGCGAAGAAGCTCATGAAGGGGAGTGAGGCCATCGGCGAGGCCGCGGTGCATGCCGGCTGCCGCCTGTTCTTCGGCTACCCCATCACCCCACAGAACGAGATCCCCGAGTACATGTCGGTGCGCCTCCCCCAGGTGGACGGCACCTTCGTCCAGGCGGAGAGCGAGGTGGCGGCCTCCAACATGCTGTACGGGGCCGCCGGCAGCGGCGAGCGGGTCATGACCTCGTCCTCGTCGCCCGGCATCTCGCTCATGGCGGAGGGCATCTCCTACCTGGCGGGGGCCGAGCTGCCGGTGGTGATCGTCAACATCATGCGCGCCGGCCCGGGGCTGGGTGGCATCCTGCCCAGCCAGGGGGACTACTTCCAGGCCACCAAGGGCATGGCCCACGGAGACTTCCGCCTCCTGGTGCTGGCGCCGTGGTCGGTCCAGGAGGCCGCGGACCTGGTCCAGGACGCGTTCGACCTGGCCGACTTCTACCGCAACCCGGTCATGGTCCTGGGGGACGGGCTCATCGGTCAGATGATGGAGCCCGTGGAGTTCGCCGACGGGCGCGTTCCCTGCAAAGAGCTGCCGCCCAAGGACTGGGCCGCCACCGGCTGCGACGGCTCCCGTCCCACCAACATCATCAACTCCCTGTTCCTGGACCCGGAGAAGCTGGAGCGGCACAACCAGCGCCTGGCCGCCAAGTACGACGCCATGGTGCGGGACGAGGTGCGTGTCGCCACCCTCGGGACCGACACCGACTACGAGGTGCTCGTCATCGCGTACGGGACGGTGGCGCGGGTCTGCTCCACCGCCATCGAGGAGCTCGCCCAACGGGGACGGGCGGTGGCCATGGTGCGACCGATCACCCTCTTCCCCTTCCCTTACGACGCGGTGCGAGAGGCCGCGGCGAAGGCGCACGCGGTGCTGGTGGTGGAGCTCAGCACGGGGCAGATGGTGGAGGATGTGCGCCTGGCGGTCGGCCCGGGCGTGCCCATCCACTTCCACGGCCGTCAGGGCGGCATGCTGGCCACCCCGGAGGAGGTCGTGGAGCAGGTGGAACGCATCCTGGAGAGCTCGGAGGTGAGGGATGGCTGAGACCGTCTTCGCGCGCACCGAGGCGCTGGCCGACGTCCAGACCCACTACTGCCCCGGCTGCACCCACGGCGTCATCCACCGCCTGGTGGCGGAGGTCATCGACGAGCTCGGGGTGCGCCAGCGCACGGTGGGTATCGCACCCGTGGGCTGCGCCGTCCTCGCCTACAACTACTTCAACGTGGACTTCCACGAGGCCTCCCACGGGCGTGCACCCGCCGTGGCGACCGGCGTCAAGCGCGCCCGTCCGGACCTGGTCGTGTTCACCTACCAGGGCGACGGTGACCTGGCCTCCATCGGCATGGCCGAGATCGTGCACTGCGCCAACCGGGGCGAGAAGGTGACCGTCGTCTTCGTCAACAACGCCATCTACGGCATGACGGGCGGCCAGATGGCGCCCACCACCATGCCCGGACAGGTGGCCACCACCTGCCAGCTCGGCCGCGACGTGGCCCAGGTGGGACACCCGATCCGTGTCGCCGAGCTGCTGAGCACCCTGCGCACGCCGGCCTTCGTGGCCCGCGCGTCGGTGCACACCCCGCTGGCGGCCGTGAACGCCAAGGAGATGCTCCGGCGGGCGTTCCGCCACCAGGTGGAGAACCGCTGCTTCTCCCTGGTGGAGATCCTGTCCACCTGTCCCACCAACTGGGGCCTGCCCCCTGCGGAGGCCTCGGCCTGGCTGGCGAAGACCATGCTGCCCTACTACCCGCTGGGGGTGCTCAAGACTCCGGACGGCGAGGACAGGGCGCCGCGCCCGGCGGCGCCGTGAGGAGGGGGACGCGATGCAGCACGACGTGATCATGGCCGGCTTCGGCGGGCAGGGGATCCTGCTTATCGGCAAGATCCTGGCCTATGCCGGCATGAACGAGGGCCGGCAGGTCTCATGGCTGCCCTCCTACGGCCCGGAGATGCGGGGCGGCACCTGCAACTGCACGGTGGTGATCTCGGACCGGCCGGTGGGATCGCCGGTCATCCGCTCCCCGCGCGCGGTGCTGGCCATGAACCTGCCCTCCCTGGAGAAGTTCGAGCCGGACCTGCGCCCCGGCGGGGTGCTCCTCATCAACACCTCGCTCATCAACCGGTCCGCCGAGCGCGACGACGTCACCGTGGTCGAGGTGCGGGCCAACGACATCGCCAACGAGCTGGGCAACCCGCGTAGCGCCAACATGGTCGTCCTGGGCGCGTACCTGGGGGCGACCGGTGCGGTGTCCATGGACAAGGTGGAAGCGGTGGTGCGGGACAACTTCGCGGCCAAGCCGAAGCTCGTGGAGCTCAACCTCCGAGCCCTCCACAGGGGATTCGAGATCGGATCGGTCGCCGCCGGGCGCGCCGGCGCGGTGCCGGTTGGAGAGGAGTCGTGATGGCCCAGCCCTGTGTCGACCTCGCGCTCACGGACGAGATCCTCGAGCGCTACCCCCGCGCGGAGCCGTCGCTCATCCAGGTGCTGCAGGACGTGCAGCGGGCGTACAACTACCTCCCGTGCGACGCGCTGGTCAAGGTGGCCGAGACGCTGGAGGTCCCCCTGGCCAAGGTGTTCTCGGTCTCCACCTTCTACAAGGCGTTCGCGCTCGACCCCCAGGGCGAGACCATCGTCAAGGTGTGCACGGGCACCGCCTGCCACATCCGCGGCGCCGACATGCTGGTGGAGGAGCTCGAGCGCCAGCTCGGCGTCGGGCCGGATCAGACCACGGAGGACTTCAAGTTCACGGTCAAGACCGTCAACTGCGTGGGCGCGTGCGCCATGGCGCCGGTGGTGATCGTGGGCGAGAAGTACTGGGGCAGCGCCAAGCCGTCCCGGGTCGAAAAGTACCTCGCCGAGGGAGGCCGCGATGAGAATTGAGTCCCGCGCCGACTTCGCGGCGGCCCAGACCGCGGCTCGAGAGCGCAATGCCGCGCGCCGCCAGCAGGTGCTGGTGTGCTGCGGCACCGGCTGCCTCGCCTCGGGCTCGAAGAAGGTGGCCGAGGCCTTCTCCGCCGAGATCGCCGCGCGCGGCCTCGACGCCGAGGTGGGGACCTTCGTCAAGACCACCGGCTGCCACGGCTTCTGCGAGCGCGGGCCGCTGGTGGTGCTCCAGCCGTTGGGGATCCTCTACACCAGGGTCAAGCCGGGCCAGGTGCCGAGGATCGTGGAGGAGACCCTGATCGGCGGCGAGGTGGTCCCGCACATGTTGTACAAGAACCCGGTGAACGGTGAGCGCGTCGAGCAGTACGGAGACGTCCCCTTCTACGCGCACCAGGTCCGGGTGGCCATGCGCAACATCGGCCGCATCGACCCCACCGACATCTCAGACGCCCTCGCCGAGGGCGCGTACGAGGGGCTGGCGCGCGCGCTCTTCGACCTGACCCCCGAGCAGGTACTGGAGGAGGTCGCGGTCTCCGGCCAGCGCGGCCGCGGTGGCGCCGGCTTCAACACCGCCCGCAAGTGGCGTTCCTGCCGGGACGCCGAGGGCGAGCGCCGCTTCGTCCTGTGCAACGGCGACGAGGGGGACCCGGGCGCGTTCAAGGACCGCTCGATCATGGAGGGCGACCCGCACTCGGTGCTCGAGGGCATGGTCATCGGCGCCTATGCGGTGGGCGCCCACGAGGGCACCATCTACGTCCGGGACGAGTACCCCCTGGCGGTAGTCAACCTTTCAATCGCCATCGACCAGGCCCGCCAGCACGGCCTGCTGGGTGTGAACATCATGGGCACCGGCTTCGACTTTGACGTCTCCATCTCGCGCGGCGGCGGCGCCTTCGTGTGCGGCGAGTCGTCCGCTTTGATGCGCTCCCTGGAGGGCAAGACGGGGGAGCCCCGCGCCAAGTACGTCCACTCCACCGCCAAGGGCCTGTTCGACGCGCCCACGGTGCTCAACAACGTGGAGACCTGGGCCGGCATCGGCGCCATCCTCGCCCACGGCGGGGCCTGGTTCGCGGCCATGGGGACCGACCGCTCCAAGGGCACCAAGGCCTTCTCCCTGGTCGGCAAGGTGAAGAACACCGGCCTGGTCGAGCTGCCCATGGGCACCACCCTGCGCCACATCATCTACGACATCGGCGGCGGCGTCGCCGGCGACCGGCCGTTCAAGGCGGTCCAGACCGGCGGCCCCTCGGGCGGCTGCATCCCCGAGCAGCTCCTCGACCTCCCCGTGGACTTCGAGAAGCTCACCGAGGCGGGCTCGATGATGGGCTCGGGGGGCATGATCGTGATGGACGACCGCACCTGCATGGTGGACGTGGCACGCTACTTCCTCGCCTTCCTCACCGAGGAGTCGTGCGGCAAGTGCGTGCCCTGCCGTGAGGGCCTGACCCAGATGCTCCAAATCTTCGACGACCTCTGCCAGGGCCGCGGCCGTCCCGGAGACCTCGAGCGCATCGAGCGCCTCGCCCGAGCCATGCAGCTCGGCAGCCTGTGCGAGCTCGGCAAGTCGGCGCCCAACCCCGTGCTGTCCACCCTGCGCTACTTCCGCTCGGAGTACGAGGCGCACATCAACGACCGCGCCTGTCCGGCGGGGATCTGCAGGGAGCTGACGGCGTACGAGATCTCCCCCGACGTCTGTGACGGGTGCCATGTCTGCTTCACGTCGTGCCCCGTGGACGCCATCACAGGGACGGTCAAGGAGCTCCACACCATCCATCACGACGCATGCATCTCCTGCGGCGCCTGCTTCGACGTCTGCCCGACGGGGGCCATCCGGACCTTTCCCAAGGTCGAGCTCGAAAAGGAGGCGGTGTGATGGCCACGCTCAGTGTTGACGGCAGACGGGTGGAGGTGGCGGACGACGCCACAATCCTGGACGCGGTCCGCGCGGCCGGCGTCGAGCTGCCGACCCTCTGCCACTTCGACGGGCTGGAGCCCTGGGGCGGCTGCCGCCTGTGCGTCGTGGACATGTGGCAGCAGGGGTGGGACGAGGACTGGTTCAAGATGGTCACCGCCTGCAACCACCCGGTGGCGGACGGCATGCGGGTCCTGACGCATTCGGAGCGCGTTCTGGAGACCCGGGCGGTGGTGCTGGACCTGCTCCTGGCCCGCTGCCCGCACACCCCCCTGATCCGGCGCCTGGCCGCCGAGCACGGCATCGACGAAACCTCGTTCGTGCCCAACGAGGAGCCAACGGACTGCATCCTGTGCGGGCTGTGCACGAGGGTCTGCGACCACATCGGCGTGTCCGCCATCTCCTCGGTGGGACGCGGCTGGGGGCGCGAGATCGCGCCGCCCTTCGACGAGCCGCCCCCAGACTGCATCGGCTGCCTGGCCTGCGCCGAGGTCTGTCCCACCGACTGCATTCCCTACGAGACCTCCAATGTCACGCGGACCATCTGGGGACGCACCTTCGAGATGCTGCGCGACCCGGTGACCGGCGAGGGGATGATCACCAGGGCCCAGGCGGAGCACTTCGCAACCTCGAGCGGCGTGCCGGCCTCCTACTTCGAGCGCTCGGACGCGGTCAAGCGACGTCAGCTCGCGGGGGCCTTCGCCGCGTTGCAGGCGGCGACGGTGGAGGAGGGCGGCTCATGAGAGACACCGGACGAGGGACCGACGGGAGAGGCGGAGAGGGCATGGGGATGATCTTCAAGGTCTCGGTGGAGCGCTGTATCGCCTGCGGCAAGTGCGAGCTGGCGTGCGCCTTCGCCCACGGCAGCGAGGGGCGTCCCTCGCGCACGCGGATCAACATCCACCGCCGCGGCCCCGAGCTGGGCACCCCGGTGGTGTGCTTCCAGTGTCACGAGGCGGCCTGCCAGGCGGTGTGTCCGACGGGGGCCCTGATCAGGAACCGGCAGACCGGCGCCATCGAGATGGTGCGCTCCCGCTGCATCGGCTGCCGGACCTGCGTCGCCGCGTGTCCGTTCGGCAACATGCTGTGGGACGAGGGCTACCACGCCGTGCAGAAGTGCGACCTGTGCGGCGGCGATCCGAGATGCGTCCCGTTCTGTCCGACCGGCGCCCTGGCGTGGGTCCCGGCTCGAGAGGCCGCGGTCGCTCCGGCGCGTCTCGACCGGGCCGCGCTCGAGGTCGAGTGAGGCCCGCCGGCAAGGAGGATTCCGTGCACGAGGACATCCGCGAGGTGCTGCGCAAGGCCTACCAGATCGAGGTCGACGGGTACACCTTCTACTCCATGGCCGCCGACCGCGCCACCAAGCCGGCGGTGGGCGAGCTCTTCGCCAAGCTGGCACGGGACGAGATCGAGCACAAGGGCTACCTCACGGCGGTCATGGGCTCGCTGGACTCCCGCGGTGTGGCGGCCTTCGCCCTCGACCGCCGCGATCCCGACCTGAAGGCGTTCACCTCGACGATCTTCAGCGACCGCTTTCGCGAGCAGGCCAGAGGAGCCGACTTCTCCCTGGGCGTGCTGTCCATCGGCATGACCCTGGAGTCCAACGCCATCGCCTACTTTTCGGGCGCTGCCGAGGACGCCGGCGAGGCCGAGGTGCGCGACTTCTACCGTTTTCTGGCCGACTGGGAACGGGAGCATCTCGAGGCCCTGCGTGGGCTGTACGACGGCGTACGCCAGGAGTTCTGGGCGGAGAGCGGCTTCGCCCCCTTCTGACGTAGAGGCAGGGGCGAGTCCGGATGCGGATGCGGACTCGGACGTGGGCGCGGGTGGCGAGCGTCCCATCGAGATACAATGAGGCCTGTCGGGTAAGACACGGTGAGCGGGGACGGCCGATGACCCTTCAGGGAGAGCGTGCGGCAGGGGCCGGTGGACAGCGCTCGGCGATCCGGATCGTGGTGGTCGACGACGACGCATCCGACCGCGCGCGCATCGCGGGAATCGTGCGCTCCGACGTGGCCCCGGTCGAGATCGAGGAGGTCAACGACCACGTCAGCTTCTTCCGGACGTTGAAGACCCCCGACTTCGATCTCGTGATCACCGAGCAGGACCTGCACTGGTCCTCGGGCAGGGAGGTCGTCACGGCGGTCAAGAGCCTCGACCCCTCCATCCCCGTCATCATGGTGGCGCGGGCGGAGAGTGAGGCGGCCGCCGCCGCGGCGCTCAAGGAGGGGGTCGAGGCCTACATCCCCAAGTCGGGGGAGCTCGCCATCCGGCTCCGTTCGAGCATCCGCTCCGCCCTGCGGCGCATGGAGGTGGAGAGCCGCGCCGGCACGCTCCAGACCCGTCTCCAGCGACTGCTGGACCGGGTCAACGTGGGCGTGTTCCGGGCCGCGCCCGACGGCCGCGTGCTGGAGGCGAACCCCGCGTTCCTGCGCCTCCTAGGTCAGACGCCGGCCTCCGGGGGCCCCGCTCCCCGTTTGGACTCGCTCCTGGTGGGGGAGGGCGTGCACCAGGAGCTCATCGCCCAGCTCGAGGACGAGGGGCAGGTACGGGACTTTCAGGTCGAGCTGCGCCGTGCGGACGGCTCCACGGCGTGGGTGTCCCTCACCGAGAGCCTGCAGGCGGTGGGTGGCGGCGAGTGGGTGATCGACGGCCTCGCGGAGGACGTGACCGAGGCTCGCAAGGCCCAGGAGACCCTGAGAAAGGCCAACGAGGACTATCGGGCCGTGTTCGAGACCACCAGCGCGGCCACCACGGTGCTGGACCCCGACCTTGCCATCGTGATGGTCAACTCGGCGTTCGAGGCCATCTCCGGCGCCGGACGCGATGAGGTCGAGGGGAAGGTGTCGTGGCTGGAATTCGTCGCCGCGAGCGATCGTGGCCGCCTTCGGCGTGACCTCGAAGGTCTGCTTTCCTCCCCCCGGGATGCGCCCACCACGGCCCGCTTCGACTTCGCCCCGCGCACGGGCGAAGGCCTGCACGTGGTCGCCAACCTGGCGCTGCTGCCCGGTGCGCGGCGGCTCGTGGTCTCCCTGCAGAACGTCACCGATCGCCAGCGGGCCGAGGAGCAGCTGCTCCACAACGCGTTTCACGACGGGCTGACGGGGCTGCCGAACCGGCTGTCCCTGCTCGACCGGATGGAAGGACTGCTGGCGGAGAGCGTACCGTCGGAACCGTTCGCTCTCTTGGTGCTCGGCCTGGACCGTTTCCGGAGGGTCAACGACTGCCTCGGCCACGGGGTGGGAGATCTCCTCCTCCAGGGCGTCACGAGGCGGATCGAGACCGCTCTGGACGGCGCCCACACGGTGGCACGGTGCGGCGGCGACACGTTCGCCATCGTGCTGCACCCGGTCGAGGGCGCGGAGCAGGCGGTGGCGGCGGCGGGCGGCCTGGTGGGGTCCCTGGCCCATCCCTTCACGTTCGGCGAGCATGTCGTCCACTGCACGGTCAGCGTCGGCGTCGCCACCAGCGACACGCGACGCGACGCGGGGGCCATTTTCCGCGATGCCGAGGCCGCCATGTACGAAGCGAAGCGACGGGGCCGCGACCGTTGCGTCGTCTTCGAGCCCATCCTGCTGGATCGCGCCTGGCACGCGTTCTCCGTCGAAGGCGGCCTCAGGAAGGCCATCTCCAAGAAGGAGTTCGAGCTTCGATACCAACCCATCGCCTCCCTGGCCGACGGCGCCGTTGTCGGTTTCGAGTCCCTCCTGCGATGGCGTAGTGGCGGCGGGCTCCTGGCCCCGGACAGCTTCCTGGACGTTGCCGAGGCGACCGGCCTCATCGTGCCCATCGGGCACGGGGTGCTGCGCCGGGCCTGCGAGCAGCTGAAAGGGTGGCGGAGCGAGATGGGCGCCGCCAGCCCCCAGTTCGTGAGCGTCAACCTGAGCTCGCGCCAGCTCCGTGATCCCGACCTCTTCCACCAGGTGGAGGGCGTGATCCGGGAGGCGGGTCTCGCCCCTTCGGACCTGGTGCTCGAGGTGGCGGAGGGAGAGCTCCTGGTGGACGCAGACGCCGTGGCCGAAGCTCTGTCCAAGCTTCACGCGCTCGGAGTGGAGCTCTGCCTGGACTCGTTCGGTGCGGGCTCGTCGGCCCTGGCCTACCTCCACCGCTTCCCCTTCACCATGGTCAAGATCGATCGCGCCTTCCTGCACGGCGTGGGCGCCGATCAGGCCCGCTGGCGGCTCCTGGGCGGCGTGCACGCCCTCGCGCTGCACCTCGGGCTGGAGGTCATCGTGGAAGGCGTCGAGACGAAGGCACAGCGGAGCCGCCTCCTCGATCTGGGGTGCGCCCTCGGGCAGGGGGAGCTCTTCTCGGCGCCGGTGGACGGCGCGGCCGCCGACGAGCTCCTTCGAAGGAGCATCGCACCGAGCCCGCCATCGGAGGCTTGATCCGCGGACCGGGGCGCGGCCGACGTCGCGATGCGCGCTACAATGACGAGCGATAGATGCGACGAGGAGGTGGCGCCATGGCAGCGAAGAGCACGTCCATCGGGCTCTTGATCGTGGGGATCGTCCTGATGGTGGTCAGCCTGGCGGCGGATCCCCTCGGGATCGGCGCCGCCCCAGGGATGGGGTGGCGGCAGCTGGCGGGCACGGCAGTCGGCGTGGTGTTGGTGGTGGCGGGGATCGCCACGTTGCGGCCGGCGCGGACGTGACGCGCCTCATCGTCATCGACGGCGCCAGCCTCACCATCTCCGACGTCGAAGCGGTCGCGTGTGGCGGGGCGGCCGTGTCCCTGGCGGACGAGGCCCGCGAGCGCATCGCGCGCTCCAGGAAGGTCATCGACGACATCCTGGCCGCGGGCCAGGTGGTGTACGGCGTCAACACCGGTTTCGGCAAGCTGGCCGAGGTGCGTGTCTCCTCCGACCAGTTGAGCCGCCTCCAGCTCAACCTGCTCCGCTCTCACGCCTGTGGTGTCGGCGAGCCGTTCGCCGAGGCCGAGGTGCGCGCCATGCTGCTGCTGCGTGCCAACGTGCTGGCGACCGGTTTCGCCGGCTGCCGTCCCGAGGTCGTGGACCGGCTGCTGGCGCTGCTTGCGTCGGGCGTCCACCCCGTGGTGCCGAGCCAGGGCTCGGTGGGCGCGTCGGGGGACCTGGCACCCCTGGCCCATCTCGCGTTGCCGCTGGTGGGCGAAGGCCGCGCGATGTTCGGGGGCGAAGTGTTGCCGGGCGCCGAGGCGTTGCGTCGGGCCGGACTGCAGCCGCTGCAGCTCGAGGCCAAGGAGGGGCTCGCCCTCATCAACGGCACCCAGGCGTCGACCGCCGTGGGTGCGTTGGCCTTGGCGAAGGTACACCGCCTGCTGGACGCGGCCGACGTGGTGTGCGCACTGACCCTGGATGCCCTCGCGGGCACCAACGCTGCATTCGACCCCGCCGTTCACCGGGCGCGGCCCCATCCCGGGCAGAGCGCCAGCGCCCGACGGCTCCACTCCCTCCTCAGGGACTCCGCCATTCGCGAGTCGCACCGCAGCTGCGGGCGTGTCCAGGATGCGTACTCCCTGCGGTGTACGCCGCAGGTGCACGGAGCGGTCCGTGATGCGCTGGCCCACGTGGCGGGGGTGGTCTCCGTGGAGCTCAACTCGGCCACCGACAACCCCATGGTGTTCGCGGACGGTCGCGTGGTCTCGGGAGGGAACTTCCACGGCGCTCCGCTGGCGGTGACCTTCGACTACCTCACCGCGGCGCTCACCGATCTCGCATCCATCTCCGAGCGTCGTCTGGCACGGCTGGTGGACAGCTCCGCGTCCGGTCTGCCCGCGTTCCTGTCGCCCCAACCGGGGCTCAACTCGGGTTTCATGATGGTCCAGGTCGCCGCGGCTGCGCTGGCGAGCGAGTGCAAGACCCTGGCCCACCCGGCCTCGGTGGACTCCATCCCGACCTCCGCCGGCCAGGAGGACCACGTGTCCATGTCCACCTGGGCGGGCCGCAAGCTCGCTCGGGTCGCGGAGATGGTGCGCCAGGTGCTGGGGATGGAGTACCTGGCGGCGGCGCAGGCCCTGGAGTTTCATCGCCCGCTGCAAACCTCGGACGCCCTGGAGCGGGCCGTGGCGTTGCTCAGGGAGCGGGTGCCGCGCCTGGAGGAGGACCGGGAGATGGCGCCGGACCTGGAGGCGGCGGCGGAGCTGGTACCGACCCTGGGTCCCCTGGCCGACTGATCCCATTGAACGAATGAGCCACACCCCTCGTCCTATGAAATGGAGGACGACGGGAGGTGTGAACCAATCCTCGTCCCCTCCGTACAACTAACCCGAGGGAGGGCGGCGGTGGCCTGGCAGATGGCAGGGCGCCCACCACCGACGCCGAATCGGTAGACACGCACCGGGAAGAGCACGAAGAAAGGGGAAATGAAATGAAGCAGCAGATCAGGAGAGGTGTGCCCGTACTCGTGGCCGTGGTGATGGTGGTGGCGGCGGCTTCCGTCTTCGCCGGCCAGCCCATGGGCACCGACAACCAGCGCATCGACGTCTACTCTCAAGGGCCCGTGCCGCCTCAGGTGGCCGAGCAGCTCGGCGCATCGGTGAAGGCCGCGTCGGACGCTCCGGAGCACACAGTGGTTTCCTCCCACACGGTCAAGATGTACCGCTCGAGCTGGGTGCGCGTGCTCGACAAGGCCAGAGCCAAGGCCCAGACGGCGGACGCCGCCGCCATCGTGATCACGGACTGGGGATTCGATCCTTCCAGCACGACCTCGGTGAAGAAGACCGAGCGGGAGAAGAAGATCACCTTCGACGTCGTGCGCTACTGACAACCGGGAGGGGGTCGTGTGCGACCCCCCGGCCGAGGCGGCCGAAGACCGCAGGGGGGCGGCGCCACCGGGCGCCGCCGTTGTCATGCCCGACGGCTTCCGCCGAGCGGTGGCTGCGCTGGAAGGCGACAGGGGCCCCGCTTAGACCTCCACCCCGAGTGCGCGGCGAATGACCCAGCCGATGACGAAGCTGACGGCCGCGACGCCGAGGCTGATCAGGGTCATCTCCCAGAACCGGGGCCAGAAGCGGAGATCCTTCGCGACTGAGATGTAGAAGGTGAAGGCTGCGATGATGACCACCGCGATGCCCAGGGCCGCACCGAGAGCGACGAACAGGTTCGAGAGCAGGAAGTAGGGGACGATGAGCGAGATGACTGCTAGCACGTAGGCGGCGCCCGTATAGCCGGCGGCGCGGAGGGGGCTCTTGTTCGAGTCCTCCACGTGCTCCGACTTGGACGACAGGTACTCGGAAGACGCCATGGAGAGGGAGGCGGCGATGCCGGTGATGAGGCCGGCCATGGCCACGAGGCGGGTGTCGGCGAGGGCCAGGGTCAGGCCCGCGAGGGCGCCCGTGAGCTCCACCAGCGCGTCGTTGAGACCGAGCACGATGCTTCCGGCGTAGGCCAACGGCTCGTCGTGGAGCATGTCGAGGAGGGCGCGCTCGTGCTCTTCCTCCTCGTCGATGATGCGATCGATACCTTCCACCCCGCGCAGGGACGCGTACCCTTGTTGGGCGGCCCCCTCGCCGCGCTCCATGAGCTTGAGCGCGAAGGTGATGCCCAGCACGCGCGCCAGCATCACGTAGAACCACACCTGCCAGCGCCTGGAGCGGACCCTGCGGCCGCTCAGCCTGTGCAGGAAGTCGTGGTGCTTCCTCTCATCCTCCCCGATCCTAGCCAGGATGTGGGCATTGTGGGGGTTGGACATCTGCTCGGCGAGCCGGCTGTAGATCAAGTGCTCGGTGAGCTCCAGCCGTTGAGCGGCCAGCACCTGTGAGGTGGTGGTGGGATCCATCTGGTCCTCGCTGGATCGCGTTCCCGCGGGCAATGGCGGCGGGCCGAGGTCAGTCTAGCCTGGCCGACAGGAAAAGGGGACGCGCCGAAGCGCGTCCCCGAGTCAGACGGTCGCGAGGCGGAAGATCAGCTCGGAACCTTCACGATGGCGTAGAA
>Ga0315542_1000597_pt1 | contig 22910 bp, 18 predicted proteins | sample SalMarSW160120MG_FD_202541 | JGI IMG/M metagenome (GOLD analysis project Ga0315542, IMG submission 202541) | Salt marsh sediment microbial communities from the Plum Island Ecosystem LTER, Massachusetts, United States - Salt Marsh Sediment SW1601-20 ... | reverse complement strand
CGTAACCACCCGATGCGTAAGGGGCTTTTTGTAGGCAACCGATTCAAAAATGGCTTTGGCTGTACCAACGTTTTGAACCACAACACCCACGTCCATCGGCAGGCCCCCGGATGGCACTTCGCGGGAAAGCACCGCCTTGATCATCTGCTTTTCTGCACCCTGGGGATATTTTACGGGAAAAACAGCGACTTCCATGCCTTCTTCCTTTTTCACCGCGTTCAGCATGGTCTTAATGGCATCCGGTTTATTATCCTCAATGCCGATGATACCGCGCTTCACATCGAGTATCTTCATCATAATGCGGAGACCTTTGATGATCTCCTCCGGATTCTCCAGCATCAGGCGGTGGTCGGCGGTCAGGTAGGGTTCGCATTCCGCGCCATTTAAAATGGCCGTGTCAATTTTCTTATCGGGAGGCGGAGATAATTTGACATGCGTGGGAAAGGTTGCGCCTCCCATTCCGGCAAGGCCGGCTTCCTTTATGCGAGCCAACATTTCCTTTACCGGCAACTCCAAATATTTCTCATCAAACTGAATTGAATCCGCCCATGTCTCGTTTCCATCGGACTCAATTACGACCGCCGTTCCTTTTCCGGAGACCGGATGATCGATGTCGTCGATTCCCTTGACTTTTCCCGAGACGGAAGCGTGAACAGGCACCGAAATAAATCCCTCGGCCTCGCCGATTTTTTCACCCGCTTTCACCTCCTGTCCCTTTTCTACCAGGGGTTTGGTCGGGGCACCAATATGCTGCTGAATTGGAATGTAGACTGTTGCCGGAGGAGTTAAAACTTCAATTTTCTTGTTCTCTGTGAAATGTTTTCCTTCATAAGGATGAATACCGCCAGAAAATGTCTTCTTTCTCACAGTTGAGCCTTTTTTAAATATGAGTTATCTTTTTCTCACTCTTCCTTTAAACCAATGGCGAAAAATATATCAAAGTATTTGTATGCTTATCAAGACTTTTTTCATAAAGTAATATTTATGAATGCGTACCTATATTTAATTATATTTAACTTTGGGAACTGCGGATGGATTTAGCGCAGCCCAATTCCGGAACAGAATGATCGCCTTCGTTTAACGGGGCCAAATATTGTATCAATTTCGCGACAATTTTTTCCTTCAATGGACTAAGAGGCGTTTCTCCGCCCTTTCACAAAAGTGGAACGGGGAAATCTGCCGGTCCGAAACCTCTACCTGAGACACGGCGAGTATGGAACGACCTGATTTGGACATTTGGCGCATTCTTCGGGATGCAATTTATATTTTACTGGGTTCAATCTCTCTTGCCCTGGGATTGGTGTTTTTTCTGATCCCTAATAAAATTGCAACCGGCGGTATTGCCGGACTTTCGATTGTTCTTCATTACCTTGTGGGTTTTCCTACCGGCTCAATCATGCTGACCTTGAATATACCGGTGCTGATAGTCGGACTTCGATATTTGGGCAGGCAGTTCCTTTTAAGGTCGCTGCTGGCTATTGTCGCCGTCTCATTCTTCACCGATTTCTTTGTCATCAACCTGCATTTCCCTGCATTGACTGACACTCTCTTATTAGCAACGCTTTATGGTGGACTTCTGGTAGGTGTAGGGTTGGGATTGATTTTTAAGGGCGAGGCGTCTGCTGGCGGCGGCACAGTTGTGGCGAGAATTGTCTCCCGAAAATCCCGTTTTAAAACCGGCCAGGTGCTTTTCGTAATCGACCTTGTTGTCATCACATCGGCTGCAATTACATTTCAGAATATTGAGCTGGCGCTTTGGGGCTTCATTACAATATTTATTTCATCCCAGCTTGTAGATCTGATTCTCACAGGAAAGCCTTTCGCCAAAGTCATCCTGATTGTCACGAAGCACACTGAAGATATTGGTTTGCACATCATTCGTGATTTGGAACGAAGCGCAACCATAATCGATGCCAGAGGCTTGTATTCCGGCGAGCCGAAAGACATGATGGTTGTGGTTGTCGATTCCTCCCAAATAGCAAAATTGCGTGACATCGTTCACCTCCACGATAAATCCGCATTTATGGTTGTGATAGATGCCAAGGAAATCTTGGGGCAGGGATTTTAGTGCAAGGCCAATTGAAATCTTCCTCCAGATTCAAATTCTGTGTAGTAAATGAAGTATCCATTGTCAATAAATAATCGCCCTGGACCAAATTCAAGGCGGTGAACCCTCGATACCTGGGCAGATTCTATTAATCCCGATTGAATCTGATGAATGCAAGCGCTCGTTTGGATCTCCCAGAGAATTGCTTTTTTGCAATTGCATTTAAAGAGATGGGAATCTAAATTTTTCATTCAAAATTGCGGGTGGGAAGCTCGACATGGCAAGCACTTTTCTTATATCCGACATTCATCTTGGCAGCGGCAATTCCAAAATTGAAATGAAAAAAGAGAGACGGCTTCTTTCCTTTTTAGAATATGTTGCCCAATATGGCGAACGATTATTGATCGTGGGAGATCTGTTCGACTTCTGGTTCGAGTACCGAACCGTAATCCCGAAAGGGAATACACGCATTTTGTGTGCCCTCTCACAACTAAACGACCTGGGGAAAGAGTTGCACTATATTGCCGGAAACCATGATTTCTGGATGAAAAGCTATTTGAGAGACGAATTTGGCATGCAAATACATTTCGATTCTTTGACTATGACGCTGGAGGGAAAGAAATTTTACATAACCCACGGAGATGGAATAGCAAGGGACGACTACGGCTACCGATTACTAAAAAGAATCTTTAGAAATAAAATAAATATCTTCCTGTATAGCTTAATTCACCCGGACATTGGGGTGCCATTGGCAAAATGGGTTTCTTCGTTAAGCCGACAACACACCTGGACAAGCGAACCGCCAAACGATAAAGATTATGTGGAGGTCGCCATGAGCAAATTCAACGAAGGATTCGACTACGCTATTTTTGGCCACTTGCATTTTCCTAAATATCAGATGTTCGGCCATAAAGTTTACATTAATCTGGGAGACTGGATCGAGAATTTCTCCTATGCGGAGTTTGACGGCGAAGACATAAAACTCCTGAACTGGAGGGATTAGTTGAGAATCCCGGGCCGGTCTCCGGAATAACATTATGGCATACAAATATGCACAGGCAAACTCGATCCCTGGTCGATCAGGTCAGCCCGCCATCCAAGGCCCTATTGCCGGCCTTGCAACTGTACCGGATTATTCGAAAACACACTAAAGAGATTGCAGTGTGTGCCGACTCTTAAAAGCAAGTTATGATTCCAAAATGGCTTAATATACCCTGACCCGACTGCCCTCTGGGTCGGGGTGTGTTTTATTTGAAATATCCGGCCGAAGCAAAAGTAGCGGAAAAAAATTCATTTGATTGACTTAGCCCGAAAAAATTGTTTTATTTTCAGGCTTTGAACGATTTGTTTTACTGGATTCAGAATCTTAGGAGGAAAAATGAAAAGGACATATCAGCCGCACAATCGGAAGCGCAAAAACAAGCATGGTTTCCGCTCTCGGATGAAAACAAAAAATGGTAGAAAAGTTATTGCCCGGAGACGACAGAAAGGAAGAAGAAGGTTGACAGTAAGCAGTGAATTCTGATATTGACAACAGCCTCCCAAAATCCATGATTTTAAAAAAGCGTAAAGAGATAGATGATATTTTCAAGTTGGGAATCAGGATTCCGGGAAGAATATTTAACGCATTCGTGCATACCTCCGGAAAGTCCTCGGTGGCATTTTTGATTAGCAAACGGACTGGCAATGCAGTGGAAAGGAATCGGATGAAGCGACTTTTCCGGGAGGCCTTTCGTATAAATAAGAAGAAATTTAAGGGCAAGGAAATTATTTTTTATATAAAAAGATTCCAGGATGATTTTCAGATAATCACGCAACACGTTAAAAACTTGATGCTATTATGAAGTATATTGTTATTTTCATAATAAAGCTATATCAAAACCTGATCTCTCCGCTTTTCCCTCCGTCATGCCGATTCTATCCTACATGTTCCGATTACTCCAAAGAAGCCCTGTTAAAATTCGGCATATTCAGAGGGGGCTGGCTCTCTCTAAAACGTGTCGGGAGGTGCCATCCCTTTCATCCTGGCGGCTATGATCCTGTTCCCGAGATACCAACCAAGGAAAAGTAATGGATAAAAAGACCATAATTGGAATTGTACTAATTATCATTGTTACGTTGATGATGCCGGTGTACCAAAAATGGATAGCCGGCGATCAACCACCCGCTAAGAAAAATATTGCATCGACGATAGATTCAACAACACTGTCAATTGACACGGCGAAAGCGGCAGTGGCAGCCCCGGTGGAGACAGTTACTCCGCCAATTGATACCACCACTGCAAAATCGCCGGCAGAGTTTGAAATCCAGGATTCTCCCGAAAAGAAAACTTTTGTGATTGAGAATGACGTAGTAAAAACCGTGTGGAGCACCGAAAATGGGGGCAATCCGATAGAGTGGCATTTAAAAAAATATAAAAGTTACAAAGGCGGCGATGTTAATCTCATTGATAATAACAGGCTTCAAGTGAGCTTTCTTAATTCTGACGGCAAGAATGTCAACCTGGCAAAATACAATTTATTTTCCGACGTCAGGGACGGCCAGAACATTCGCCTCGACGAACATCAAGCTCAATACGAAATAAAATTTTATCTTCCTCTCCAAAATGGGGAGGTGGAAAAGACAATTCGCTTTTATCGGGATCGTTATTCATTTGACGTAACGGTTAAATTCAAAAATCTTCAAAATTATATTATTAACAGGAAGTACTATATCGCGTGGAAAAATGGGTTGCCGCTCACAGAAGAAAATGTCAGTGACGACAACAATTATTCACGTGCTTTTACCTACATGGCAGAAGAGTTGGAAAACCTCGACGCCAGCAATGATAAGCTCAAAGAGGAAAGTTATAATGGGCGGATCGATTGGGTTGCCGTCCGTACCAAATATTTCCTGGCTTCCATTATTCCCTTCCATCCGGCAGTGACAAATGGTGCAACCCTCAATGGGATAGAAACTGTCACAGGAGACATAAAACATAAGGTTTACAATGCCGCAATAGACGTCCAATACGATCCGCAATCCGTTTACAGCGATACCTTTTCGGTCTACTTAGGCCCATTGGATTATTATGTTTTGAAAAAATACGACGTTGACCTCCAGACTCTGGTCATGAACAAAGACTGGTACGAAAGACTGTTCCGGCCTATTAGCCTCCTGATTATACCAGCATTTAAATTCTTGTACCGTTTCATACCCAACTACGGTTTTGTCATCATTGTCTTCTCCATCCTTATCAAGCTGTTATTACACCCATTGACGAAGAAAAGCTACCAGTCGATGAGTGAGATGCAATATCTTCAGCCCAAAATGACTGAGTTGAGAGAGAAATACAAGACCGAGCCGCAGCGCCTCAACAAAGAAATGATGAAATTGTATAAGGAACACGGGGTGAATCCGTTGGGCGGATGCTTGCCAATGCTGCTGCAGATGCCGGTGCTTTTTGCATTGTTCATTGTATTTCGTTCCACTATTCAATTGCGCGGCAAACCATTCATTCTTTGGATTAATGATCTGGCGGCGCCGGATGTGCTGCATCTCGGATTTAATCTGCCAATAATTGGAAACAATATTCATGTGCTCCCGATCCTGATGGCGGTTACAATGATCTGGCAGTCGAAAATGTCCATGACCGATCCTAAACAGAAAATGATGATCTATTTCATGCCGATCTTTATGGTTTTCATTTTCTATTCTTTGCCTTCCGGGTTAAACCTTTACTATGCAGTTTTTAATGTTCTCAGCATGATCCAGACCTATTCCATAAAGAAAAAAATGCACCCGGACGGAGAAAAGCCTGAGGCACAAGTCGTCCCGGCTCAAGCCACCAAGGGTTCGAGAGGCAAAAAAAGCAGAAAATAATTTCAGATTTTGAATAAATGAAATATTTTGATAGTGAGAATACCATAGTCGCCCTTTCCACCCCCATAGGAAAGGGCGCTATTGCTATTATTCGAATCAGTGGTAGCAAAGCACTGACAATAATAAACAGAATATTTTCCGGAAAGGTTACCGAACGTGATCATCGCAAGGCCTTTACAGGCGCAGTTCATTCGGTAAATACCAACAACCCAATCGATCAGGTTGTTGTGACATTTTTTCAGAATCCTAGCTCTTACACAGGTGAAGATATTGTAGAAGTATCTTGTCACTGCAACCCCCTCATTATTGATCAAATAATAAATGAAGTTATCGGGCAGGGAGCCAGGATAGCCGAGCCGGGGGAATTCACAAAACGCGCTTTTTTAAATCGAAAAATAGATTTATCGCAGGCCGAAGCCATTGCCGGCATCATTGAAGCAAAAACAAGACAGAGTTTAACGCAGTCCATGCGGCAACTGGAAGGAAAGCTTTCCCAGAAGATATCGGATATAAAATGCGCTCTCTTAAATCTGGCTTCGCTGCTGGAGGTAAGCCTGGACTTCAACGAAGAGGATGTGGAGATTTATGAGAAAGATGAAGTGATTGCTCACGCCAAATCCGTCGTTGCGGAAATCGATATTTTGATACGCAGTTTTGAGTATGGACAACTTCTTCATGATGGAATAAAGATGGTGCTTCTCGGCAAGCCGAATGTTGGAAAATCCAGCCTGCTAAATGCCTTTCTGCAAAAAGAGCGGGCAATTGTAAGCGAAGTTCCTGGAACCACACGCGATTATATTGAAGGCCGCATAGAAATAGATGGCATCCCGGTGGAAGTTGTTGATACCGCTGGCGTGAGAGAAACCTCGGATCCCATTGAGGACGCAGGTGTAAAACGGGCGTTGCAGCATATCGAAACGAGTAATATTGTGCTGGCATTATTCGAATCGCATTTGCCTCTCGACAATGATGATATGCGCCTGTTAAAGAACATCCGACAAATCGGATCGGGCATTCCCGTTTTATTTATAGTAAATAAATCAGACCTCGGTAGGGAGCCATTAACTTACGAGCAGCTTGAGAAAACCGGCTTACCGGTCGTAAGCATATCGGCAAAATTGGGCACAAACCTCTCCGAATTAAAAAAAGCCATTAAAACGAAACTGATCTCAGACCAGGCCGTTGAAGACGAAGAAATTGTAGTAACCAATGCGCGGCACAAATCGGTGCTTGTGAAGTCCCGTGAGTCCATTTCTTCTTTTATTGCGGGCGCAGAAGCCGATGAGGACGAAGTTATTCTGGCGGCTGATTTGCGAAACGCACTTGATTATATCGGCGAGATTGTCGGCGAAACAACAACCGAAGATCTGCTGAATAACATTTTTGGAAATTTTTGTATTGGAAAATGATGTTTCACGTGAAACAGGAAGAACAATACTTTGCAAAATTCTTATGATATTATTGTTGCCGGAGGCGGACATGCCGGAATTGAAGCCGCGCTGGCATCCGCACGCCTGGGATTAAACACGGCCCTTGTAACATTAAAGATAAATACGATTGGAAAAATGTCCTGCAACCCTGCAATCGGCGGATTGGCAAAGGGGCATCTTGTGAGGGAAATTGATGCGCTTGGCGGGGAAATGGCCAAACTCATTGACAGGGTAGGAATCCATTTTAAGATGCTCAATAAATCCAAAGGCCCTGCCGTATGGTCGCCGCGCGCTCAAGCCGACCGCCAGGCCTACGCAAATGCCGCCCAGGAATCCGTCAAAATGCAGGAAGGGCTTGACGTGATCGAGGCATCCGTTAATGGCCTGCGCGTCGAGCATGGAAGAGTGGTCGGGGCCATCCTGGATGAGGGGCATTTTTTGCCCTGTAAATCCCTCATTCTAACATGCGGCACATTTTTGAATGGCAAAATCTTTATCGGATTGAATTCCCTATCGAGCGGCCGGGCCGGCGAAATGCCGATTAAGGGGCTTACGGAAGCCCTGATTGAATTGGGATTTAAATCCGGTCGTTTAAAAACGGGCACGCCCCCCCGCATTCACCGCGATTCTATTGATTTTTCGCGCGTAGAAACCCAAAAGCCGGACGATCCGCCACATCCTTTTTCATTTCAGACAGAATCTATTCGCCGCAAACAAATGGATTGCTACATTACTTACACCTCAGAACAAACGCATGAAAAGTTGAAATCCGGCCTGGACCGCTCACCCATGTACACCGGGATGATCAAAGGGATAGGTCCGCGTTATTGCCCCTCTATTGAGGACAAGGTTGTTCATTTTGCTGACAAAGAGCGTCATCAGCTATTTCTGGAGCCGGAAGGATTTGATAACCCTGAGATCTATGTCAATGGTTTCGCTACCAGCTTGCCGGAAGATGTTCAAACAGCGGCTATCCGAAGCGTGCCTGGTCTCGAAATGGCGCAGATCATCAGGCTCGGCTACGCCATAGAATACGATTTTTTTCCATCGCATCAAATTCAACATACTTTGGAGACCAAAGACATTGAAGGCCTTTATTGGGCAGGGCAGATAAATGGGACATCGGGATACGAAGAGGCCGCTGCGCAAGGATTGATGGCCGGCATCAACGCCGCACTAAAGCTTAAAAATGAACCGCCGCTCGTTCTGGACCGCTCGCAAGCCTATATCGGCGTGCTGATCGACGATTTGATTAACAAAACTATCCTTGAGCCGTATCGAATGTTTACATCACGTGCGGAATTCCGTCTGCTGCTTCGCCATGATAATGCCGATCTTCGATTGATGGATCAGGGGCACCGCATCGGCCTTTTGCCGGATAAGGTGTACCAGAAAATATCGGAAAAACGCGATCGAATAGAGCAATTGTTTGAATTAACCGCACGCACATCGGTCGACCCGTCACACTTCAACAAATATGCAGCACAGATTCATTCCAATCCAATCCGGCAAGCAATTCCATTGCAGCAATTAATGCGCAGGCCGGAAGTAAAATTAAAAGAATTGATGAAACACGCTGAACTGGGAAACGGTTTTTCGGAAGACGAATTGATTCACGTTGAGTTTATGACAAAATATGATGGTTATTTAAAACGCCAGGAAGAGCTGGTCGAAAAATTTAAGAAGATTGAAAATCGAATAATTCCGGCGGAAATTGATTATCGGAGCATTCCTTCACTGTCAAACGAAAGCCGGGAAAAGCTTGCCCAAATCCGCCCGGCTTCCCTGGGCCAGGCTACGCGAATCGCAGGCGTTCGCCATAGCGATATTACAATATTGATGATCTATCTTGAAAAATATTATGGCAACCGGAAAACTGTTCCACGCGAAACAGCCTAAATTATCCAAAGAATTTTAAATTATGTTTCACGTGAAACAAGGACGCCAAACAATGTACCTGCGAACCTTAGTCAAAGAATATTAAGCAAAGAGTGAATGTCGGCTAATCCCAGGAACCTTCTTCGAAAAATAAAGCCCGATCTTGAAGATTTTCAATTAAGCCAACTGGTGCGATATGTTGAGTTGGTTCGCGAATACAATCAGCGGGTAAATTTGATTTCCAGATCGGATGTTAATCACATTTGGGAGCACCACATATTGCCAAGTATCGTTGCTCTCCGGGTGGTCGATATTGCATTTGGGGCAAACCTGATTGATGTGGGAACCGGCGCCGGCCTACCGGGAATTCCCCTGAAAATCTTAAGACCCGACTTGAATATTGTTCTGGTGGACTCAATCCGAAAGAAAACACTCTTTTTGCGAAAAGTCATTACCGAACTATCGCTAAAAAAGGCAGCCGTTCTGAATTTTCGAATGGAGCCAGACGAGGATATTTATCAGTTGTGGGGGAAATTTAATATTGCGACTGTTCGCGCGGTATCCTCTTTTGATGTGCTTTATGGATTGCTCCGGCCACTTTTACAGCCGGCTGGATTCATCCTTGCATGGAAAGGCGACTCGGATATGCCCAAACTAAAACGAGCTGCATCCAAGTTGAATTTTAGTTACGAAGCATATACCATTCCAGAAGAATTTCGAAATGTTTCCCAAAGACTGGCTTTTTTGCGCTTGTGCAAATTGTTCAACCGGGATTGACCCAACCAAAATCAGGGCGTCAATCATAAAAACCGTTTGCTTTTCACTTTTTATTTTGGTTAGACTTGGGCTTGCTGGCGAATCCCATAAATCAATTGTCATGCGTCGGCACCAATGAAATGCGGAGGAAATATCTTAATGACCCAGGTGGTTTCTTTTATCATACAAAAAGGTGGCTGCGGCAAAACGACAACGACCGTAAACACCGGAGGGTATCTCGCAAGCCAGGATTTCAGGGTTTTGTGTGTTGACATGGATCCCCAGGGAAATCTATCCCAGCATTTTGGCTACGACACCGATTCGTTGGAAAAGACGATACTCAATCTTTTCCAGGGAAATGCATCGTTTGAAGAGGTTGTCCTTAAAAAAAGCGAGAACCTTCATATACTTCCCAACAATTTGGATTCCGCCGCGGCGGAACTTCCGCTGTATCATACTCTTTCGAGAGAATTTCTTTTGAGGGATGTGCTTTCCCGCGTAAAGAATCAGTACGATTTCATTCTCATTGACTGTCCCCCCACGCTCGGACTGTATTCGATTAATGCATTGGTTGCTTCCACTGAATTTATCCTTGTGGTAGCGCCGGAATTCTTTCCAATGAAGGCAATTAAGCCGTTGTACGAGACCTTCCGAACCGTCAAGGATAAGTTGAACCACTCTCTACAATTTAATGGCGTTGTAATGACAATGTGTGACTTTCGTACGCGACACAGCCAGGAAATTTTCCGTATCCTGAAAAGGAACTTCCCTCACAAATTATATCAATCCTATATTCGAAGTACGGTGGTGTTGAAGGAGGCGTCGTCTTACGGACAGACAATTTTTGAGTATAGCCCGCACTCTATTGGCTCATTCGATTACCAGAATTTTGTTGAGGAATTTATTCGGGATCATCACAAAACAATAAAAAAGCGAACATATTACCAGCAGAAATTTGAATCAATAAGTCAAAAAGAACAACAACAAATTTTGATGTTTGCTAAAACTAATTTATCTTCTTATAACAAAAATTTGATGGAAGTATCTTCGGAGAACAAGATTCTGAAGGCATCTCTGGTCATTGAGCGTAACAGAATTCTTGAGAAACTGTTTCCATATCGAAGTAATTCTTTGACAGAAAAAGTTGAATGAGAATAATCATCCTCACAATATTTCTCATTTCCGATGCATTCGCCGCATTCGAGTTAGGCGGAATGAATGCATTTATAAACGGCACCGCTAATAGCAGTGTAGCAACAAATGAGTTCTTCTCTGCCTTCCTGATTAATCCCGCAATTACATCGGCAGTTAAAAATTCAAATCTTGGTTTGCACTACTTTCGTCCCTACGGGTTAAAAGAAGTTAATTCGGCCGGTTTAATGCTGAATACCCATATTGCCCAAGCGGGATTGGGTTTCGCAATCGGGTCTTTTGGAAATAGTCTTTACCGCGAGAATCAGGTTACGCTGAATGCTTCGAAAATATTTTATAAAAATCTTGCCGTTGGTATCAATTTTCATTGGTACTCTCTACATTTTCAGAATTACGGCAATATGAATTCATTTGGCCTCGATGGTGGGGTTCAATTCAAGATAAACCCCAGACTCACCGCAGGCTTTTCCGTGAATAATTTTAACCAGCCAACACTTAATGGTTATTCCGAAGAAATTCCTATTATATCTCGGTTGGGAATTTCGGCCGTTATTACAGAACATTTTCGCGGATACGTCGCTGTTCAAAAAGATGCCTGGTTCCCTATCAATGTTCTGTTTGGAATGAATTTTAATGCCAGCTCTCTGCTTTCGATTCAAAGTGGGTTCAACACATACCCCTCGGTTCCGGTAATAGGATTCCGGGTTCAAAGAAAATGGATGGTTGTGAATTATGTTTTTCAATATCACTTTGACCTGGGTGCCACACATTTCTGGGGGATATCATTTACCAAAGAAGGAAACGCGGATTAACATGCCCGTTAAGCAAGCCCGATATATATATTTATTAACAATGCTTATTTTTCTTCAGGCTGGATTTGCCTCCGATAGCAGCCAGAACCTGAGTGAGATGCAAACCAAATTGAAATCGCTCCAACGGGAAATTTCAGACCTTGAAAGACAATTAACAGCGGCAACAAGCCAGTTAAAGAACGAGGTTCAGTCGCTGGAAACCACCGACCGACAAATCGCCCTAATTGACGAAAAAATAAGCCTTTATCGCCGAAGCGTTTCATTGAAACGACAGAAGGTTCGGCATCTCGAATCCCAGGTTGATTCTTTGCAAAGCAGGACAAAATCCCTGGAGGCGATATTCAAACAACAGATCGTTTTTGCGTATAAATATCAGCGAGGAAAACACCTGGACTGGCTTCTCGGCTCGTCGAGCTTTAACCAGGCAATGATTAGGTATCGCTATTTCCAGAAAGCATCCGCCGCAGAAAAGACTTCTTATGATCAATTGCGTTCTCTCAAAAATGATCTGGGCCAAAAGGAAATCCGACTAAACAAGGAACTGGAGGAAGTGCGGGTACTGTTGATAGCAGCAAACAACGAAGAGAACACGCTTGAAAAGAAAAGGGACGCCAAATCGCACCTGATTAGGAATATCAAACAGGACAAAACATTGTTATCGCAGGCATTAAACGAAAAGAGAGCGGGCTATGAGGAGTTATCAAAACTTATCGCTTCACTTGAAAAAAGTCGCCCCACGCGTGAATTAAAGCCCAAAACCAAGATTCAATGGGAAAAGCTCTCCGGGAGTTTTTTGAAAAACAAGGGCAAATTAAACTGGCCGGTGCAGGGAAACGTAATGCACGGTTTTGGCAGATACAAAAACCCTGAACTCAAAACGGTTCTAAACAACACTGGTATAGACATTAAGGTCCTAAAGGGAAGCCAGGTTCGCTGCATCTTCTCTGGCGTCGTCAGCCTCATAACATATTTAAGTGGATTTGGAAACACGATTATTGTCGACCATAATGATGGATATTACAGCGTTTATGCCCACATCGAACAGATATTCGTGAATCCAGGTGAATTTGTGGAAGATGGAGCTGTTATCGGCACCGTCGGCGAGACGGGCTCCCTTGAGGGGCCAAAGCTGCATTTTGAAATCTATGGAAATGATAAACCTCTCAATCCCAAAACCTGGCTAAAATAGAGCCCGATTAACACGAATCTAATGTTGGGACGTCATTTTTCTTGATTTTTTATTTTACTTATCATAAACTCTAAAAAGAGATAGAATCACACAAAACCCGACAATTAAAAAAAGGGAGGACTTATGTCCAAAGGAACAGTAAACAAAGCTATCCTGGTGGGGCGCTTAGGCGGTGACCCCGAAGTACGTTATGTACCAAGCGGAAGTCCGGTTGCAAACTTTAGCCTTGCCACTAACCGATCTTACAAGGACAAGGATGGAAATTTCCAGGAAGAAACAGACTGGCACAGGGTTGCCGCCTGGAATCGGTTGGCGGAGTTTGCCAAACAATACCTTCACAAAGGGATGCGGGTTTACGTGGAAGGCAGAATTCAATACCGCGATTGGCAGGACCAGAATGGTGTGAAAAGGAATGCAACCGACATCGTGGCACTGGATATTCAGATGTTAGAGCCGCCGTCCACCAGGACAGGGGGAGAGACGGAAAACTTGGATGAGCCCGATCTGAAAGTTCCCGATGATCTGGATCAGGCACCGGATGAAACGGTCCCCTTTTAAGTCCACCAAAAAGCTCTCCATTTTTGTGGGGAGCTTTTTCCTTTTTTATGGGTTATAAATTGAGTAAGTAGGCCTAATAATGAGGCTAAAATTTTATGTAATTGAAGGGAGTCTGCATGGGCAAGATTTTTGCCATGTTATTATTGTTATTAATCCCCATCAGCCTTTTTGCACAATATGAAGATACGGAGCCGTTGCATGGCGATGAATATGGAGCTGGGATAACGGTTGCTATGTCGGGATTTGGATTGGGAGGATTTTACAGGTTTAGCCTTCCAAATTACTTCTTTGTAGGCGGCAATGTGGATTTTTACATGATGCGAGACCCAAAAGAATTTACGTATTATGATTATTATTATGGCCCCGTTGAATTAAACAAAACGAACCGGCTTTTTTTAATTCCGGTGAGCGTGGAACTCAAGAAACGACTTTTTACAGACACCATTGAGGATAACTTTCGCCCATATGTTATTGGGCTGGCAGGCGCCACATTTGGCATGAACTTTCCCAAAAACAATTCATCCGATCCCAACGCCGTCCACCGGGACAATGAGTTTGGGCTCACATTCGATTTTGCAATCGGGACCGGAATAGATTTTACCACATCGCAGGATTATTTTATTTCGATTCGTCCGCAGTATCGCTTTATCTACTTTCCTACCGCAATTGCCAACCAGAAGAATCACTCAAACTTTGAAATTCGGATCGAACTTGGAAAACGGCTTTTAAACAAAATTTAATGGGAGGTGGTCTGAATATGTTCTATAAAAAATTGGACGATTCTGCCAACGAAAAGCGTTTCTATTACAGGCTTTATAGAATGGGCAAAGACATGGTCGTATCCTGGTACCAAAGGCATAATAGAATAATAAAACACGCCGGGTTTGGAGGGAAAAGTCATTTGTTGGAAAAGGGCCACGTCCAATGGAATAGAAAGGGGCGATGGTAAAAGAATAAATAAGTGTGTGGGAGGGTAAAAAATTTGACACCGGGAATCTTATGCTCAGATGTGAGGTGGCTACCACGTCATAATTTCGTTAACTAAAATTTAAAAATGTTGAATATTCCCTTCTTTTTCTCTCTTTCTTTTTCTTCCACGAACTGAAGGATCACTTCCTCCCGGATATTTGCCTCTCGAAGTTTTTCTCTCAACTCGGCGGGTGAAAGGTCTCTGTTATTCGTAAAAATGGCTTTCGCATTTTCGATTTCCAATTCGAGCATTTCCTCGCAAATCTCATTCTTCTGGTGTCTCACATCTTCAATAATATCATTTGCCCTGTATATATGGTTTTCCAGCAGGGCAGGATTTATTCGATCATCCTTCAGAACATCAATTCTCCTTAAACGCCGGTGAGCACTTTCTCTGTAGCCGAGTACCTGCTCGAGTAATCGATCAATAAATTCGAGTGCGCTCACAGTGTCGCCGAGTCCTTGGTAGAGATAAATGACCAGGCGATATATCTGAAAGTGTTTAAATATCCGATCGCTGTACAATTGAGCGCGTATAGTTTCGAGATAAGATTCTATTGCTTTCTGGGTCGCAGTATGGTCACTTATTGGTATGTCCGGCCAAAAATCTTTTATTTCCAATATATACTCTATAAAACTGTCGTAACCGTGGAACCCTCCGTCGGTTTGCTGCGATCTTTCAGAATTCTGTTTTGCCTCATGGTAAAGTCCGATATTGTGATATGCCTGCAATCTAACAAGAATATCATCCATGTGCTGCGTCATTATGCGATACAGCGACTTCGCGTTTTCCTCCTGAGTCGCCCATTTATTTGCATTTTGTTCTTTATCGGCAGCAATCTGCATATCAAGCCACTGGTGCAGGTCTTCCAGGCTGGCAAGTGTATTCATGCAGTTTGATTGCAGCATATTAAACCGCTTCAAATACTCAGCAGTAAGAATGGATTTCTCCTCTTCCTGTTCGGCACCCAGTTCAAGCCGGTAGATCCAAACGGTCCTGTGAAAATAACGGGCCACCTTCTCGATATTCCTCTGATTCTTTTCGGGTATGAGCTGAATATATGTTGCCAGGAGATGAAGCAATAACACCGAAAAATAATCCGGAGAGGGATAAGTGATGTACTGCGAGAGATGCTTGATCACCGGGTCATCAGATGCCTTTTCGTTGTACAATTCCAATAACGGATGGCGGACCGCGTAATTGCTTTTCTTTTTTTCAAAGAAGACCCTTCTTTCATCCGTAAACTTGCAGAACGGACAGTGCCAGAAATAAAAAAAGTAGAGATTAAACCTGTTATAAGCGGGATCGATCCAGTGGTATTTGCTGATGAAAAGATCCGGCTCTCTTTTATCTACAACGTATACCCTGTCCTTCAGGTAATGATGGATCGATTCCTCGCCGCAAACCGGGCAGGCAACAACTTTTTCAAAGTAAGGTGTTTTCGGCTTCAAACGATCCATTAGTTATCATGCTCATCCTTAATTCAACTATTTTCCCTTTTATCCTATATTCGAAACTTTAGAGGAAACATTTAAATATTTCTTAACATTATCGAACATCGGCTTTTGCCGTGCATTTTATTGCGGGACGAACAAAAAATCTAATTTCTTGACATAAAATTTGAGAGTAAGTATTTTGCAGCGAAGATTTTTTTGGAAAGGAGTAGAGAGCGGTGAACGTTCAAATCATATCGTCACTTATCACGTTGGGAGGATTAGGTCTGCTTTTCGGGGCTGTTCTCGCCCTGGCCTCCCGTATTTTCCATGTGGAAAAAGACCCCCGAATTGAAAAAATAAATGAAATTTTGCCACAGGCAAATTGCGGTGGATGCGGCTATCCCGGCTGTTCCAACTATTCCGAAGCAATTGTAAGCGACAATGCCGATGTGACGCTCTGCGCCCCGGGAGGCGAAGACGTAATCCGGAAAATTGCCGACATCCTGGGTGTAGAAGCGGAAGCTGCCGAGCCGAAAGTTGCGGTGGTGCGGTGCCAGGGTGCGCACGGAATCGCGAAAGACAAGTTCGTTTACGAAGGCATTGAAGACTGTAATGCAGCAGTGCTGGTGCAGAATGGACATAAAGCATGTGTTTACGGTTGCCTCGGATTTGGTTCCTGCGTCAAGGCCTGTCCCTTTGATGCGATGATGATGCAAGAAAACGGCCTTCCTTACGTATTTGAAGATAAATGCACGGCCTGTGGAATATGCGTCGAAGAGTGCCCGAAAGGCATTATGGAGTTAATTCCCCGCAGTCAGAAAGTTTTCCTGGGATGTGTCAACCAGGATTCGGCCAAAGCCGTGAGAGAAGTTTGCTCGGTTGGGTGTATCGCCTGTGGCTTGTGTGCTAAAGAAAAAATAACACCATCCGGTAAGTTGCAGATGAAAGGCAACCTGCCCGAGGTGGTGCCGGATTGGGAAGACTTTGACACTGCCGTGAAGCGCTGCCCCACAAAATCTTTTGTTGTAAGAACTCCTGCCGACAATGTCGAAGCGGATTCCCCGGTTGCGGAAGAAGCAGAGGCATAAATTTTAGAGTGAATCCCCGGAAGCACCTTGTTCCGGGGATTTTTTTATCATAACAATATATTTCAATGGCTCAGAAAATTTCCGGAATACTTGTCGACATCGATGGTGTGCTAATAACCGGAAATCAGCGCATTCCGGGAGCGTTAGAGACAATCGATTTTTTGACTGAGCAGGAAATTCCCTTTCTTTTGCTTACCAATACTACTCGCAAAAGTCGCGTCACCATCTGGCACCATTTGAAACGGCTGGGATTGAATATCGATGAACGCCAGATAATAACCGCACCAATGGCCGCCGTGAGCTGGCTGAAAGAGAAAAATGTGGCGGAAATCTACTTGCTGCTCTCGGGAAGCGCGGTGAAAGATTTCAGGGATTTTAAGATAACCTCTGCAAATCCCGATTACGTGGTGATCGGCGATCTTGGGAACGACCTCACCTTTGACCGGCTCAACACTGCTTTCCGCCTGATTATGCGAGGCGCAAAGATCTTGGCGCTGCAAAAGAACCGCTATTGGCACACCCCTGAAGGATTGACGATCGATGCCGGGGCGGTAGTAGCGGCGCTTGAATTCGCCTCCGGCAAACGATCCCTGGTAATTGGCAAACCCCGGAAAGATTTTTTCTTGCAGGCTGCTCACAAGTTGGGTTTGCCGCCCGATGAACTTGCGGTTATCGGCGACGATATTGAATCCGATATAAAGGGAGGCCAGTCTGCAGGGATGTACACAATAGCAGTCAAAACAGGAAAATATCGTGAATATATTGCGGAGAAAACAAAAATCCAGCCGGCAGCCGTCATCGATTCTATCGCCGACCTACCCCAATTTATTATCTCTAACCAGGGGTTTGCAGAATGATTGTGACAACAACGCCCTCTATCGAAGGAAAACAGATCGTTGAATACAAAGGCATCGTGACCGGCGAAGCCATCATGGGTGCCAACATTGTGCGGGATATTTTCGCCAGCATCACCGATATTGTGGGCGGACGCTCGGCGGCCTACGAAACCAAACTTTCCCACGCCCGGCAGGTTGCGCTTCAGGAAATGGAACAACAGGCGGCTTCCTCCGGCGCGAATGCGATTGTTGGGATCGATCTCGATTACGAAGTGGTGAGGGAAGGAATGCTAATGGTAACCGCCAGTGGAACAGCAGTGGTGGTGAAGTAGGCATTCATCGATACAAATAACCCTCCGCGTCTGTCATTCGGAATGCAAAAACCGAAACCGCGAATAAGCCACCAGCGCCAATATTCTAATCTGCCATTCCTATATTCTTACGAATAGAAGCCCACTTGTGGCAACCACCCGATTCATTTGCAGGGCAAGAAACGGACGGTCGTCTCCATCTCTTCCAAAACTTTATCCAACGCATTTATTGCGTCATCAATATCCTTCTTGGCTGTATAACGGGAAAGTGAAAAACGCACTGAGCAGTGCGCCTCTTCCGCCGTTTTCCCCATAGCCAGGAGCACATGGGTAGGCTCCGGCGAGCCGGATTTACAGGCCGATCCGGAAGACAGTGAGATCCCGTGTTGATCCAGTGCAATTACCAGTGATTCGCCGCGCAATTGCGGCAGGGTCATGTTCAGTGTATTTGGCAGCCGCCGGCTGGGATGGCCGTTCACGCTCGCTTCAGGAACCAGATTGCAGATACCGGCTTCCAGCCTGTCGCGCAATTCACTCAATCTTTCCATATCGGAAAGATTGCGAACCGCCAGGTCCGCCGCCTTGCCGAAACCAATAATACCGGCAACATTCTCAGTTCCGGCACGCAAACCGCCCTCCTGCTTTCCGCCATGAATAAGCGGTTCCAAGTGGAGTCCCTTTCGAACGAACAATGCACCAACTCCCTTTGGCCCATGAAATTTATGGGCGGAAACGCTCAACAGATCCACATCCAGCGCCTGCACATCTACCGGAATTTTTCCGGCTGCCTGCACAGCATCGGTATGAAAAACGACGTCATGTTGATGCGCCAGCGAACAAAGCTCCTGGATGGGTTGAATGGTTCCCACTTCATTATTAGCCATCATAAGAGAAACCAGGATGGTGCGGCCGGTAATTGCTTCCTTCAGTCTTTCCGGCTGAATGATCCCAAATTCGTCAACTTCAAGATAGGTCACCAGAAAACCTGCCCGCTCCAGGAACTTGCATGTTTTAAGGATGGCGGGATGTTCGATGCTGCTGGTGATAATATGGTTCCCCTTCTCACGAAGGGCAAAAGCAATGCCTTTTAAAGCAAGGTTATCCGCTTCCGATCCGCCCCCGGTAAAAATTATTCTGCGGGGGCGGCAGTTGATGAGCCGCGCCACCTGTCGCCGGGCATTTTCTACTCCTTCGCGCGCAGACCTGCCAACTCGGTGAATGGCGGAAGGATTCCCGAAATCTGCTCCAAGAAATGGCAGCATGGATTCGCGAACCATATCATCGATCTGAGTTGTGGCGTTGTTGTCCAGGTAGATTCTTTTTTGCCCCTCCCTTTTAGGCATTTCCGGCACCGGCACAAAAAGCATATTTTCAATGTCCTCCTTTTTTGCGGTGCCTCGCGGCTTGGCCTTTCCTTCCTCAATTTTCACCACTTCACACAATAGCGATTTGTAAACAGGAAAGCCGGAAATCTCATCATAATTCTCCAGGTCGGTAAGCTCATTTACATTCCATTCCTGCCAAGCTTTTGGGCCAACCGGTGAGCCACCGCCCATGTTGCATTCCACTGCACCTTGAACGATATCGTCCGTAATCCGCGCACGGAATGGGATTGTGCCGCGCGCCGTCCGCACTTCAACAAGATCGCCGGTTTTAATATCTCTTGTTTTGGCATCCTGCGGATTCATCTCGACTACCGGTTCCGGATTGTCTTTCAATAATCCTGCAATATTGTGATGCTGCGACCGGAAGTCCGTTTGCGGGCGCGCGCCGGAATTGAAAACCAGCGGGAATTCTTTTGCCAATCCGGGATTGCCCAGGGGTCCTTCCAGCGGCTCGGTATATTGGGGGAGCGGCTCATAGCCGTAATCCTCCAAAACAGTAGATCGGATTTCAAATTTTCCAGTGGGCGTCTCGAAGCCGGGCCTGCCATCTTTCCGCAGGCGCCCTTTTTCCCATTTTTTATATTCCATCATCGAGGTTGGCTTTTTCACCCAGCCGTTATTCGCACGAACATCCTCCGGCGTATATCCGGATCCCTCCAACGCAAACCGGATCATCTCTTCTTCGCTTTGCGGAAAGAGTGAGCCATAGCCGAGGCGGTTGGCCAATTCGGCCATTATCAGGTAATCGTTTCTCGATTCCCCCACCGGTTCAATTATTTTCTCCCGCAAGCGAAATATGGGACCGTAAACCATATAGGAATCGATCTCGAACATGGTTGTGGCGGGCAGCACAATGTCTGCAAAAGCGGAATCGGCGGTGAGCTGCCGGTCGATGCTGACCAGAAAATCGAGTTTGGAAAGAGTCTCCCTCCAAACAGAAGTCTGAGGCCAGGAAGTGAGAAGGGAAGCGCCGTGAATAATGAGTCCACGGATGCGGTACGGATCACCTTTCAAAACTGATGCGACCAACCCGCTGGCATGCGATTCGCCGCGGTAGTCACTGTAAATCGGGAATTTTTCTCTTGCTGCCGCCAGGTCAAGGTTCGGGTTTTCCTGGTTGCAGGCGCGGTTAATCGGAAAATGCGAATCGAGCATGGCCAGACCGATTCCGCCAGGAACATCCAACTGGCCGGCCAGGGCAAAAATGGTCAACACTGCCCGGATAGCCTGAATTCCACTGTTTGAATATTCCAGGCCGGTATACATTACCGGGCATGCACCATTTGCATTGAATACCCGCAGGGCCAGATAACGAATTATTGCCGCAGGAACCCCGGTAATTCCTTCCGCAGCCTCCGGAGAAAAATGCTGAACATAATTTCTCAACTCTTCAAAACCGTAACACCAGTTCTCGGCAAAATTTTCGTCATACAACTCTTCATCCATCATCACGCTGATGATACTCAGCGCCAGCGCGCCGTCCGTTCCCGGCCGGATGGGAATCCAGCGGGCGCCGGTTCGGGCAACAGTCTCCGTCTTCCGGGGATCGATTACTAAAATCTCTGCCCCTCGCCTGGCGGCGGTTTCCAGGCGGTGCATATCCAACGGCGGCGAATCTGTGGCAGGATTAGCGCCCCAAACAATCAGCAGCTCGGCATTTTCCATATCGGTAAACATATTGATGAGCATTCGTCCCATGGTAACATGGGGCGCAATCATGGCGAAAGAGACATAGCAGAGAGCGCCAACTCCCATGGTGTTCGGCGAGCCAAAGGGAAACAGGATGTTTGATGCGGATGAAACGGCTACTCCCCTGGGCTGGTACATATCGCACAGTGAAAGCTCGAATGCGCCGCGCCCGGTGTAAATGGAGACCGCTTGCGGCCCGGATTCGGCTTTTATCCGGTTTAATTTTCTTACTATGGTATCATAAGCTTCGTCCCAGGAAATGCGCTCGAATTCATAGGTACCTTTTTTACCGACGCGTTTCATAGGATGGCGCAGCCGGTCCTTTGAGTAGACGATTTCCGGTGCGTGCTCACCGCGCCGGCAAATCATTCCCAGAGGGTGGTCGGTATCGGCCCGGATATCGATCAAAACGCCATCCTTGATCCCGACCTCAACCCAGCAGCCGGCAGGGCAAATACCACAGATTCCTTTCTTCCATTTCAAATCCGTTATTTTGCTTTCCTGCGTAGAACTTGAGGACAACGTTTCGGCTGTTTGCGGTTGCATTGTTTGCCTCTCCAAAATTTATTTCAAAGAAAATAAGGACTTCGCCCTGCATTAGCACTATTCCTGGAATGAATGAAAATCCGGGTTGTGCCCACGGCTGGTGATCCAACCGGAAATCAAAAAATTGAGAGATCAATTTGCTGAGTTGGTTCCACTATGTTCAAATCTGCTTGAAAGTGGCAAGAGATATAATATAACACAAAGCGATATGTCGAATTCATTTCCAGACTGTAGCAACACGGACGAGCGACCGGGATGAAATCAGTTTCCGGGATTCCACCGCAAATGCGATTAAAAAGAGAGTAAACCCTGTTTATAAATTTGCCAATCCTACTGGCCGATCAATAGAATATTACTTTCCCTTTTGATCAGATAATTCGTGAGGCTTCCCACCATGAAATCGAACAGCCCCTTTTTGGAATGTGCGCCAACGACGAGGATGTGTGCCCATTCCCGGTATTTTTCCTCGATTTCATCGATGATGCTGGCGGGAGTCCATTCAGTCTCAACATCCTCAATGGAATGAGCATTCAGGTAAGCCTTCGCCTGCTCCAGGTAGTAATCCGCCACCTCTTTTTCGGGGTGCGACATGACGATTTTGACTTCAAAGAGATCCGGTTTCGCCAATTGGGCGAAGCGCTGCAATGCGCGGGCGGCGGGGAAACTGCCATCAAATGCGATCGCAGCTCTTATTTTTTCTGTTGGGATATCAGGCAAGGAAAACTTTGGGGGAACACCATAAACCGGAGTAATTGTGTTATCCAGAATTTCATCCAGGGAATTGCCGGGATTGCCCTCAACATCGTAACGGTAATAGGTCTGCAATCCAATCAAGACCAGATCATAAAATATGGATTCCCGAAGAATTAGCTCACTGGGTGTGCCCTGTCTTTCCGCTTCGCGATAGACAACGCCGTTTTCACCGCAGACTTTCCTGAATTTGTCCAACAGCCTGGCGGTGTGTTC
>Ga0315542_1000596_pt1 | contig 22946 bp, 18 predicted proteins | sample SalMarSW160120MG_FD_202541 | JGI IMG/M metagenome (GOLD analysis project Ga0315542, IMG submission 202541) | Salt marsh sediment microbial communities from the Plum Island Ecosystem LTER, Massachusetts, United States - Salt Marsh Sediment SW1601-20 ... | reverse complement strand
CGGGAAAAGATACGGCCACCTGGCTGGAGGAAACGGACCGGCTCCAGGAAGTGCAGCGGCTCATCATGAAACTGGGGAAGCCGCTTATCGCCGCGGTCAAAGGGTATGCCCTGGGGGGCGGATGCGAGTTTACCATGAGCTGCGATATCAGGATCGCAGGAGAAACTGCCGTTTTCGGCTTCCCGGAAACCGGAGTGGGCCTGACGGTGACCACTGCGGGGACCAAGCTTTTGACCCAGCTTGTGGGGTTGGGAAAAGCGAAAGAGCTGATTTTCACCGGGGAATTTATTGACGCAATAGAGGCGGAGCGGATAGGCCTCGCCAATAAGGTTGTGCCTGATGATAGCCTGTTGGAAGAGGCTGTTGCCATGGGAGAAAGGATCGCGGAGCGGTCTCCCCTGGCCCTCCGGCTGTCGCGCATCGCAATCGATCAGGGCCTTGATGCCGGTTTCGAACAGATCCTGGAGATTGAGGCAAATCATCTCCTCATCTGCACCCACGCACAGAACCAGACTGAGTACGTAGCGCGGCGTCTTGCCCGGATGAAAAAGAAGTAGAGGTCGGCATGGAGCGCAAATACTGGAACCCGGAAATGGAGACCCTGCGTGCGGAGGAGCAGCAGCGATTGGAGCACGAAAAGCTCCTGCGGCAGCTGGAGTACGTGGCTGCGACCAGCGAGATGTACCGAAGGAAGTGGGCCGGCGCAGGCAGTGACGCGAGGGATGTGAAAGGACCTGAAGACCTGGCAAAGCTTCCCTTTACCACCAAGGCGGAACTGCGGGAATCCCAGGAACGGCGGCCGCCTTTCGGGGACTTTCTGGCCTGTGTGCCGGAGGCGGTATCCAGAGTGCACAGGACATCCGGTGCCACTGGGCGCTTTGTGTATACGGCCCTCACAAAAGCCGATCTGGAGGTGACGCATGACTGCGGGGCCAGATCCTTCTGGTCCGCAGGGCTGCGGCCGCGTCACCGTGTTGTTCATTGCCTCAATTACCAGCTCTGGATGGGCGGTCTGACCGATCATGTGAACCTGGAAACGACCGGGGCCACGGTTTTTCCTTTCGGTGTAGGAAACTCGCGTCAACTGGTCCGTGTGATTCAGGAGGCAGGTATCAACGCCATCTCCTCCACCCCTTCCTATCCCAAGTATCTGGAACAGGTTGTCCGCGACGAACTGGGTATGGAACCCCGGGACTTGGGGGTGACCCTTGGACTGTTCGGCGGGGAGCCGGGACTCGACAATCCCACGTACCGGAAAAGGATCGAGGACGCCTGGGGCATGAAGGCGCAGAATGCCAACTACGGCGTTTCGGACGTGCTGTGCAATTTCGCCGCGGTGTGCGAAGACAACTACCAGCTCCATTTTCTGGGAACAGGCGCCCTGCTGTTTCAACTTGTTGATCCGAAAAGCGGCGAGGATATCCCGGTGGAAGAGGGTGCCATCGGGGAGATGGTCCTGACACACCTGGCAAAGGAAGCACAGCCCCTGGTCCGGTACCGGACCTCCGATCTCCTGGAGATCCTGGGTGTCGGGCCCTGCGCCTGCGGCCGGACAGGACCCCGGTTCAGGGTCATCGGCCGGGCGGACGACATGCTTCATGTGAAAGGGATCAATGTTTTCCCAAATGGTGTGGCACGGGTCCTGGAATCCATGGTCCCTGACGTGACGGGCGAGTTCCAGATTGTCCTCAGCCATCCTTCCCCGTACACTCATCTTGATATCACTGTCGAACAGGGAGAAAGGATCGGGCTGGAGGAAAGGGAAGGACTGCAACGAGAGGTCACCGCCCGGCTCAAGGAGGAACTGAATTTCAAGGCGTTTGTGACCCTGGTCCCTCCGGGATCCATTGAGCGGACCGAGATGGGAAAGGCCATCCGCGTGGTACGTACCTACCGGTGAGCGTTGTTCACCGCCGTCCTGCCGGTCGCCTGCACCGTGAGTATGGTGCAGAGATGGAGTTCTCCTCCCGGGACAGGGACTGATCGCCTTTCCATGGAAAAGCTCAGCAGAGGGTGTAGCACCTCATTTGCCCGCATCCGTGCTGTTGCCATGGCCTCCAGCGTTTCACGCCCCACTTTGACGGCGTTCTCAAAATTTTCGAATTCCGTGTTCCCGTCTGGAGCGAAGAGAATATGCATGCCTTTCGGGGTAGGTCGGATTTCAGCTGTTACCATAAAGCCGACGGTCCCCACGGCTGCTCCCACGGCGGTCCCTACCATGAAATGTTCCGGCAGGATTGCGGACGTATGGAGATGTTCAAAAGACCGGGGAAGCCATGCTCCGGCAGGGGCCCCGATGCCCACTACCGGAGCGCTCAATCTCGCCACCACGTCCATGATTTCTTTTTCGCCGCCCCGGGAGGATTCACGCGGGAACCAGCGATGCATAAGAGAGAGGAGTGACGGGGCATCCTTGTCAAGAGAGAGGTGGACCGCTTCCACGCACAATCGCCGTGCTATTTCCTTTTCAAGGGTCGCGTAGAGAACCGATTCACTGGTCCCAAGGCCTTTTGCCAGAAGAGAAACCCCGGCACGGGCCGCTTCCCTGGAACCCAGATCATAGGTGCCCCTTGCCACGCAGAAATCAGTGGGAGTAAGGGAAATACGGCTGATGATTCCCTGGTTTGTCAGGTTCTTGAGCTCCCATGCATCCCCGGTACCGGAGGAATTGGACAGCAGCTCGTATTCATTTGCGGGGCCGTTGGCAAGGGCCGCTGGAATCGCCCCGGAGCCGGGAAATGCGCTTCCTTCCGCAAGATAAAAAGTACACGGATTGTAGAGCAGGAAGGGGATCCTCGTGTTCAAATGCTGCAGCTTCTTCAATACGACCGGGATTTCAGGAAAACGTTCAGCCATGGTACACAGGGGTTCAACCCTCTGTGGACCAACGCGGAGGCCGTTCAGAGTTCCATCCTCGGTCCGGACAATGCTGTCGCCGCCCAGTCCCGTAGTCCTGATCCGCGCCGCCTCCACCTGTGTCTTCCATCCGCCGACCTGGGCTCCCTCGGGATCGATCTCCACCCTCGCATTCTTCAGGATGGCCATATCTGTCGTGGTGCCGCCCATATCCACCACCAGGCCATCCTTCCTGCCCGTCAGATATTGTGCCCCCATGATGCCGGCGGCCGGACCAGAAAGAATGGTTTCAATGGGACGCCGCTGGGCTTCCCTGACTGACATCAGGGTCCCGTCTCCCCGAACCACCAGGAGAGGCGCGTCTATCTTGAACTCTTCGAGGACCTTCCTGGTGTCTTCTATAAGCTGGTTGATGAGCGGGATCAGCCGTGCATTCCACCAGGCAGTAGTGGCTCGCTTCGGCGCGTCCAGACGGGCGGAAAGCTGATGGCCGGATATCACCGGAAGCCTGGAATGCCCGGCAATGAAGCGGGCCACACGGATTTCATGGTCGGGGTTCCGAACCGAAAAATATCCGGACACCGCAATAGCATCCACCGCATGGACCAGGGAATGGAGCTCCTTTTCGAGAGGGCCCAGTTCCAGGAGTGCGGCCTCTTCTCCCCAGTAGTTATGGCCGCCTTCCAGAAAAAGCACCGGGGACATCCTGGAGAGGACGGGATGATCCCGGTCATATCCAATCAGAATCAGGCCTGCACGGGCGCCTTTCCCCTGGACAATGGCGTTGGTGGCAAAGGTCGTGGCAAGGGAAACAAAGTCGGTCTTTCGCAATGACTTTTCGGGAATGGCCCGGAGGGCGCCCCGTATCCCCTCTATGGGATTCCCGGCAGTGGTTGGTGCCTTTGTCTGGGCCAGAATAGCCGCCCCGTTGATATCAACAACAGCGGCATCGGTAAATGTGCCGCCTGCGTCTATCCCCAGCCCGAAAAACCGGCCTGGATTCCCGTTGTCGGAAGGCCTGTGATCATTCATGTCATGTTCCTTGCAGGTATTATACGCCTATGGTTTATTTCCGGAATTGGATTGCGTTGGCCCTGTGGTTATGTTAGAAAAATTCGACCCCATTAGTCCTTTTATTTCTAAGCCATATGACTGAGATTGACAAGGATGAAAGTGGAGCGCATGACGCGAAGTGCAGGCAGCGGATCTGCGTGGACGGCAGCAGAAAAACCGGGAAACTCGGGGCAGAAAAAATGGCCATATCCTGTATCCCTCTGCCTCATACTTGCTGGCAATGCGTTTTAGACGGATGAACCAAAAAAGTTGAAAAATGGCACCGAAAACGTTCCGAATTACATTTGAACCAACGGGTACCCGGGCTGAGGGAACCGCAGGGATGAGTATCATCGATGCCGCCGCCAACGTGAATGTGCCGATTCGGGCGGATTGCGGAGGCAAAGGCCTGTGCGGTAAGTGTCGGGTTATCGTGGATCCATCACACAATCTGTCGGCATTGAGTGAATCAGAGCTGGATATCTTTTCACCCGAAGAAATCAAGAGAGGGTACCGACTGGCTTGCCGGTCGGAAATTCACGGAGATCTGACGGTAACAGTCCCCGAGCAGATGGCGGACAGCCGGGAGGCCCGGGGAAAGACCGGACTCAAAGGACAGTACCCGGTGGATCCGATGATCGAAAGAATTGTGCTTCGGAAAGAGGACCCGCCTGAGCCGAAGCATGGTATTCTGACGGACCTGGCGAGTTGGGTGGCCCTGCGTGCCGGAAAGGCGGCAGGGCATGAGGTAGGTATCCAGGATCTGGGTGCGCTGCGCCAACTAAGTCAACCCGCGGCATCTGATGGAGAGATCACGCTGGTGAACCATTTCAAGAAGGGCATCACCGCCGTGATTCCCGGAAACAGATCCAGAAGCCTCGGCCTGGCCGTGGATATGGGTACCACAACCCTGGCAGCATATCTCTGTGACCTTCAAGGCGGGGAAATCCTGGCTTCCGCAGCGTCCGTCAATCCCCAGCGGCGATATGGAGAAGACGTCATCAGCAGGATCGCGATGACGGATCAGCGAAAAGACGGGCTTGCCGTGCTCAACCAGTTGATTATTGACGGGATCAATTTTCTCCTGACCAGGTGTGTGGAACAGGTGGAGGCCTCGCCGGACGATATTGATGAAGTGACTCTGGTGGGCAATACCACCATGGAAAGGATTTTTATCGGTTTTCACCCGCACGGACTGGGCGTATCTCCGTATCTCCCGGTCTTGAGTTCCCCCCGAGACCTGCGGGCAGAGGAAGTGGGACTGGACATGAATCCAGGCACGAACGTGTATCTTTTCCCCGTTATTTCCGGATTTGTGGGGGGCGATACCATAGGGGCGATCATTGCAGATGCGCCCTTTCTTCGGAAGGAAACATGCCTGATCGTGGACATCGGAACCAACGGTGAGCTGGTCCTTGGCAATCAAGAAGGGCTGTGGGCCACCAGCTGTGCCACCGGACCGGCCCTTGAGGGGGCCCAGATTTCCTGCGGTATGCGGGCAGTTTCCGGCGCCATACACAAGATTGACCTGGATTACTCAAACGGACGCCCGGTGTGGTCCGTGCTGGGCGATGGAGACAATATTCTCCCATTGGGTATTTGCGGCTCCGGGCTTATTGATGCCATTGCGGTCATGCGGAAGATGGGGGTGCTCCTCGAAAACGGCAGACTGAAAGAGGGAATGCCGGGAGTCGTATGTGATGAAAAAGGGATCGGCAGGGAATATGTCCTGGTCCCGGCGGAAAAGAGCGGTACCGGCAGGAATATCAGCATCATGCTCAAGGATGTGCGGCAGTTCCAGCTGGCAAAATCCGCCTTGTTCGTCGGCATCGAGCTCCTGATGAAACACGCGGGGATACGGAAGACGACCCGCACTGTCCTGACCGGCGCATTCGGCACCAGATTCAACTGGCAGCATGCGGTGGAGATAGGGATGCTCCCCCGTGACGCGGTGCAGGGGGAGGTATTTTCTCTGGATAATCTTGCGGGCGTGGGGGCCATCATGGCTCTCCTGGACAGGAAGCAGCGGGACCGGGCCGCCCGACTCGCCTCCACTACCAGATTTATTGAATTGGCAATGGACCCGGAATTCAATACCCGTTTTCCGGAGGCTACCGTGTTTCCATCACTTGATATTTGAAACCGTTCGACTGGAGTCTCATGAGTGTATTTGCGGAGGCACGGGCTATGATATCCCTTTTTCGATTACGAGTCTCCGGGGCTGGTATTTTTTGTGACTTATCCACGTCCCGCCTATATTTCTATAGGCGGGACTGCGCATTTACTCCGTCAAGGACGGAGTTCTGCGGTTTCCCCCATAGATAAGTCACAAAAATACGAAGTCCTCCCGCCGGTAACGAAAAAAGGACATCATGGCCCGGCTAACCCGAGCCAGGGCAGAACTCATTTTCTTGCGGGATTATTTGGAGCGGTCATTTAGCATATGACGCGCGATTGTAAGCCATATGGGTGGTTGAAGGAGGAGTCGACTTTCAGAATGCCGGTTTTGACTGATATAGAGATAAAACTTGATGCAAAGGAAGTGGTCCTTGCCCTCCATCGAGGGAAAAAGGCCCCAGATGCTCTGGTCCAACAAACCGGAGATGCCATAACACGGTCGCAGAGCCTGATCCATCCCCGGGCCCTCTACGAATGGGTATTGGTCCGGGCAGTGAAAGGGGAGCAGGTCCTGTTGGCATCGGGGAATGGGGATAGAGAAGCCACTCTCAAACTGGGCCCCCATGCGGACCTGATGGCGGCGGCTGAACTGGCCCTCGTGAGCATTGTGACGATCGGCGGTCAACTGGACGAGAAAATCGATGAAATCAACAGGTCGGGTAGACTCCTGGAAGCGTACCTCCTGAACAGCATCGGCGTGGTTGCGTTGGCGGAGGTGGGAAAAGCGATTCGGAAGTATGCGGAAAAGGAAGCAGCGTCACGGGATTGGGGAGTGGGCGCTTCCCTTGCGCCGGGATCTTTGCAGGGCTGGCCCATTGAAGGTCAGTTTTCGCTCTGTGCCCTGCTCCCCCTTGATGAAATTAAGGTCCACTTGAATGGAAGCGGGGTGCTTGTTCCCTTCAAGTCAGCTTCAAGCCTCATCGGCATGGGCAGGGAATACCGTTCAAAAAGGGTCGGTTCCGTGTGCCGCTTCTGTACGCGTGCGGAAACGTGCTGGCGGCGGAGAGAATAGGAACGAGACACGGATCATGGAAAAAGACCGGGGAGGAAAGACGGCATTGCATCTTGATCTTGAGGGAATAGACCTTGTCAAGGTGCTTACTGATTTTGATGAAGGGGTCATCATCGCGGACCGGCTGGGGCGGATTGTTTTTTATAACCGGACACAGGGAAAGATCGATGACTTGGACCCCCGGGATGTGCTGGGGAAAAAGGTCACGGATATCTATGAATTAAATACGGAGACCAGTATTATTTTCCGTTGTTTGAACAGTGGCCGGCCAATTATCAACGACCCGTTGATATACAGGACACGCCTCGGTAAAACAGCCTATACCCTCAACAGTGCCCTCCCTCTTTTTCAGCGGGAGGAACTGGTGGGCGCTATCGGTTTTGTGAAAGATTACAATCTTCTTCAGAACGCCTTTGATGCGGCTGCTCAGGCCATGCCGAAGGCGGTCGACCGGTTTGACAACGGGACCCGATTTGTTTTTCGGGATATTGTGGGCGAAAATCCCGGGTTTCTCCGAGCCGTTCAGATGGTCAGAATGGGGGCCAATTCCCCCTCTTCCGTCATGCTCATGGGCAGGACCGGCACAGGGAAAGAACTATTCGCACAGGCGCTTCACAACGAGAGTCCCCGGAAAAAGTATCCGTACATTGCCATCAATTGCGCAGCCATACCTGAAACCCTTCTGGAAGGGATCCTGTTCGGCACTGCAAAGGGTGCCTTTACCGGGGCAATGGATAAACCGGGTCTGCTCGAGCGCGCGAATGGGGGGACGGTTTTTCTGGATGAAATAAATTCGATGCCCACCGGGCTTCAGGCCAAACTCTTACGGGTGCTCCAGGAAAAAAAGGTGCGAAGGGTGGGGTCCCTCAAAGAAAGTGCTTTGAATCTGAAAATCATCAGTTCAGTCAACAGGGAACCCCGTCGCGCCATCCAGGAAGAGGCCCTGCGGATTGACCTGTTTTACCGGTTAGCTGTCATTTACATTCGGATCCCTCCCCTCAAAGAGAGAAGTGAGGATATTGCGGTGTTAACGGACCATTTTTTGACTTCACTGAACCGGACTTTGGGAAAGAGGGTGAAACGTGTTTCCACGGCGGTAATGGATTGTTTCATAGCCTATGACTGGCCCGGCAACGTACGTGAACTGCAGAATACCGTGGAAGCGGCCATGAACATGGTGGCAGATAGGGATGAAGTGATCGACACAATGCATTTACCCGGCTATTTCAGAAATGAAGCCGATTCCTTTACAAAGACGCGGATTGTGGATTCCCAGCCCGTTCCAGAGAGAAGTGCGCCACCCTTCAAACCGAAACCTTCTCCCGCCGTGTCCGGGAGTTCGCTCGCGGAGAGCCAGTCAGCCAGGGAAGAACAACTGATCTGTCAGGCACTCGGAAAATGCAACGGCAATGTGGCCAGGGCGTCCCGGGCGCTCGGTATTTCCCGCCAGCTGCTCCACTACAAAATGAAGAAATATGGGCTTGATCGGAAGGCCTTCTGCCGGTAATTTCCTTTTCCTACCCATAATCCCGCAGTTATTGATAAGGACACGTGAAAAATTTTTTGACGAGACGTGAAAAATAATTTTCTCTTCTTCCGAAAAAGTAAAAAAGATTTTCACCGTGGCGCGAATACGAAGAAGATAAAAATGCAGTGAAATAATATTTAGCAGTATCATCCGTATCTTACAGCCAATATGACTGTTTCGGAAAATTTTTTGTACTCTGGCACAGAAGTTGCGTTTGCACCACTACAACACGCCGGTGCCGGGAAAAGAGAGAAGGCCGGATAGAGAGGAGGAGGGTATGGTGCAAAGCGATCGAGACAAGAGATCATATGATCCCATGGTATTCTGGATTTCGGCCGCAGTTGTGGTGGTCTTTCTTCTATGGGGGATCATATTCCCCAAGAACATGGCTGCAGGGATTAATGCTGTATTCGGCTGGACAACCAATTACTGGGGCTGGCTTTACCTCTTGACGACATTTCTCCTGGTTGGCGCATGTGTTGTGCTCATGGGAGGGACGTATGGGAAGATGAAACTGGGGCTCCCCGAAGACACCCCGGAATTTTCAAACTTTTCCTGGTTCGGGATGCTGTTCGGTTCCGCTATTGCCGCGGGGATCGTTTTCTGGGGGCCGGCCGAGCCGGCCTATCATTACATGAGTCCGCCTCCGTATTTCGGCGGGGAGGCCAAGACCGCAGCGGCCGCAACTCACGCCATGACCTATTCCTTTTTCCACTGGGGTTTGAGTGCATGGGCTATTTACGTGCTCCTCACCATTCCCCTGGCACACGCCTGTTACACGAAGAAACTCCCGTTCCGATTTTCAAGCGCGTTTTATTATGTGCTGGGGAACAAAATTCATGGAGCATGGGGAAAAGTCTTAGATATTTTTGCCGTTTTCGCAACACTCGGGGGGCTGGCCACCACCACCGGCCTGGTTGCGCTCCAGCTTGCCAGCGGGTTGAAATATCAGTACGGGATCCAGATGGGAAGCGGGAGCATGTACATCATTATCGGCATCCTGACAGCCGTCTTTACCATTGCCGTATATACCGGGATAGAGAAGGGCGTTAAGTTGCTGGGGGATGTGAACATGTATGTGTTCATAGGGGTGTGGTTTTTCGTCCTTATTTTCGGCCCCACCCTCTTTCTGCTGAAACTTACAGAAAATTCCATCGGACAGTATCTGCTCAATTTCGTCCCTCTCAGTCTTTACACCGCCCCCGGCGTCAAGGGGAACTGGCTGGGAAGCTGGACGGTTTTCTACTGGGCATGGTGGATGAGCTGGGCCCCTTTTGTCTCGGTGTTTATCGCCCGCATCTCCAAAGGGCGAAGCATCCGGGAAACCGTCGCAGCGGTCCTGCTTTTCCCGACCATCGCGGATTTTCTGTGGTACGGGGTGATCGGGGGCGCAGGGATCAGTTACGATGTCACCGGGACCATAAAAGCCCATGGTGTGGAGAGCGCGATTTTCGCAATCGCCCAACACCTTCCCCTGACCGGCATTCTGGCCGTATTCCTCATCTTCCTGATCTGCACGTTTTTTCTCACCAGTGCTGATTCCGCGGCCATGTCACTTGCCATGTTTACCTCGGGACACGAAAATCCGAGCAGGAACCTGCGGGCGTTCTGGGGCATTGCTCTGGGGGCGGTGGCCGCCCTGCTTGCGGGGACGGGCAGCCTGAAGGCCATTCAGACGGCGTCAATTGCTACGGCCTTTCCCCTCATGTTCCTGCTGTTATGGGTGATATACGGAACATTTAAAGGACTGAACGCATACAGAAGGGATATGGAACAATAATCCGCGGACAAGGTCATGAAGGAGGAATAAAAATGTACGACCGCATGCAGACGTATAGCGAGGAAGAGTTGACAAGGCTCCATGATGCCTCCATGGATCTTCTCCAGAATACGGGGATTGCCTTCAACGAGGAAGAGGCGCTGGAGATATTCAGGAAGAACGGTTTCAAGGTGGATGGAAAAACGGTTTTCCTGACGGAAAAGGACGTGCGGAAGGCACTTGAGACCACGCCGGCACGGTTTAGGGTAACCGCACGGAATCCTGAAAAGTCAGTTGAAATCGGCGAGGAAAGTTTTGTCCTGGCACCGGCCTATGGCCCCCCGTTTATGGCCATGCAGAACGGCGAAGAACGAAGGGCGACCATGGAGGACTATGACAATTTCTGTAAACTGGTGCAGACGTCATCACCTATTAATATGAATGGATTTATGATGGTGGAACCTTCGGATGTACCGGCGGAAACCGCACATCTGGACATGATTTTTTCGAGCATCGTACTCTGTGACAAGCCGTTTATGGGAAGTCCGGTCTCAAAAGAGGGCGCCCGGGATTGCATTGAAATGGCGGGAATGGTCTGGGGAACCAAGGAGACACTGAAGGATACACCCGTGACCGTATCCCTGATCAATTCACTTTCCCCGCTCAAGTTTTCTCAGGAAATGGCAGGATCGCTGATAGAACTGGCACGCTATGGACAGGCCTGTGTCATTGCTTCCCTGATCATGGCCGGATCTTCGGGACCGGTAACCCTCGCGGGAGTGCTCGCCTTGCAGAATGCGGAAATCCTGGCAGGGGTGGTCCTGAGTCAACTGGTTCGGCCGGGTGCACCGGTTATTTACGGGTCCACGTCATCGGCCATGGACATGAAGACGGGCGGTCTTTCCATCGGCGCACCTGAGCTTTCCCTGGTGATATCGGCAACCGCACAGATGGCAAGGTTTTACCATCTGCCCAGCAGGAGCGGCGGCGGCCTGACGGATGCCCATGTTGCTGATGCACAGGCGGCACTGGAATCCACCTTGGCCCTCGTGACGGCAGTCAGAAACGGCGTCAATTTCATACTCCATGCTGCAGGCATCCTGGGGTCCTATATATCAGCCAGTTTCGAGAAGTTTATCATTGATGAAGAGGTCTGCGCCATGGTAAAGAAACTTATACAGCCGGTTCAGGTGACAACTGACAGCATCGATGTGGAGATGATCAAACAGGTGGGTATCGGTGGACAGTACCTGACCCAGCCGAAAACGTTTCGGCTTTGCCGAACGGAGTTTTTCCTGCCCGGCTTGGTAAACCGGAAAAACTACGCAGGGTGGCGGGACGACGGGAGCAAAAGGCTGGATGATGTGGCCTCAGAGATGGTGAATGAACGGCTGGCTTCCTATGAAAAACCCGACATTGATCCCCAGGTGGAGGCTGCCCTTTCAGAGTTTGTGCGGAAGAGAAAAAACGGGAAATAGCTTCCCGCACCTAGTGTGGGGCGGCGGGCACGCGTAGGCTTCGTGGGGCGGCCGGATTTTGCGTGTGACGACGGTATCAGGACCGCATGAGACAGGGCTGAAAATCAGTAATCACCAACCAAAAGGAGGAGAGAGAATAATGGCAATCCAGGAGATTTATCAGGCGATTCTGGGATTTGACGAGGAAAAGGTGAAGGCATTGACCCACGCGGAAATTGACGCAGGAACAAACATCGATGCCATCCTGAACGATGGGATGATTTCCGCCATGGACGAGGTGGGAAAACAGTTCAGCGAAGGGATCCTCTTCGTGCCGGAAATGCTCATGGCCGCCCAGGCCATGAAAGGCGGTCTCGAAATCCTGAAACCGCTCTTGACCGGCGATGCTGCGGTCTCCCGGGGGACGGTTGTCATCGGGACAGTGAAAGGAGACCTCCATGATATCGGCAAGAACCTGGTGTCAATGATGATGGAAGGGGCCGGATTCAAGGTGGTGGATCTTGGTCCCGATGTGGACACGGAGAAGTTCGTTCAGGCAGCCAAGGAGAACAATGCCGATGTGGTGGCGCTTTCCGCACTTCTGACCACGACCATGCCTTCAATGGAGGCCACCATTGCCGCCATCAAAGAGGCAGCCCTCCCGGTCAAGACCATTATCGGCGGCGCTCCGGTTACGCAGGCGTTTGCCGACCAGATAGGTGCTGACGGGTACAGCGACGATGCTCCCGGCGGCGTGGAACTGGTGCGGAAGCTGGTGGGGTAATGATTTTTCGCCATCTGCTCCTGATGCACTGCATCCTTTGGGGGTAAATCCGCCCGCGCCGGACATGTGCCGGGATCGGACAGGGTGAAAAGGAGAAAAGATCATGTTTATTGTAGGAGAGCTTATTAATGCCAGCCGCAAGGCCATAGGCGCGGCCATTGAAAACCAGGATGGTGCCTCGATCAAGAAGATCGCAAAGGATCAACTGGAAGCCGGCGCTGACTATATCGACGTGAATGCGGGCATCTTTGTGGGGAAGGAACCCGAGTACCTCACCTGGCTGGTTCAACAGGTCCAGGAATCTGTTGATGCCCCGTGCGCCATAGACAGCCCGGATCCGAAAGCCATTCAGGCGGCGCTGGCGGTTCACAAGGGCGTCCCCATGATCAATTCCATTTCCCTTGAGAAGGAACGGTATGACAAATTGATGCCGGTTATCGCCGGGTCCGACTTCAGGGTGGTTGCCCTCTGCATGAGCGATGAAGGCATGCCCGAGACCACGGACCAGCGCATGGCCATTGCCGACAAACTGGTCAACAGCCTGGTGCAGAATGGCATTCCCCTGGACCATATTTTCGTGGATCCTCTTGTTCAGCCCGTTGCCACCAACAGCAGGTTCGGGGTGGAATTCCTGGATGCGGTCGAAAAGATCATGATAACCTTTGCAGGTATTCACACCATGTGCGGTTTGTCCAATATCTCATACGGCCTGCCAGCGCGCAAGTTCATGAACCAGGCGTTTATGGTCATGGCCATCTCGAGAGGATTGGACGGCGCTATCATTAACCCGATGGATACCAGGATGATGGCAAATATCATAGCCGCGGAAGCGCTGGCGGGGAGGGACAATTTCTGCATGAATTACCTGAAGGCGTTCCGGGCGGGGAAATTCGGGTTTTAATTGTGTGCCCATTTCCCCACCCAGCCTCGAGGGGCGGGGAGACTCTATTCGTAAGGGGTGTCTTTTAAATTGAACAAGACATCATTTTCCCAGTAGCACTGCTCCAATTTTTCCTGGTGCTGTTTCAAGGCATTCCCTTGCCGGCTGGCAAGTTCGTGGACCAGGTAATTAATTAGACAGCACAATGTTGTTGGGCTGCCCAAGTAGGGAATGTTCTTGGAAGGGGCAACAAGTTGATAGTCGGCAAATTGAAGTATGGGGCAGGAAGCACCATCAGCGATCACTACCAGGGTTTGCCCTAAACGCTTAACCAGTTTACCCAATCGAATCAGCTCGTTTGGGTAACGGGACATGGCGATGGTCACTGCGACACTCTTTGCAGGGGCAATGACCAGCCAGTCGATGGTGGTGCGATCGCTTCCCTTCATTATCCGAATGTTTCCCCTGACTTTAGTCATGGCCCAACCCATATAATAGGCCAGCGTATAGGAAAGCCTTGAACCGATGACGTGAATCGGTACACGACGATCCAAAACCTCGACTACCTTCCCCATTGTCTCCTGATCAAGAGAGCTGTACAACTGCTGGAGATTATCGATCTCGTCAGAGATGGTTCGCCTGAAACGAAGGGCGCTGGGTGCCTTCATATCGGAGATATCCAGCCGGTCCAACAGTGTAAGATCCGTATCGACAAAGTCCCGCAACGCCTGCTGGAAATCGCTGTAGCGATCGTAACCGACGCCGGCCACAAAACGCACCACCGTCGCTTCACTGACTTGACAAGCCTCAGCCAATTCCTTGATGGTCATGAACACCGCTTTTCGGGGTTGAGAGAGTATGTATTTTCCCAAGAGTCGTGCTTTTGGCGTTAATGCTTCGAGGTTATTCGTTATTGTATCCATGAGGGGATGAAGTTTAGTATTTGACATCATAACCGCCTTTTTTAAAAAATTTTTACACTCAAAAGAAGCATATATTTTAAATAGAATTCAGGAGAATCCACTTCCCCTGGTACCCCTTGTTACTATAGTTTCGGGATATTTTCAAGTATCACAATATGCGATATAATCTATTTAGATATATTATTAAGTAATAATTTGTATAAAATTATAATAGTGTCAATTATGTTTAAAAATGAAAATATTTATCTGGTTCATATGAAAGAATTGTCGGGGGCCAATTTTTTCTTGACATAAAGCATTTCATATATAATGAAAGTTATCAACAGAGAAAAATATTTTAGGGCCGGTGTCTGATATTTATGATGCCATCGAAAGGAAACGATTATGAAACTGAGTGGATTATGCGGCGGGCAATATAAGCCCCTTTCCGAAAACGACATCGAAACCATTCACGACGCATCACTGATGATCCTCGAAAGAAGCGGTGTTGGTTATGAGCCCGGGCTGGAAGAGACTGTTGCGATGCTTGATAAAGCCGGGGCAGCGGTAGACCGAGACGGATCACGCATTCGCTTTCCCCGTACACTGATTGTGGAACAGACGGCCAAAGCCCCCGAGCAGGTGGTGCTCTATGGCCGAGCCGAGGGGGATGACCTAGACCTCATTGATAACAGGGTCCACATGGGAACCGGAGGGGCCGCCATCAGGATCCTGGACTTAGAAACGGGTGCCCGACGTGCATCCACGCTTCATGACATCTATGAAATTGGGCGCCTCGTGGACCGGTTAGACCATATTCACTTTTATGTGCGACCCTGTATCCCTACAGATATTCCTCCGTCATCCTATGACGTGAACGTGTTTTACGCCTGTATGAAAGCTACTCATAAACATATTATGGCGGGGGTAAATGATATAAAGGGTCTTCATGACGTCATTGAATTGGCTTCCATGGTGGGCTCCGGTATAGAAAGACTTCAAGAAAAACCATTTATTTCCGTCATTACCTCCTTTGCTATCAGCCCATTGAAACTTGACACCTCGATGACTATCATCATGCAGGAAGCAATCCGAAATCGGGTGCCGGTAGCGCTTTCCGCTGCACCCATGTCCGGCTCCACCTCTCCGATGACCATGGCAGGTACCCTCGCCCAGCTCCACGCAGAACAGCTGGCTGGTATATGCATATCTCAGCTCACAACCCCGGGCGCCCCTGTGCTCTATGGGGGCATTCCAGGCATGGCAAACCTGAGATCCATGGGCTACCTGGGTGGTGCCGTGGAGTGCGGAATGATGAATGCGGCCATCCACCAGTTAGCCCGCCACATCAAGGTGCCCAACTATAACTCATCAGGGCTTTCCGATTCAAAACTGCCCGATGCCCAGGCCGGATGGGAAAAGGCACTTACGTCCCTCCTGGCGGCTATTGGTGGTTCCAACTATGTCCACCATTCCGCCGGCATGCTCGAATCAATGCTGACCGTGGCTTATGAACAGTTTGTCATCGACGACGAAATCATCGGCATGTGCTGTAAGGTCCTCAAGGGCATTGCTGTTGATGCCGAACATCTGGCGGTGGAAGTGATCGAGACGGTGGGCCCGGGAGGTAACTTCATGATGTCGCCCCACACCATGGCCAACATGCGGAAAGAGTACTTCCAGGGAAACGGGGTAAGCGACCAGAAGAGTAGAGAAAAATGGGAAGAAGACGGGAGCAGGGATGCCCGCGAACGCGCGCGGGCCATAGCCCGTAAAATGCTTTCGGAAGAAAAGGTATCTTATATTTCCGAAGAAGTCGATCAAGCCATTCGAGAACAATTCGAGATACTACTCTGAGCATACCGGAATTTCTGCTTCTCGGATCACTGGAGATTTCCTGGTAACAGGTTTTTCAACCGGCCTTTTTTGTGATGATAGGCTCCAAGGAGGTACGCGATGATAAGCTATGAGCATTTGACCAAGATCTATGGGGAAGGCGAAGATGCTGTTACCGCCTTGGAGGATGTCACTTTCACCATTGAAAAAGGTGAAACCGTTATTTTTCTGGGACCATCGGGATGCGGAAAAACTACAACCCTTCGATGCACCAACCGGCTCGAGTCAATTACCCGTGGTAAGATCCTTGTCAGTGGCCAGAACGTAATGGATATGGATGTCATCACATTGCGGCGTCAAATGGGCTATGTCATCCAGGATATAGGACTATTTCCCAATAAAACCATCGCGGAAAATATTGCTGTGGTTCCGAAACTCATGGGCTGGGATGCAAAAAAAATCGCCGCCCGGGTGGATGAATTGTTGAGCATGGTTCGGCTTGAACCTGAACTTTATCGGTCACGCTATCCGGCCGAACTGTCAGGTGGACAGCAGCAGCGTGTGGGCGTGGCCCGGGGGCTTGCCGCCGATCCCGAAATCCTCCTCATGGACGAGCCGTTCGGGGCAATCGATCCTATCAACCGGGAACAGATTCAGGATGAATTTCTGAGACTGCAGGAGCGTCTGAAAAAAACCATCGCCTTTGTTTCACACGACATTCACGAAGCTATAAAGATGGGAGACAAGATCGCCCTTTTTACCAACGGCAGGCTGTTGCAATATGATACGCCGGCAATGTTACTCACGCATCCGAAAAACAAATATGTAGCCGATTTTGTTGGGGCTGACAGAGCGTTGAAAGTCCTTGGGATTGTCTTGGCAAAGGACATCATCAACCCCAGACCGCGTAATCTTGTCAAAGGCGAAGATTCGGCCGAAGATGTTTTGAAATTGATTGAAGAGAAGGAATTGCGTCATGCCATTGTGATTGAGAGGGGAAAACCCCTCGGGTATGTGAGACCTCAAAACCTTTCATATGAACAGGGCCCTGTGAAAGACCTTGTTGAGAAGTATCCCATGTATATTTCCAACAGGACACCGGCTAGAGATATCTTATCTTATATGCTCATGCTGGATCTTTTAACCTTGTGTGTTGTTGATGACAATGGTGACTTCATAGGAACCGTGACCTACAACGACATCCAAAAAAAGGTTAAAGAAAGCTATACGAGTGATGTGGAAACGGATTAAGGAGACCTGATCATGGGTGTGTGGCACTTTGTTGAAAAGAATTTACAGCAGGTCCTTTTTTTGACGTGGGAGCATATTTTTATGGTTGCTCTATCACTGATTATCGCGACGGCTATCGGCGTTCCCTTGGGCATTCTGATTACCAAAAAGGTGAACCTCGCCAAACGGGTGATCAATAGCGCCAATATCATCATGACCGTCCCTTCAATTGCACTGTTTGGATTAATGATGCCGATATTGGCGCTCGTCGGCCAGGGGCTGGGCAAGGTGCCGGCGATTGTCGCCCTTGTGCTGTATAGCCAGCTGCCAATTATTCGGAATACGTATGTGGCCATCAAGAATGTTCCACCTTCTTTGAGAGATGCCGGCAAAGGCATGGGGATGAATAAATGGGAGCTGCTCAAGGAAGTAGAGATTCCCATCGCAGTGCCGGTGATTATTGCGGGACTGCGCACGGCCGCAGTTATGAACATCGGCATTGCCGCCATTGCTGCCTATATCGGCGCCGGAGGTCTGGGCGTCTATATCCAGCAGGGTATTGACCGAGTCTATCCAGAGATGATTATCAGCGGAGCCGTGCTGGTCTCTCTTTTTGCCATTCTGGTCGACGGTTTGATGGCAGGAGTAGAGCATCTGCTAACCCCGAAAGGCATTCAATTGCAAAAGAGGTCAGCGCAATGAAAAAGCTGTCTGCAAAAATGTACAACATGTTGCTTTTATTGCTAGTTTTTGCTTGCGGTGTGGCGCTTGAAAAAACCGGCACAATCGCATTTTTGACTGATCCTTACAATTATCCAGAGTTGATGCGACTGCTTTTCCAGCACTTTTATCTTGTTGCCATCAGTATGGCGATTGCAACCACAACGGGGCTCGTCATCGGCATTTCTCTGACCCGTTCAGGGCTTAGAAAATACAGCGGCATTGTGATGTATATAGTTGGATTGGGACAGACAATCCCATCTTTAGCCGTTCTGGCACTGGCCATGAGTTTTTTGGGGATAGGGACCAAACCGGCCATTTTCGCTTTGACAATTTACTCCATTTTACCCATTGCCAGAAACACATTGGCAGGGATTCGAGCAGTGCCCGTGTCCACGATAGATGCTGCCAAGGGGATGGGCATGACATCCGTGGGGATACTGTTTAACGTGGAATTACCCATGGCCATGAAAGTTATTTTGACCGGATTCAGGGTGGCACTGGTGATCAATATTGGGACGGCGGCATTAGCGTATCTTATTGGTGCAGGGGGAATGGGCGACTGGATCTTTTCAGGTATAGATATGATGATGACCGATAAACTCCTGGCCGGTGCAATTCCGGTGACCCTGATGGCCTTGCTGGCTGATTTTTTGGTCGAACTTTTGAGCGCCCTTCTTGTATCCAGAGGGCTGCGGTTGTCAGAGGAATGAGCATGTGCGCGCTAAAGACACGTCGGACATGCACTTATCAAACAACAATCAATTTTAAGGAGGGAAATTATGAAAAAGAGATTCAGGCTATTATTCATTTGCGCTGTGCTAACTTTTGCGGCCAGTATATGCCTGCCGGGAAACAGCATGTCCGCGGAGAAAAAAATCGTTATAGGGGGGAAGAATTTCACGGAACAGTACCTGTTGCCTGAGCTTGCAAAGGATCTCCTGGAGAAGGCTGGTTATAAGGTGGAACTTAAAACCGGTCTGGCCACGAATCTGGCTCGAAAGGCACTGGAGCAAGGGGAGATTGATTTCTATTATGAGTACACGGGCACAGCTTATACCGTCTTTTTCAAACAAAAAGATCCGGAAATAATGAAGGATTCTGTCAAGGTATACAATTGGGTTCGCGACAAAGATAAGAAAAATGGTTTGATATGGCTGGATCCGGTCGAGTTCAATAATACCTATACCCTGATGATGCAGAAGAACGAAGCGCAGAAAAAGGGCATACAATCAATTTCGGACCTGGCCGGTTATGTCAATCAGCATCCTGAAGACCTCATTTTTGGTGTTGGAACGGAATTTTGGGCGAGACCTGATGGTTTCAGGAAACTGATGAAGGTCTATGGTTTCAGAGTTCCAGCCGGAAAAGTGAAGAAAATGTCCATCGGTCTGGCGTACAGTGCCTTGAAAAATGGACAAATCGACGTGGGTATGGGCTTTGCCACAGATGGCCGCATTGCCGCTTTTGGATTTGTCAACCTGGTCGACAACAAGAAGTTCTTTCCTGTATATAATCCGGCTCCGGTCATACGCGCGAAAGTGCTGGAGAAATATCCTGAGATACCTAATATATTGAAACCGTTAGCGAATAATTTGAGCACCGCAGAAATGCAGGAAATGAACAAACTGGTAGACGTGGATCATGAGTCTGTAGCGAAAGTGGCAAAGGACTGGCTGAGAAAAAAAGGATTATTGTAGTTTAGTCCAAACATGCGGGGATCTGACATAGTGTCCTCTATCGAAGCGGTGAGCAATGCCGGAGCGGCAGTTGCTGCCCCGGCATTACTCACCGATTGTGTCATACGATTCATCCAAGAGCTGGCCTGGGAAAATATCCCTCCCGACGTCCAGCATCAGTCCAAGCGTTGTTTGCTCGACACCATCGCCGCGGCCATCGCAGGCGCAAAGACTCCTGTCGGGAGTATCATGGCGAAGATCGCGCGAACGCAGTTCGGTGGAAATGAAGCTACTGTGCTGGTTCACGGATTTCGTTCTTCTGCTGTCGGGGCCGTGCTGGCAAATGGGTTCGCCGGCAACGCCTTGGATATCGATGATGGCTATCGGTTGGTCAAAGGACATCCGGGTGCCTGTGTCCTGCCTGTAATACTGGCGGCGTCTGAACAGATGTCGTCATGCACTGGGTCAGAATTCTTGAGCGCCCTTGTTGTCGGCTACGAGGTTGGCATTCGGGCTGGGCGGATTCGCCACGCCTGCTACAGGACCTATCATTCCTCGGGAAGCTGGGGTGCGATCGCCGGAGCTGCTGCCGCCGGCCGTCTTTTGGGCTTGGATGAACAACAGCTACGCCACGCTATTGGCACGGCAGAATACCATGCCCCCATCGCGCCCATGATGAAGGGCATCGCGACACCATCCATGGGAAAGGATAGCATCGGGTGGGGGACCATGGTCGCCATGCTTTCCGTCTTGATGGCCAAAGAGGGTTTTACTGGTATTGAGCCTCTATTTTCTGATACTCCCGAACCCGAGTGGATCAAGTCCTTGGGGCATGAGTGGCAGGTACTCAATCTCTACTTCAAACCTTACGCGGCATGTCGCTGGGCGCAGCCCGCGATAGACGGGGTTTTGAAAGTGAAACGGGAACACAACCTTTCATCTTCGGCTGTACGCAGTATTCGTATCCGGACCTTCAAGGCGGCCTGTGCATTGAGCACTGCCCCGCCCGCAAATACCGAAGAGGCCCAGTATAATATCGCTTTTCCGGTGGCGGCGGCATTTCTGGACGACAAGGTGGGTCCAAGTCAAGTACAGCCTCCCCGGATTTTCGATAAGGTCCTCCTCGAGTTGCTTTCCAAGGTGACCGCCGAGGTGGATGCGCGTTTTGAAGCGGCCTTTCCCTCTAAGACGTACGCTGAAGTGATCGTTGAATCCCAGGAAGGAGACTTTTTTCCGTCCGGTCGAATGGAGCCCCGGTGGGAGCCGCCAGATACCCTGCCCACAGATGGTGAGCTGGGAGAAAAATTTCTCTGGTTGGCCAGCCCTGTTATCGGTGAGAAGAAAGCCCAGGATCTCATAGAGCGTATTTGGTCGGCGGAGCAATGGAGAAGCATCCATCCCATATTTGACAGCTGTTTAGCGCAGGGCCAGTGATATTTCCAACTTTTCTCACATTTTATTAGAGAGGGTTTCAACAATGAAAGTGGGCGTCTATCAGATCGATCCGGTGCTGCTTGACGTTAAAGCCAATATCGAAAATACAATCCTGTTACTTGAGGAAGCCAAGGCACAGGATGTCAACTTGGTTATTTTGCCAGAGCTTTCCCTGACAGGTTACTTTGTGAGGGAACGATACCATGAAGTGGCGTTGCGTTTGGACTCTCCGCAAATCAATCAACTGGTTCAGGCGACAAAGGGGACGGCTGCCGTTGTGGGCTTTATTGAGGAGTCCCGTGCCATGAATTTTTACAATTCGGCCTTGGTGGCTGTTGATGGTAAAATTTTGTTCGCGTACCGCAAGCTCAACTTGCCCAATTATGGGGTATTTGAAGAGCGCAAGATTTTTTCCTCTGGCAAGCAAGTACGGGTCTTCAAACTTCATGGATTCACTTTCGCGCCACTTATCTGCAATGATTTGTGGCATCCCTCCCTGCCAGTCCTGGCGGTTACTCAAAAGGCGGATATTTTCATAACCCTTTTCAACTCCTCCCGCGGTTCCATGGGCAATGAGTTTTCCAACATCGAAAGCTGGAACATCATCAATCGATTCTATTCCCGGGTATTTGGTGTATACAACCTGTGCGCCAACCGGGTGGGCTGTGAGGTATTTGAAAATCTCGGCTCCGACGAAAGTGAGTCGTCAAATGCAGCTGCAACGGCTGTTGATGAGAACCCGTTCCGCTTTTGGGGTGGGAGCGAGATCATAAACCCTTTCGGACAACCAATTGCCACGGCTGCACTATATGATACGGACGTCATTTTTGCGGATATTTCAAGAGATCTCCTTCGCAAAAAACGCATTCTTTTGCCTTATGTAAAAGATGATGACCCTTATTTTACACATCGTGAACTTACGAGGATCCTTTTTGAAAAAAGCAGAAAATACTGATTACTGGCAAACGACGGATTTCCTTGGTGGGCGGGACAATTTCTGCATGAATTACCTGAAGGCGTTCCGGGCGGGGAAATTTGAGTTCTGATCACCTATCCACCCTCGAGGGGTGGGAAAAACACCAGGGTATCACCGGTCCGGAGCCGATGCTCTTCAGACCGGTGCCGCCCGTTGACCAGGATGACCTTTTTCAATTCCGGTGGGACCCCGAGCCGGTCCAACACAGCGCCCACCGGCGTCTCTTCCGGGACTTCCAGTTGACCGTTTGGGGGTACCCCCGCCATGTATTTCTTCATGGATGCGTAGCTTTTTATCGTAATCATCATGTGTTTTCGCGGTCCCCGGTTTTTTGACTTCATTCTTCCAAATATCTGCAGAAAATGCTATTTGTATTTTTTCGCTGACAACGGGTTTGATTCTTTTTGCCATGCCTCATTCCCATGAGGCGCTGAATCCGTTGAAAAAGATATGGTAATTCCATTTTGCATTCAAGATGATACCTAGGCGGCGAGGAGCGGGCGACGGAGGCGTACCTGAACAGTACGTCGAGGAGTCCGCGACGCAGCCAACGCCGGTAGCGCTTGAATGCGACTTGGAGTAAGGAGCAAAATGATGGGATACATGGGCACCCTGCTGCGGGTGGATCTGACGAGGGGACCCACCCGCTTCGAAGCGCTGGA
>Ga0315542_1000594_pt1 | contig 22983 bp, 21 predicted proteins | sample SalMarSW160120MG_FD_202541 | JGI IMG/M metagenome (GOLD analysis project Ga0315542, IMG submission 202541) | Salt marsh sediment microbial communities from the Plum Island Ecosystem LTER, Massachusetts, United States - Salt Marsh Sediment SW1601-20 ... | reverse complement strand
GGTCATGCAGCGCCCCGCACTCGCACCCGTGGCTGCGGAGCTGGGGGCCCGCACCGCCCTGATTCTGGGTGGGGTCGCCGTGGTTGCGGGCCTCCTCGCGTGGACGTGGTCGGGGCGCTGGCGGCTTTGCCTGGTGGCGCTCAGCGTACCCGCTCTGGCCATTCCGGTGGTCGGCATGCCCCTGCTCAGGGAGGTGGCTGCCGGGCGCTCGACCCGCACCCTGGCGCCCGCTGTCCGGCAGGCGGTGCCGGTGAGCGGCCGGTTGCTGGGCGTGGACGCCTTCGCGCCGTCGCTGCTGTTCTATCTGGAGCGGCCGATGCTGGTGGCCACCGGTGACGGCGCCGCACTCCGCAGCAACTACGTCATCCACGCCTACGATCGGCTGTTGACCGTCCCCGGGTCGCCGCTGCGGCGGGCGGGGTTCTGGCTCTCCGCCCTCCAGGAGTGCCGGGCGCCGACCGTGTTCTTCGTGGAGAGCCGCGACCGGGCGGTGCGTGACCGCCTGCATCAGGCGGGGCTGCGGGTCGTCGGGAGCACTCGCCACTGGGCGGCCTACGGTCCGTGCGCCCCCGCGACCGAGGCCGATGTCGCCGGCGAGGTTGCTGAGCCGCCGGAGAGCCCACCGGCCGGCTGACGGGTGACCGCTCGCTCAGTCCAGGCCCACGGAGAACATGCGCTCGAGGTCGTAGCGGGAGAAGGCGCGGAAGGCGATCAGGGTCTCGGTGGAGAGAATGCCCTCCGACTTCAGCATTTGCTCGGTGATCAGGGAGGCGATCTGGTCGTCGGAGCGGGCGCGCAGGACCGCCACCAGGTCGTACTGCCCGGCGACCGAGTACACCTCGGCGACGCCGTCCAGCGCCACCAGCTCCTGGGCGACCTCGTTGATCCTGTCGTTGCGCACGTTGAGCAACACGATGGCGTTGACCATGGCCCCTCCCCGGTCTGAGAGCCGCGCAGCCGGGGCCCATGATACCGCGCCTCAAGGGGCGGTGGGTCGGCGATCGGCGTCAGCCCTCGGCGACGGCGGCGGCGACCAGCAGCGGCGACGGCGAGCGACGCCCCGCCCCGGGGAGCAGCAGAGACGGTGCCTGGCCCGCCGCCTGGTGCCTCCGGGGTCGCTCGTTTATCAGCGCGTCGTGCCTGGCACCCGCTCAGAGCCGCCTCGAGCGGGGCGAGCGGTCACTCGCTCTCGTTCTCGCCCCCCTTCGGGACGATACCCGCCTCGCGGAACGCCTCCAGGTACTCCCCGTATCCCTCGGCTTCGAGACGGTCGACTGGGATGAAGCGCAGGGCGGCGGAGTTGAGGCAGTAGCGGAGGCCGGTGGGGCGGGGACCGTCGGGGAAGAGGTGGCCGAGATGGGAGTCGGCACGGCGGGAGCGCACCTCGGTGCGGACCATGCCGAGGCTGTGGTCCCTGCGCTCCATGACGTTGTCCGGCTCCAGGGGCCGGCTGAAGCTGGGCCAGCCGGTGCCCGAGTCGAACTTGTCCAGGGAGCTGAACAGTGGCTCGCCCGACACCACGTCCACGTAGATGCCCGGCTCGTGGTTGTCCCAGTACCGGTTGTGGAAGGCCCGCTCGGTCGCTGCCTTCTGGGTGACCTCGTACTCGAGGCCGGTCAGGCGCTGCCTGAGGTCCTCGTCACCGGGCTTCGAATACTCGTCCTGTGTCTTGGTCATGGCGTCGCCCTCCCTAGGCCGGGCCGCATCCCCGCACGTCGCGGGATCGGCGGCGTGGGCGGGGTGCGCCACGACGCCGGAGGCGGCCACCGGAACGATCACGAGCAGGAGCCGTACGAGACGTCTCATGGTGTCCTCCACTGTCAGCTTGGCCGACGACCCCCAGGTGGTTACGCCGTGCGGGCGATCCGCTTCGGCCGCCCTCATGTACCATCGGCCGTGCCGGGAGGTGCATGGTGCGATGCAAGGACTACTCCGTCACCCAGGTGCGCATCGACATGCACCGGGTGGGCATCGTGGGTCTCGCGGACGCCCTCGAGGCCGCCGCCGAGTCCGGGCTCGAGGAGCGCTCGGCGATCGAGGACCTGCTCCTCGACACCGTTGCCGCACGCAACTACGTGCCAGCGGACCACGTCGCCGCCTACCGCCGCGCCCTGTGGCGGGAGTTCGAGCGCCACCGGGGTCGTGACATCAGCCCGTACTTCGACGACGTGCATGTGACGGTACGCGGCCCGGCCGGGGAGTCGCGCGATCGTTTCGTGACCCTCCTGGCCGCGGTGCTCGCGGAGTTCGAGCTGCGCCCCCTCGTTCACTTCGAAGGGCAGACGACAGGCGACTCCGCGCTCCAGCTCGACCTGGCCGGGGACACCATCCTGCGAGGGATGCCCACGCGCCGCACGCTGCGCAGCGCCATCTACCAGAGCTTCTCCGACTGGTGACCCGGCTGAAAGTGAACACGGGACGCGGGTCGTCCCGCCGCCAGCATCAATCTCCGGACGCCGTGCAGTGGAGCTGCGGTCCGTCACCCGGACGTGGCTCGATCATGTCTGACCCTGCCCTCACTGCAGACGGTGGTTGACCAGGCGGTGCACGATCAGCCCGGTCAGCACGCCGCCCGCGATCCACACCGCGCGGGAGCTCCTGACGGAGCGGAGGGCGTCGCCGGCGACGCGGGTGGCCGGTCGATAGCGGATGTAGTCTGAGGTGCGCTCGAGGCGGCGTGCCACCATGTGGGCCTCGTCGGGGCGCTCGAAGCGCGCTCCGAGATCGCGGATCTGGTGGGCGACGCTTTCGACCATCTCGGCTGCGTTGAGGCGAAAGCTCTCGGAACCGGCCTCGATGCGCTCGGCCACACGGTTCGCCGCTTCGTGGGTGGCCCCTCGGGTGACCCCGTTGACTGCGTCCTTGAGTACTGCAAGCTCGGCCATGGATGGCCTCCTTTCTGCCGAGATCTGATCTCGGCATCCACCCCGTACAACGCACCAGGCGGGCGCGGCAATCCATGGCCCGTGCGCACTGGTGTCGCGGCCGGGATGGGTCTAGTGTGGTGGGTGGGGTGTCGCGTGTCGGACGAGCAGCTGATCACCTCGGCGGTGCAGCGTTTCCTCAAGCTGGGCGGTCTGATCGGCCGGGTGGGCGTGTCGGTGGTCGGCGAGCAGGTCCTGGACCTGGCACGCTCGGGGCCGGTGCGCCAGGTGCGCAAGACGGAGAACCTGGTCCGCAACGCCAGTCGCATCGTGGCCACGCTGGGGGAGCTCAAGGGCGCGGCCATGAAGGTGGGACAGATGCTCAGCCTCCACGAGACCCTCCTGCCCCCGGAGGTGGCGGAGGTGCTGCGCGCCCTGCAGAAGGAGGCGCCGGCGGTCCCCGCCGAGGTCATGCGCTTCGAGATCGAGGGCGCCCTCGACGACTACGACCGGCTGTTCGAGTCCCTGGATCTGGACGCCTTCGCCGCGGCCTCCATCGGCCAGGTCCACCGCGGCGTCCTCCGGGACGGTCGGCAGGTGGCGGTCAAGATCCAGTACCCTCTCATCGACGAGATCGTGAAGGCCGACCTCAAGAACCTGAAGACGCTCCTGGGCGCCCTGTTCAGCTTGATCATGGACATGGATTTCGAGCCCTTCTGGGGCGAGGTGCGCGACCGCCTCCTGGAGGAGCTCGACTACACCCACGAGGCCGCCAACATCCGCCGCATGGCCGAGCTCCACGCCGCCGTGCCCGAGGTCGTGATCCCCGAGGTGGTGGAGGAGGCCAGCACACGCAACGTGCTGACCATGGAGTACCTGCCGGGGATCCCCCCCGAGGAGGCGTGCTCCGACGCCTACGACGCCGAGCTGCGCAGCCGCTGGGGGATCGTGCTCTTCGAGCTCCAGCTTCGGGGGCTGCTCGAGCACGGCGTCCTACACGCCGACCCCAACCTGGCCAACTTCGCCTTCCTCGAGGACGGCCGGGTCATCGTGTACGACTTCGGCTGTGTGAAGGATGTCCCTCAGCGCCTGGCCGCAGGCTATGCCAGGCTGCTGATGGCGGCGGCCGAGGGAGCGACCTCGGCGATCCCGGAGATCCTGTTCGCCATGGGCATCTCCAGGGAGGGGGACAGTCCCCTGCGGACCGAGCTTTTCGAGCCCTACGTGGAGCTCCTCGCCCCCATCCTCCGGGCGGCCCCCCCCTACACCTTCGGGGGAGACCCACAGCTGTATCGCCGCATCTTCGACCTCGGGCTGTCCAGCTTCGCCGAGTCCAGGGGGTGGCGGGTCCCCAAGGACGTGATCTTCATCGATCGCTCCCTGGCGGGCCACTTCGGCAACCTGTGCCGACTCGAGGCAACCGGTCCCTGGAGGGATCTGGTCCTGCGCTACGCCGCCGGGCGTGGGTGATCGGCCTGTCCCGGCACGGCTCCCGAGCTCGATCAGCGGCGCGGGTCCCGGTCTCGCTCCGGTGGATGATCCAAGATTGACAGAGCCCAAGCCGCCGTATCATGCTGCCGGAGCCGCAGGAGCATGAACCTCTCGTCGTTGCCTCTCACCGTGGCGTCAGCCTTCGTGGTCACGCTGGCGACGGTGATCGTGCCCAACCCGAGCACGATCGCCGCCAGCCGGTTGGTGGTCACGCGGGGAGCGCGCGCTGCGGCCGCCTTCCTGTCCGCGGTGGTGGTCCTGGACGTGGCCGTCTTCTTCGTGATGGCCCTGGGCCTGCAGCCCCTGCTGTACAGCATCGGCGGGACCTCCTACCTGGTGCCCATCGCCGGCGCCGGCATGGTGATCGTGGGCGCGGTCATGATGGTCACCGCACCCCGGGCCGCGGCCAAGCTGCGTGCGCGCCAGCAGGGATCGGCCGCGGGCAGGGGCAACGGCGGTCTGCACGGACCGTTCCTGGCAGGTCTCCTGGTGCCCGCGGCCAACCCCGGCTTCTGGGTGTGGTGGACCACGGTGGGAACGTCGTTCATCCACGCCGCCCGGCAGTGGGGCAAGGTTGGGCTCGCCCTCCTGTTGGCTTCCTTCCTGGCGGGCGTGTCCGCCTGGTACATCCCCCTGGTCCTGGCCCTGCGGCGCGGCAAGGACGTGTTCTCGCCCCGGATCCTGCGCTGGGTGCTGTTCGGGTTCGGGGCGGCGCTGATCGCCATCGGCGCCCATCTCCTGTGGAAGGTCTTGCAGGGCGCGCCCTGAGTCAGTGCCGGGTCGCGCGGCCGAGGACGGCCCGCACTCCCACCGTGACCAGGGCCGGCACCCCCACGAGAAGGACTCCGAAGACCCAGGGTGGCACCCCCAGGGTGTCGTGGTACCCGGCGGCGCTGGCAACCAGGAAGAAGCTCACCAGACCCCAGACGGCGCCGGTGCGCAGGGGGTGTCGAGTGGGCAGCTCCACGTAGCGGATCGGTCGGGTGCTGCGGTCTGCGAGCGGCAGCAGCACCGCCGCCAGCAACAACAGGCCGGGCACCACGATCCCGCCCCACAGCTCGGGACCGAAGCCGGCCCCGAGCGCCTGGAAGTGCCACGACGAGGGGATGATCTCCAGGATGCCGTAGACCCACAGGAAGTACCAGTCGGGACGGACGGTCGGGGTGCTCGCGGTGGGCGGCCCGAAGGCCTGGACGGGGTGGGGATCCACGACGCCGGAGGTCACCACCACGACCGCCAGGTAGATGAAGAGGAGGGTGGTCATCATCAGCGCCTGGCCGGGGACCATGGGGACCCCCAGCATCCTGCCCGGCGCCACACGGCGCGCATAGGCCGGCTGCGTGTGGTGCTGCTTGATGATCAGGAGGAGATGGACGGCCAGGACCAAGGCGATCAGCACCGGCATGATGAAGATGTGCGCCGCGTACAGGCGGGGGACCGAGTAGGGTGTCGGGTAGTTGCCCCCGAACAGGAGATTGGCGAGCCAGGAGCCGATCCAGGGGACGGCGCTCGCGATCCCGTAGCCGATCTTCGTCGCCACCACCGCGAAGGCATCGAAAGGAAGGGCATAGCCGGTGAAGGCCGTGACCACGACCAGCACCAGCAGAGTCAAACCCAACCACCAGTTGATCTCCCTCGGGTTCTTGTAGCTCCCCGTGAGCAGGTGGCGGAGCAGGTGCAGGAAGGCGGCGGCGATGAAGATGTGGGCCGACCAGTGGTGGGTACCGCGGATGACGCGCCCGAAGGGAAGCGCGTCGATCCGCACCACCGAGGCGTACGCCGCCGGCACGCCCTGACCGCCGAGCTGGACGGTGCGGCTCGACGACTCGTAGTTGACCGCCAGGAAGATACCGGTGACGACGAGAATCACGAAGGCGAAGAGGGCGATCTCGCCCAGGAAGAAGCTGTGGTGGACGGGGAAGATCTTGCGCAGGTAGGAGGCTCGGAACCCGTCGACATCCACCCGTCGGTCCAACCAGCCTCGCACGCTTCCTCCTCTCATGTCGTGGAGCAGCCCGGTGGGGTCATGAACCCTCCGGCCACGGTGAGGTGGTCGCCGGCGAGGGCCAACGGCAGGGTGGGCAGGGGTCGCGGCGCCGGTCCCGCGAGCACCGTCGCCCCGTCCCAGGGGTCGTAGTGGCTCTTGTGGCAGGGGCAGAAGAGATACCCGTGGGGGTCGATGCCGAACGGCTTGCCCACCCAGTCCGACACCGTGCAACAGAGGTGGGTGCAGGTGGCGGAGTAGGCCGCGATCCGGTCCGCCGTGAACTGGAGGTGGGCCGAGCTGAACCAACCCTGGGCGGCCGCGCGAACGAGAAGGATGATGTTGAGGTGGTTCTGGTTGCGGATCACCTTGTTGGTGGGGTCCATGGGCCAGGCCAGCACCTGGGGCCCGTCCGCTGGCACGTCGTCCGGACCGATCACCTGGCCCTGGTTGTGGCCGCCGGCAAACACCAGGAGGTCGCCCTTCTGGGGGGGCGTGTTGGCGGGAGTGACCACGATCTCCGGCACCAGCCCGCCCACCGCCACGAGCAGGGAGATGCCGCCCACCGCGAGGCCGGCGCCCATGCCGGCCGCCAGGATGTCTCGCCGCGACACGCCGCCGTCGTCGTCTCGATGCTCGCTCACCAGGGGATCTCCTTCTCCCCGTCGTCGGCGATCACCTCTCGGGTCATGAAGAAGCGCTGATAAAGCAGGAGCACCCCGACGGCGCAGATCGCCATGCCGCCGGCGACACTGGCCTCGAGGAGAGGCGGCAGGCGGTGCCGGTCGATGCCGTACAGGATGACGCGGAAGAAGAGGCCCTCGCACGCCACGAGGAGGACGAGGACCGCCAGGCCGGCGGCGAGCGCCATCCGCCCCCGGCTCGGCACGTGCCGCAGTGGCCGGTGCTCCTCGCCCTCCAGCCAGATGGAGACGAAGCCGATGGCGGCGTACACCAGGAAGGTCATGGCGAAGGCCATGAAGGCGACCTGGAGCGAGCTCAGGGGGCCCGGAGGATGCCCCGTCTGGATGACCGTCTTCTGGCCGGACAGGAAGACGCTCAGGAACATGGCCACCGCAGCCAACAGGAAGAAGAAGGGGGCGACGGGGCTGTTGCGGTACATCGTGTGCTCCTCGCCGTGACCGGCCGGGCTAGCCGCCGGAGCCTTCGCCCGCCAGGTTCCTCTCGACCTGGGCCACGGTGACGCCGCCGAAGTCGTTGCCCCAGCTGTTGCGGATGTAGGTCGCCACCTCCGCGATCTCCTGGGCGGAGAAGCCGCCCCCGATGGGGGGCATGACTGAGTTGAAGCTCTTGCCCTCGACGGTGACGTGCCCCGTCTTGCCGGTCTTCACGGTCTTGGTGACCAAGGCCAGGTCCTTCAGGTTGCTGTTCCCCGCCAGGGGGGGGAAGGCGTCGTCCACGCCCTGGCCGTTGGCCTGGTGGCAGCTCTGGCAGTTCTGCGTGAACAGCTTCTTGCCGGCATCGTAGAAGTCCTTGTTGACCGGTGTCTTCTGTTCACCGGAGGTGGCCGGGGACACCGCCGCCAGGAGCTGGCCCGCGGGGGGTGTGAAGGCGAAGAAGGCCCACACCCCGCCCAGCACGAGGACCGTCGACGCCGCGAACAGCACGGAACGGGCGGGTGCCCTCGGCGGCTCGGCCGGCGCACTCGTGACCTGCAGCTCCACCGTTCCCTGGACCACGTCCCCGGCATGGAGGCCGTCGACCGCCACCTCCGGCAGGTTGTCCACCGTGAAGGCGATCTCCCGCTCGTCGCGGCCGCCCCCTGCAAAGACGGTGACGACCCTCAGGGTATGGGGCCCGTCGCTGAGACCGGCGGTGTCCAGACGGAGGGTGAAGGGGGCCTGCTCGAGGACCTGCGTCGGCTCCGGACCGGCGTCGTCCACGTACATCTCGATGCGTTGGATCTGGCGTGCCATCGTGCCTCCCGTTGGCCTTGCGTGGTTCCGACTCGGCACCGGGGCCGCGATCAGAAGGCGAACCACAGGTTGACGTACAGCGTGTTGTTGTTCGAGGCGTCGCGCCCGAAGCCGTCGTAGTTCGAGCCGGCGCCGTTGAAGGTGTTGTAGACGGTGTACTGGGCTAGGAACTTGGTGTTGTACCAGGGCACCCAGTCTAGCTCGACCATGAAGCCGTCGCTCTTCGGGGAGCCCGTGCGGCTGCCGTCGATGGGGTCGGGTGCGTACAGGAGCGGGTCGGAGTCGCCGGTGGTGGAGAAGTAGGCCAGGGTGGCGCCGTACTTGCGATCGTGGTAGTAGGTTCCGGAGATCCTGAGGGTACGCAGGGTGTCCGACGGGTTGGCGGTGACGCCGAGGGGGAAGCTGGCGTCCCAGTCCTGCTGCTCGTGAATCCACGTGGCGTGGGCGGTGATGGTGTGTGTGGTGCCCGGCAGCCACTGGACCTGGCCGTCGACGGCGAGGTCCAGGAAGTGGTCCGTGGCGCCCGCCAGGGCCATCCCGCCTCCGGGGAAGACCTTGGCCGACAGCCCGTAGGTGCCCACCTCCCAGGAGGTGGTCCCGGCGTCATGGGCCCAAGCCAGCCGCCAGTACGGCATGACGCCGTCGATGATGTCGCTGTCGCCGGCGTCGGGTGGTTCGTTGCCCCCGATCTGGGAGGAACGATAGCCCGCCAGCAGGCCGTAGAAGCTGCTCTTCCAGGAGACGAGCCCGCCGAGACCGGCCACCTGCTGGGCGAGCCCACCGTCGATCAAGGCGGCGGCCGCGGGTGCCGGTGCGACCGGCGATGCGACGTAGGGATAACCCCAGGCGGGGGTGCTGTTCCAGAGGTCCTCCACCGTGGGGTTGTTGTTGAGCGTGGCGCCGATGATCAGGTCGCCCTGGCTGGTCTGGTGGGCGTAGCGGACGTCGGTGTTGTCCATGGAGAAGTGGTCGTCGACGCCGTCGTAGGTGATCTGGAGGAACGTACCCATCTCCGAGGAGATGCGCCCGGCATAGAAGAAGGAGAGCTGGTCCGGCAGGAGCACGTCGTCGTTCTGCGTCCCCGGTTGCTCCGTTCGGGTGGACGTGTACGACGTCATGAGCATGAGGGAGATCGGCGCCCAGTAGGCCTCCTGCAGGCGCGGCGTCTCCCCCTCGGTGTGACTGGCCATGGTGTAGCCCCGCAGCTTGAAGTTGCGGCCGAAGGGGGTGAGCTGGGGGAAGACGGTGTGGCAGGTGGAGCACGGGACCCCGAGCTGACGGGCGAAGCTGGGCACCGCCTCGACGCGGTCGGCGGACAGGAGCAGTGCAACGAGGACGACAGCGCCAGTCGACAGGACGAATCGGACACCGCTCCGCATAGCGAGCCTCCCCTCGGGCCAGATCCTCTTGGAACGTGCAACTCGCCCCTGCGGGCTGCTATTTCGAAAGAGAATGCCCTGTGCCGTGCGTGCCGGTGCTGTGTGCTCCAGTCCCGCTCTCCGGGCCTCCTCAACCCGCCGCGGTCTGCAGCCGTCGGTCGAGCTCTCGCGAGGCCTGGATCACCCGCAGATAGCCGCGGATGCCGATGGCGGTGACCACCAGGCTCGCGAGCACCAGGCCGGCGTCGAAGAGGCTCCACAGGGAGGGCCCGAAGAGCCGGAAGAGAGCGATGCCCAGGGTCAGGAAGGCGAGGCCGGTGCGGATGAGCGCCAGCGCGGTTCGCCCCCGGGCGAGCTCGGTGCGCAGGCGAGAGAGCAAGGTTCGGGTGGTGGCCAGGTCGTTGCGTTCCGACGCCAGGGTGGTGCGACGCTCGGACAGACCGGTGCGGGTGCGCGCCATGTCGGTGCGCTGCCCGGACAGGTTGGTCCGGGCCCTCCCCATGTCGGTGCGCAGCACGGCCAGGTCGGTGCGTTGGCCGGCCAGGCTCGAGCGCTCCCGGGAGAGGTCGGTGCGGATGCCGGCCAGCTCCGTTCCCCTCGTGGAGAGGCGGGTCTGCTCGCGGGTGAGGTCGGTTCGTTCCGCGGCCATCTCGGTCCGTTGCCGCGCGTACGTCGAGGTGCTGGCGGCGTACTCCAGCAGGCCCGAGCTGGTGGTGGTGCGCTCGCGCTCCAGCTCATGGATCCCCCGCTCCAGCTCCGTTTCGGTCTCTTGCAGCCGCACTGCGCGGTCCAGCAGAGAGCGGATGGCGGTGAGGTCCGATCGCACGCTGCCTTGGAAGGTGTTCTCGGCCATGATGACGTCCCCCTCTGTACGGCGCGATGGCGTCCCACCGCCGGGCGAGGACGGAGCGCACGCTCCTCACGCCGTGACGCCCAGATACGGTGCGTACCCGGGTTGATACTCGATGTCCGTGCCGGGCATGACCGCACCGGCGATGTCGAGCACGATCGCGCGCTTCTCGTCCTCCAGGTAGGGGCCGAGGAGGCGCAGGCCCTCGTCGGAGACGTGGGCGCTCATCTCCAGTGTGTGCGTGCGCGGATCGGAGACCAGCGCCGCCTCCACTGCGCTGGCGTCGTGGAGCCTGTCCATCCGGCGCCGTGCGTCCTCGCTGCAAGCGTACTCGGCGTCGCCCACCACCTCCATGAGCAGACGGCAGGCAGCGTCCATGGACATGCGCTCCAGGTTGAGCACGATGTCGTAGAGATGGGGGTTGCGGACGTCCTGGCCGTACATGAAGCGAGCCCATCTGACCCGTCGTGCGTCCTCCTCGCGGATGTAGTCAGCGGCTTCCTCTTCGTGGCAGCCCAGACGCTCCATGGTGAGGGACAGGCGCGTGGTGACGGGCGCCTCGATGCGGACCCTCACCATGTGCGGCAGGGTCGGCAGGAGGAGGTGGCCGGAGTAGCCGTGGTAGACGACCCCGTCGCCCTCGATCTTCTCCAGCAGGGCCTGCCGCATGAGGACGACGTAGGCTCGCCGGAGCTGGCTGAACTGCTCGTACGCCCGGTTGGCCTTGGCCAGGGTCTCCACCACCCGCGTGGCGAGCTCGCCGTGGCGGTTCACCACCTCCACCAGGTCTTCGCGAGACACGAAGCGCAGGCCGGGCCGACTCTCCAGGCACCCCACCAGCTTCCTCACGCCCGACATCGTGCCCCGCGAGATGAAGATCACCGCCATTTCGGCCGCCTTCCTGACGTCCCATGATAGCTCCGCGCACCGCGGTCAGGGTTGCTCTGCGGATGCGCCCAGCGCATGGATGAAAGCATCGAGCTTGTCTCGCGCCGTGGGTGCGGCGATGAGCAGGATCCGGTCGCCTGCCGCCAGCGGTGAGCGCGAGGTGGACGCCAGCATCTCGTGGCCGCGCATCACGGCCACCACCTCGATCTCCTCCGCATCGACGCTCGCATGGCTGTCGCGGATGGGAATCCCGACCCACGGGCTCCCTGCCTCCAACGACACCAGCATGAGCTGGTGGCCCTCGCCGAGATCGACGGGGATGTTGGACTCGAGCAGCGCCTGCAGATCGAGGTGGCCGACGGTCTCGGGGCGCAGGATGGGGTGCTCGCCCATGAGGCGCAGAGCGGACCGGATGTGCTCCACGTGGTGGGCCGGCGAGTACACCGGAGTCAGGACCTGGGCCTCGTAGAGGCTGCGGTACCTCCAGCGGAAGCTGAGCTGGCGTTGCAGGAGGTAGCTGACCATGATGGACAGGGCCGCCGGCACCAGGAGATCGAAGCCGCCGGTCATCTCGGCGACCATGAGAAGGGTGGCGATGGGCACCTGAGCGGCCCCGGCGAACACGGCGCCCATGCCCACGATGGCGAAGGGTGCCGGTGGCAGTTGGAAGACATCGGCCAGGAAACCGCCCAGCATGGCGCCCACGAAGAGCGTGGGAGCGAAGACTCCCCCTGAGCCGCCGCTGGACACGGTGAGCGTGAAGGCCGCCAGCTTCGCGAAGATGAGGACGAAGAGCAGGGAGGCGACCAGCTTGCCGTCGATGGCGAGCTGGATCCAACCGTAGCCGCCGCCCAGCACCTGAGGGAGCGCGAGGGCCAGGAGGCCGACCCCGAGGCCACCGATCGCCGGTTTGACGTGGGGGGGCAGCGGCAGCTTGCGGAAGGCGTCCCTGGTCCCGTAGAAGACCACCGGCAGCACGCTGGCAATCAGCCCGGCGAGGACGCCGAGGACCAGGTACCAGCCATAGTCCACTGCCCCCGGTAGAGAGAGCACGGGGGGCACGTGGAAGAGCGGTGACCAGCCGATGAAGAGGCCTGCCACCGAGTAGGCGGTGACCGAGCCGATCATGGTGTAGATGAGGGCCGAGGCCTCGAACTCCATCTCGCTGTACAGCACCTCGATGGCGAAGATGGCCGTGCCGATGGGGGAGCGGAAGATCGCCGACAGGCCGGCGGCCATGCCCACCAGGACCAGCAACCGCCGCTCCTGGTCGCTGCGATGGCCGAGGGACGCGTAGATGGAGCCCACGCCGGCGCTGAACAGGGCCGTGGGACCCTCGCGCCCTGCCGAGCCGCCGGCGCCGATGGTGATGGCGGAGGCCACCGCCTTGAGGGGAGCTACCCGGGCGCGGATGAAGCCGCCCGCTCGATGGAAGGCTTTCACCGCGGTGTCGGTCCCGTGCCCCTCGGCCTCCGGCGCCAGGCTGTACACCAGCACCCCGGACACCAGACCGCCGAGGGTGGTGGCGAGGGGAACCAGCCACAGACCGTGGCGCCCGATCACCTGCTGCAACGGTCCCCCCTCCGAGGGCAGGGTGGGCACCCGATACCCGGCGATCTCGCCCAGGAACAACGCTCCTGCCAGGTGCAGGAGATGCACGAACAGACCGGCCCCCAGGGCGCCGACCACGCCCAGCAACACCGAGTCCATGATGAGCCGCGTGCGGGTCTTCATGGGAGCCCCCCCCTCGCCCAGGTGCTGCAGACCAGCATACGAGAGTCCGCTGTCACCACCGACGGCTCCACGAGGGCAGTGGCTACCGTCCTTGCCCCGTGACGGCGTGGAGGGCGTCCAGGAGCTGACGGTCCCCGCTCGCTTCGAGTTGGACGACGGTCATGCTGCGCTCGCTCTCGGGAAACGACGGCGCCACGCCCCCCGGGAGGTGGACGACCGTGGTCGGCGTGATCCCGTGGTGCCAGATGGTGTGCCCGTCCGGAGTCAGCCACTCCTCCACGGCGAGGAGCAGCGCGGAGCCGTCGGAGAGGGGGAACTGCTGCAGCACGGTGCCGGTGCCGAAGGTCGTCGTGCCGATGAGAGGGGCGCGCTTGGCGTCCTGGAGTGCTCCGGCCACGATCTCCGCGCCGCTGGCCGTGCCCCCGTTGACCAGAACGGCCATCTTGATGTCGACTGCCGCGCCCCCCTTCTCGACCGGGACCGGGGAGATCGCGCCCTTGACGTTCTTTTCCAGGAGCACGTTGCCGGTGGCGAGGAACTGGCTCGCGGTCGCCACCGCCTCGTCGAGCAGCCCACCGGGGTTGTTGCGCAGGTCCAGGATGAGGCCGTCCAGCTTGGCGGACCCGATGGACTTCAGGGCCGCCACGAGGTTCTTGGTGACTCCGTCGGAGAAGCTGGCGACCCGGAGATGGGCGACCCGAGTCCCGGGGAGGCGCACCCACGTCACGTTGTGGATCATCACGGGCGCTCGCGTCATGGTCACGGTGCGGGTCGCGCCGCTTCCGGGGGAGAGGATGGTCAGGCTGACGGGGGTGCCCTTGGGACCGGCGATCTTCTTGACCACCTGGAACAGGCTCAGGCCCGTGACCTCGTCGCTGTCGACCCGGACGATGATGTCCCCCGGCTTCAGCCCCGCCTTCTGGGCCGGCGAGCCGTCGAAGGGGGCGACGATCACGACGTGACCGTCCTTCATCCTCACTTCGGCTCCGATGCCCACGTACTCGCCTTTGATCTGCTCCTTCTCCTCCTTGATCATCTGGGGAGTGAGGAAGGTGGAGTGCCCCGTGTCGCCCAGGGAGTCCACCATGCCGCTGATGGCGCCGTAGGTCAGGTTCTCCGGCTGGATGGCGGAGCGGTCCACGTAGCGCTCGTGGATGGAGTTCCAGGCTTCGGCCATGAGGCCGAAGTCCTTCGTCGCCGCGGCCGGGATCCTCTCCGAAGGGAGCGCATCTGCATCGTGGCGTTGGCCCACGGTGTAGGCGATGGACAGACCGACCGCTGCGACCACGACCCAGAGCAGGAAGACGCGGGAACTCCGTACGCCTGGCGCCATGCTTGCACCGCCCGAGATGAGATGGACCGACCGTCCTCGACCATCGGCAACTCCATGACGTCCTGAGACATTCCACCGTTTCGATGGGCGTTTGTTGGGGATCCCCCCGCGATCGGGCGCCGCCGCCACCGTCACAGGTGGACGAGGAGCCCGGCGAACCACTCGCGCCCCGGCCCCGGCTGGTAGGAGTTGCCGTCCGGGTCCGGCTCGGTGAACGCGATGTAGGACGCGCTGGTCAGGTTGCGGCCCGACAGGAGGAGCTCCATCGTGCCACCGAGAGCCTGGAAGCGGTACCCGACGCGGGCGCCGTACAGGGTGTAGCCGCCGATCCAGGTGTTGTTGGAGGGGTCGATGTAGGCGCGGCTGAGCACCTGGACGTCGCCTCCCACCTCGAGGCCCATCCCGAGGTCGTAGGCCGCGTCCAGGTAGGCCTGGTGGCGGGGCGAGTTGGGCAGCCAGGTCCCGTGGTAGGTGGTGGATTCGAACTGCACCTCGTCGTATGTGAAGTGGGAGTAGGTGTAGGCCAGGTTCAGCGCCAGGTCGGGCACGGGCAGCCAGGACAGGAGCGCCTCCAGACCGTAGCGGGTGGAGTCACCGGCGTTGCGGTAGAAGGTCTCCAGGGGTCGGGAGGAGATCCGGTACCGCCCGAAGTCGTTCGCGGTGGTGAGGCGGAAGACGTCGACGTCGTAGCCGAAGGTCGAGCCCAGGGTGCCGCGGACGCCGACCTCGGGCCCCTGGGAGGTGGCGGGCGCCAGGCTCTCGTTGAAGCCGCCGAGGTGCGCGGGGTTGTTGGCCAGCTCCTCGGTGGCTGGGGGCAGGAAGCCCTGGCCCCAGCTCGCGTACGCTGCGAGCGTGGGTGACAGCTCCCACGCGACTCCCGCCCGGGCCGTGGTCTTGGCGAAGGACGCGCCGCCGGAGAGGTCCACCCCACCGGTCTGGAGGAGGTCGTCGAGCGAGTTGTCGATGCTGTCGTGGCGGGCGCCCAACACCACGCTCCAGCGGGGTGCCACCTCGATCCTGTCCAGGGCCCAGAAGGACAGCCCGCGCTGGCTGATGTTCTCGTCGGAGAGGATCTGGACGCCCTCGCGGGCGCGACCCAGGTTGGGGCGGCGGTAGTCGTCGATCTCCTGCCACTCCAGATCGCTGCCCAGGCTGAGGTGGTTGACCACGCTGCCGACGTGCCTCGTCCAGCCCCAGCGGAGGGTCCCGCCGGAGGTGTCGTAGGCCCGGTGCTGGACAGACGACGGCACCGCCTCCTCCCACTGGGTGTGGCGGTAGTAGGCCACGAAGCCGAGCTCCTGGTTCGGGGTCAGGCGGACCCTGCCCACCACCCCTGACGAGCCCCGCCTGGTGCGCTGGAACTCGTTGTAGGTCAGGGCGTCCGGGTTCGGCTGCCGGGGGTCGGTGTGTACCTGCTGGATGTTGAGCCCCTCGGCGTTGTCGTTGAAGAAGCTGGTGCCTGCCACCACCGCCGCGATCTGAGCACGATCGCCGTCCAGGAAGCGGAGCTTGCCGTAGAGGTTGGTGGCGTGGAAGGCGGTGTGGACCCGGTAGCCGTCGCCGAAGGTGCGCGAGGCGGAGAAGCGGTAGTCGATCCCGTTCTGGGTGCCGCCGACCTGACCGAGGGTCTTCCAGAACCCGTAGGAACCGGCCTCCAGTCTGACCTCGCCGCCCACCGGGGAGGGCCCGCCGTCGGCGGTCTGGATGCTGATGATACCCCCGGAGGCGGCGCCGCCGTAGAGGGCGGAGGCGGGGCCGCGCAGCACCTCGATGCGGCGCACCGTGGCCCAGTCCACGTCGAACAGGTCGGGGACGAAGCCGGTGGGGTCGTTCAGGGGGATGCCGTCGAGCAGGATCTTGACGCCCCGGATGCCGCGTTCGGTGAGAATCCCCTGGCCGCGGATGGACAGGTGCACCCGTTCACCGTCGGCCTGGTTGTCCACCTTGACGCCCGGCACCAGCTTTAGCGCCTCGTCGGCGGCGACGGTGCGGGGCATGGCGGCCAGCACCTCCTCACCCACCACCGTGGTGGCGGCCGGGTTCTCCGCCAGGGGCACCTCCATTCGTGGTGCGGTGACGATGATCTCGGTCCCTCCGGCGAGCGGAGGGCGGGGGGTCGCGCCTTCCACCTGCGAGGGTGTGGGGGTGGGGGTCGGCAGGGGTGGGGCAGGGCCACCGGCCACCGCGACGGGAGCGGACATCAGCCCCAGGAGAAGCGCTGCGACCGCGACCCCGAGGGCGCGGCCGCAACCCCGCTCGGGACGGGTGGTCGGGAGATGGAACGGGATGCGGTGCAGATTCCGATGCAACTTCATGGCCGGAGATCGTATGTCCGTTCGGCGCGGGGGTGGCAAATGGAAACCTGCTATCAACGAGAGCCGGCGACTGTGTTCCAACCTGGACGACCATGGGGGCCGCCTCGCCTCGTGGCCCCTGCCGATCCCCCGACGCGCTCATGCGGCGTGACCCCGGGCACGTCTCCCGGCGGCTCATCGAGCCCTGTCATTCGACGTAATTGACACGATCAAGTCATAACGCTATATAGTCATGTATGGCTCCAAGCCTGCACAACCCAAGGGGGGATCGTCGCTCTGCCCGGATCGTGCGGGGTCGCTGCCCCGCATCGAGCCAGACGCGGCGCTCCCGTGGCTAGGCGCCGGCTGACCGCCCGCGAGGTCGGCCGTGCGCGCAGCGGAGGTGCTCCGTGTCGCCCCTGGCAATGATCGTGGGCGTGATCCTTCCCCCGGTCACATTCGTCCTCTTCGCAGGGGCCCTGCTGAACCGCATCTGGGTGTGGAGGCGGCCGCCGGAGGCGGACGCTGCTCGCTTTGCAGCTTCCTCCAGGGCCAGGGCCGCCGCCATCATGAAAGAGACCCTGCTGGTGCCCAGCCTGTTCCTGGGTGATCGCTTCCTGTGGACCCTGTCGTGGCTGTTCCACCTGATGCTGGTGCTGATCTTCCTCGGCCACGTGCGCGTGGTGGCGGATGTCCCCCAGCTCTGGGAGGGCTTGCGCCTGGATCCCTACACCATGTCCGGAGTGGTGGGGGGCGCGGCCGGTGCGACCATCGTGGTGATGATCATCCTGCTGATCGCGCGCCGCGTCGCCGCCGAGCGGGTGCAGGAGGTCTCGGCGCCGGCGGACTACTTCGCGCTCTTGCTCATCCTGGGCATCGTGTTCACCGGGAACGCGATGCGCCTGTTCGACCACGTGGACCCGAGCGAGACCCATCGTTACTTCGCGTCCTTCGCCATGCTCGAGTGGCCGACCGTGCCCGAGAACAGCTGGTTTTTGGTCCACCTCTTCCTGGGTCAGGTGCTGCTCCTGTACCTGCCGTTCAGCAGGATCGTGCACTTCGGAGGTGTGTTCTTCGCCCAGGCCGCCGTCAAGAGAGGTTGATCGAGCGGGGACCCGAGCGGCGCGGGCGTGCGGTGCGATCCGCGGTGCAGCGGTGGCGAAGGACCGTGGCCGATATTGCGACAACGTATGACCATTACTTTATGGATTTTATGGATTTTGTCCTTGACACGATGCAGCCATAGGCGTAAATAGTAATGCATGGCCTCAGGCCTCGACAACCAGAAGCGGGAGCGACTGCTTTCCACAGGCGGCGCGGCGAGGGCGCTCAGCGTCACGCCGGACACGGTGCTCAAGTGGATCAAGAGTGGCGTCCTGCCGGCGGTCCGCACCGCCGGCGGCCACTACCGCATCGCCGAACGTGACCTCGTGGCGCTCACGGGCGCGGCCGGGTCGCCGCAGCCCGCCCCGAGCGGTCGCTTCGTCTACTGCTGGGAGTACTTCGCGAGCGATCAGGGGACCGGCGATGCCTGCGCAGAGTGTCTGGTCTACCGCGCCCGCGCCCGCCGTTGCTACGAGATGAGCGGCCTCGCCAGGGAGTCCGGGTTTGCCGGCGCCTTCTGCGAGGGGAGCTGCGAGGAGTGCGCGTACTACCGGGAGGTGGTGCGTCGCGACCGCCGGGTGCTGATCGTGACCGAGCGCCGGGCCCTGAGGGACGGCCTGATGGAGGGTGACGCCACGAGCACCCTCCGGGTGCGGTTCGCGAGCTCTGAGTACGAGTGCTCGGCCCAGTGCGCCCAGTTCAGGCCCGAGTACGTGGTGGTCGACGCCGCCCTGCCGAAGCGGACGCGCGCGAGCCTGTGCTCCCACCTCGCCGCCGATCCCAGGGTCCCGGGGGTGCAGATCATCCTGGCGACGCGGGGTGGGGACGGTTCTGGGCAAGAGCGTGCCGCGGCCGAGCGAGCGCTGCCGTGCACGTTCTCACTGGCGGAGCTGGAGAGCCACATCATTGGACTGGAGGTGACGCCGAGGATGACCGCGTAGGGTTCGCCCGGGGGAAAGAAAGCCCGGCGGTGTGGCCTGGACAACCATGGACCGCCGGACTGTCGCAGGGCCGGACGCCGAGCCGCGAGGCGGGCTCGCGGGACGCCGTCGCCCCTTGTCGCCAAAGCTAGCTTCCACCCCCAGGATCGTCAAGATGGCCGACCCGCCCGGGGGCCGGCCCCCAACGGACCGGAGGTGCACCGTGTCGGCATTGGCAATCATCGTGGGAGTGATCCTCCCACCGGTGACATTCGTGCTCTTCGTGGCGGCGATGTTGAACCGCATCCTGACGTGGAGGCGGGCCCCCAAGCCGGGAATGACCCTCTTCCCGACCTCCCCCGGGGGAACGGTGGCGGGGGTCGTGAAGGAGACACTGTTCTTCCCCAGCCTGTTCCGGGGGGACCGTTTCCTGTGGGCCATGTCGTGGCTGTTCCACGCCATGCTCACCCTCATCTTCATCGGCCACCTGCGGGTGGTCGCCGACATCCCGGCGCTGTGGGCGACCCTCCACATCGATCCCGACGTCATGTCGGGAGTGGTGGGCGGGGCGGCAGGGGTGACCATCCTGGTGATGATCGTCCTTCTGATCGGGCGCCGCTTCGCCGTGGAGCGGGTGCGCGAGATCTCGGCGCCGGCGGACTACTTCGCGCTCTTCCTCCTCATGGCCATCGTCCTCACCGGCAATGCGATGCGCTTCCTCGGACCCGTTGACCTCGCCGCGACGCACCGCTACTTCGCGTCCTTCGCCACGTTGCAGTGGCCCGTCGTGCCCGAGAACAGCTGGTTCCTCGCCCACCTGTTCTTGGGTCAGATGCTGCTGCTGTACATGCCCTTCAGCAAGATCATGCACTTCGGCGGCGTGTTCTTCACCCAGGCCGCCATCAAGAGGAGCTGACGTCATGGACGCAATGAGTCAACCGCGGATCGAGCCCGAGATCACCCAGCCGCCGCGCCCCCCGGAGCGCGACACCGTGCTCAAGGCGGTGGACGCGATCGAGAACGGCCCGGCGGCGCTGCTGGCCTCCATGGAGATCTGCGCCAAGTGCGGGACCTGCGCCGAGCAGTGTCCCATCTACTACGGCGCACCGGACAAGACCCACAACCCGGCCTGGCGCTCGGACCTCATCAGGTCCCTGTACAAGCGGCGCAAGACGCTCGGTGGCAAGCTCTTCGGCGGTCTGGCCGGAGCCCGGGACTACAGCGACGGCGAGATCCAGGAGTGGGTCCAGCGTCTGTACGAGTGCACCGCGTGCCGCCGCTGTGCGACCTTCTGCCCCTTCGGCATCGACAACTCGGTCATCACCCGCAAGGGACGGGCCATCGTCAACTCCCTGGGCCTGACCCCGAAGCGTCTGCTCGAGGTCGTGAACGTCTCCCTGGCCACCGGCAACACCGACGGCTGCGGTCGGGAGGGCTTCCTCGACGCGGTGGCCTTCCTGGAGGAGGAGATCGAGGAGGAGTGCGGGGTGGCGGTGCGCATCCCGGTGGACGTGGAGGGCGCCGACTACCTGTACGTGCCGCCTTCGGGGGACGTCCTGGTGAACCCCGAGGCGACCATGGGCGTGGCCAAGGTCTTCCACAAGCTGGGTGTGAGCTGGACCATGAGCTCGCGCTGCTTCGACGGCGCCAACTACGGCCTCTTCACCGGCGACGACGTCGCCATGAAGGCCGAGAACAGGCGCTACTACGAGGAGATCATGCGCCTGGGGGTGAAGAACCTCCTGTGCGGTGAGTGCGGCCACGCCTACCGCGTCTTCAAATTCATGATGGAGAAGGGCAAGTGGTGGGGCGAGCTCCCCTTCAACGTCACCAACGTCCTGCCGTTCACCGCCAAGCTCATCGCCGACGGCAGGATCACGCTCGACAGGAGCAGGAACCCCGAGCCGGTGACCTACCACGACCCCTGCAACTTCGGTCGCAGCTGCAACATCGTCGACGAGCCACGGAGGATCCTGCGGGCGGCGTGCTCGGATTTCCGCGACATGACGCCGTCGGGGACCCAGAACTGGTGCTGTGGCGGTGGCGGCGGGCTGGCGGCCATGGACCACATCCGCGAGTTCAGGATGACCGTCAGCGGCAAGAAGAAGATGGAGCAGATCCGGGACACGGGCGCCGTCTTCGTGGCCACGGCCTGCGCCAACTGCAAGCGGCAGATCACCCAGCTCATGGAGTACCACCAGATGGACGTGCGCGTGGGCGGCGTCCACGACCTGGTCTACACCTCCATCGTGATGTAGGGGAGGGCGAACGGAATCGGGAGGCGATGCACCGCCTCCCGAGCGCTCCCCCGTCAGTCGCTGTCGTCGGGCGCGCCGGAGAAGACCGGAGAGAGCCAGCTCCGACCATCGCGGACGAGGAGGGCCTCGGCGGTCTCGGGGCCCCAGCTCCCTGCGGGGTGATCGGGGAAGTCGGCGGCCGGGACGTCGTCCCATACCTCCAGGATGGGGGTGATGACCGCCCACGCCGCCTCCACCTGGTCGGCGCGCATGAACAGGGTGGGATCGCCCAGCATCACGTCCAACAGCAGGGTCTCGTAGGCCTCCGGCGAGGTGGACTGGAAGGTGTCCTGGTAGCGGAAGCGCATGTCCACAGGGCCGAGGATCATGCGTGTCCCGGGCTGCTTGGCCTGGATGCGCAGGACGATGCCTTCCTCGGGCTGGATGTGGATGGCCAGGCGGTTGGGCTGCCAGTTCTCCACCGCGGTGGAGGGGAAGGGCTGGTGAGGCACCGGCTGGAACAGGATGGAGACCTCTGACACCTTGGTGGGCAGCCGCTTGCCGGTGCGCAGGTAGAACGGGACGCCCTGCCAGCGCCAGTTGTCGATGAAGAGCCGCAGGGCGGCGAAGGTCTCGGTGTTGGAGGCGGGGTTGACGCCATCCTCGTGACGGTACCCCTTGACCTTGCGGCCGTCGATCGACCCTGCACCGTACTGACCGCGGACGGCGATGTGGGGCACCTCCTCCGGCGTGATGGCTCGCACCGCCTGCAGCACCTCCACCTTCTTGCTCCGGATCTCGTCGGCGTCGAAGGACACCGGAGACTCCATGGCGATCAGGCACAGGAGCTGCAGGAGGTGGTTCTGGACCATGTCCCGCAGGGCGCCGGCGTGATCGTAGTAGTCGGCCCGGTGGCCGACTCCCACCGACTCGGCCACCGTGATCTGCACGTGGTCGATGTAGCGACGGTCCCAGATCGGCTCGAAGAGGGCGTTGGCGAAGCGGAAGGCGAGTATGTTCTGGACCGTCTCCTTGCCCAGGTAGTGGTCGATCCGATAGACCTGCTCCTCGGCGAAGGCGTCGGTCAGTATCCGGTTCAGGGACCGGGCGGTGTCCAGGTCGCGGCCGAAGGGCTTCTCCACCACCAGCCGGTCGCGGTCGGCATCCTGGCAGAGCCCCGCTCCGCTCAGCGTCTGGACGATGGTCTCGACCAGGGTGGGCGGCGTGGCCAGGTAGAACACCCGGTCGGCGGGCTCGCTCCACTCCTTCTCGAGCTTGCTCAGCCGCTTGCCGAGAGCGGTCCCGGTCTTGGAGTCGGCGAAGTCCCCCTTCAGGTAGGTGATCCTGTCGGCGAAGCGGCTCCAGATCTTCGCGTCGGTCTTGCCGCGCCGCGAGAACTGGTCGACGCCCCCGTGCAGGTGGCGGCGCAGCTCCTCGTCGTCCATCTCCTTGGCGTCGACGACGATCACCGCCATGTTCTCCGGGAGCTGGCCGTCCAGGTGCAGGTTGTAGAGGGCGGGCACCAGCTTCCGCCAGCTCAGGTCCCCGGCGCCGCCGAAGATGATGAACGCGGTGGGCTCGGTGGCCTTGGTGAGCTTCATGGGAGCCTCGCCTCCTCAGTCCCGCCGCCACTGGGTGTGGAAGGTGCCCTCGGCGTCCACCCGCTCATAGGTGTGGGAGCCGAAGTAGTCGCGCTGGGCCTGGATGAGGTTGGCCGGCAGGCGCGCGCTGCGCAGCGCGTCGAGATAGCCGAGGGCGTTCATGAGGCCGGGAGCCGGGATGCCCATGGAGGCGGCCGCGGCCACCACTGCGCGGAGGTCGTCCTGCCGGTCCATCACCGTCGCGGCCAGGTCGTCGTCGAGGAGCAGGTTGGGCAGGTCCGGTCGCCGCGCGTAGGCGGCGCGGATGGGGCGCAGCAGCGCCGCCCGGATGATGCAGCCGCCGCGCCAGATGCGGGCCACGGCCTCG
>Ga0315542_1000593_pt1 | contig 22995 bp, 17 predicted proteins | sample SalMarSW160120MG_FD_202541 | JGI IMG/M metagenome (GOLD analysis project Ga0315542, IMG submission 202541) | Salt marsh sediment microbial communities from the Plum Island Ecosystem LTER, Massachusetts, United States - Salt Marsh Sediment SW1601-20 ... | reverse complement strand
TCATGGCTGAAAGGTATATTTGGTTTATAAAAATTAAACTTAAATATTAAATAATTTAAAAATATGAATCCAAAATTAAAAAAAATCCTGATCATTATTGGTTTTATCATTATAATTATCATAATCGGTCTGGCTATTTACTTTTTATTTTTTCAGCCCATAATAGCGCCGGCCCTGCCTCCTGTAGCGCCTGTCACGCCGCCGCCCACTGGATTGCCGCCCATTGCCCCGGCTGCGCCTTTGAATCTGCCGCCAGCTATTAACTTGCCAACTGCTTTACCGCCTGAACTTTTAGTCCCGCCCACAGCAGCTGTACCTGGGCCAACAGTTTCTTATGAAGCCACGGGCGGCATAACTTCCTTTGGCACCCTGGAATCAGATCCTGTCAAAAACCCGGTTTTAGCAACTAATGGCCAAAATCTTGATTACTATGACGCGCAAACTGGTCTTTTCTATACTATCACTCCGGACGGACAAAAAACTCTGCTTTCTGATGCAGTTTTTAAAAATGTAGACAATGTTACCTGGGCGCCTAATAATCAAAAAGCTATTTTAGAATATCCTGATGGTTCAAATATTGTTTATGATTTTGTCCAGAAAAAATCAGTCACCCTGCCTTCTCACTGGAAAGATTTTACGTTTTCCAATGACAGCAGCCAAATCGCTTTCAAAGATATGAGAATTGATCCTGCTGACAGATACTTGTCTGTCACTGACACTAATGGCAATGGCTATCGCCAGATTGAAAGATTAGGCGAAGAAGATGCCAATGTCCATATTTCCTGGGCGCCTAATGATAAATATGTCGCTTTATTTAACCAATCAGTCAGCGCTTCAACCAGCGAAGTTTATCCTATTGGCTTTAATGGTGAAAATTACCGCAAATTTACTGTAGAAGGCCGGGATTTTCGCTTTGACTGGTCACCAAGCGGTGATAAAATTATTTATAGCGTTTTTAATTCTGCCTCTGACTATAAACCATCATTATGGGTAGTCAATACCAGCCCTGATTTTCTAGCCACTGGCCGCAGTAAATTAGAAATTGATACCTGGGCTGATAAATGCACTTTTGCTTCAGAAGATACTGTTTATTGCGCTGTGCCCCAGACACTGGATACTGGCTCTGGCTTTAGGCCGGATTTTGCTGATACCACTCCTGATGATATTTACAAAATAAATATTACTACTGGCGCTAAAGAATTAGTTGCTCAGCCGCTATTTCCTTCTACTATTGATAAATTAATTGTTAGCCAAGATAATAAAACTCTTTATTGGCTGGAAAAAAGCACTGGCCAAATTAAAAAAATGAATCTCTAACTTTATGCCCACACCTTTAAAAAAAGAAAGCAAAAATAAACAAAAAATCTATTTTGTTTATTTCATTATTTTTTCGCTTGTCATTCTTATTATTTTTGCAGTCATTATTATTGGCAGTTTCTGGGATTACTGGTCACAACTAGGCCGGATAGAAACTTTTTACAAAAACCAGGCCCTGCTTTTGACTCAAAAATCTCCGCAACTAAATGCTTATGATCCAACCACAGGCGATCCTCAAGCCAAGGTAACTGTTTTTGAATACAGCGACCTTTTTTGCACTGCTTGCCAAACCCTTCAGCAAAATTTAAATGATCTGGAAAAATTTTATGGCAACAGAATAAGAATTGTTTTCAAAGGCCTGCCCATTACAATTAATCCGGAAAACAGGCCGGCTTTAATTGCTGCTTATTGCGCTGGCGAACAAAACCAATTCTGGGCTTATAAAGATTTGCTCTTTCAGGATCCCTTAACTTTAAATAAACAAAAATATTTAGAATATGCCCAGCAGCTAAATTTAAATCTTGATAATTTTAATAATTGCCTGGCCAGCCAAAGATATGACGCGCTTATTAACCAAAATTTAACTGATGCTTTGACTCTGCAAATCACTTCTGTCCCGACTGTTTATGTTAATAAGCAAAAGCTGGAAGGCTTTATTGATTATAATGGTTTAAAAAATCTTATAGACCAGCAACTTTGAAATATTTAAAAATTTATTTATGCTTAAAAAAACAATAACCTTCAGTTTTCTTCTTGTCCTTAGTTTCTATTTGCTGCTTTTTATTTCTGTGCCAATAATTTTGGCTCAAGCAGCACCGTCGCCTGCTCCGGCCCCAGCGCCAGCCCCAACTCCGGCGCCAACACCAGCTCCTAGTCCGGCTCCAGCACCCAGTGGTGCCAGCAGCACGTCTTCAGATATTATACTCAAGCTCCAGCAGCCTTTTGGCACTTTGGCCCAAGAATTAAATATCACCAGTGAAAGTATTGGCGTATATATTAAAGCTATTTATGTTTTTGCTTCCACTGCCATAATTGTCATAGCAATTGTTGCAGTCATGGCCGGCGGTATCCAATGGCTTACTTCAGCTGGTAATCCGCAAAAAATCGGCCAGGCCAAAGATACTATTTTAAAAGCTTTACTGGGCTTATTTATTGCTATCTTTGCTGTTTTTATCCTGGAAACAGTCAGCCCCGGCACAGTCACTTTTAACCCGATTAATGTAGAGGTGATAACGCCCAATAACTGTTGCGAATATCTAGTCCCTGGGGAATCTAATAAGTCTTATGACTATATGGAACAAAAAGAATGCAGTGATAAACAAGGAAAAATTGTTGACACTAGCAAATGCTTGGGAGTTGCCAATTTTAATGCAGAACAATTAGCTGCTCAAAGCTGCCACACTTGTTATAACGAAGCATGCGCAGATAGAAATTTAATAAACATAAGTCAACCCTGCCCCCAAGGACAGCATTGCTGTGGTTCAGCAGCTCCGAAACAGGCCTCAGACTGTATTTCAGGAAATATGACACCTAAAAATCAATGCGTATGCAGGAATACTAATGAATGCAAACCCAATGAATGGTGCTGGAAATATGATTTACCAGGCGTTCCTGGCATATGCACCCCTAAAAAAAGCTCTGGCCAAAGCTGTGGAGATACACAAATAACTTTATTCACGGGAGCTCTTATATATGATGTAATCGTAGCTGACAATTTCCAATGTATAAGTGGAATATGCGCAGAAATACAATTTAGAACAATAAGGGGCGGTACCGCGGTTACTGCACGTAAGGCTTGCATACCCCAGAGAAACCAGGGCGTGTCTGGCACCTGGCAAAATGGCAAACCAACAGGTGGAGAATATTGTAATCAGAGCTATCAATGTAAGGGCGGCTATTGCTATGCTGATCGCTATAATGGTTGGGAAGGAATGTGCTTACATGATCCTGTCCCTCCTGGACTCCCTTGTGATGAAAGAAAACTAGATGGTGCAACAATCGGAGATGCAGCATTATCAAATGCTCCTTGCGCAGGTGATGCTTGTGCCTCTCTCAAAAATGTAGGCAGTGGCAATTGTCCCTTCTAAAAAATATCTTTTCATTTTAAAATTAAAATTATACGCCTAGTCTTTTTCATAAAGCTGGGCGTTTTTATTTACCTTCAATAAATAATCTGCTAAGCTTAATATGATAACTGAACCACGAAATTTTAACCACGAAAGCACACGAAATTTTCGTGCTTTTCGTGAATTATTTTCGTGGTTCCGTTAACAATAGATCTATGCCAAAACAAGCAAAAACAAAAATATAATATGGCTCTATTTAATTTAAAAACAAATAAAAAAACAAGAAAATTTCTGCGCAAAAATATGACCAGAGCAGAAACTGTTTTATGGAGAGAATTGAGAAGAAAAAATCTGGGTTTCAAATTTCGAAGGCAATTTGGAGTCGGGCCATATATAATTGATTTTTATTGTCCGCAATTAAAATTAGCCATTGAATTAGATGGCGATGTTCATACGTTCAAATCAATACGTAAAAGAGACAAAATTAGGCAAAAATTTTTAGAGAGTAACGGTTTATATATTAAAAGATATTGGAATTCGGATATTTTAAATAATTTAGATTCGATAGTTGATAATATTTATAACACTTGTAGGCACTTATCTAAATTAAAGCCAAAGGAAAATCTTGAGCTACTTAAATCTCCACCTAAGATTAGGGGGAGATTACAGAGGGGGTTGGAATAAAAACCTCCCCTGAACCCCTCCTTGCTAAGGAGGGGCGATCGAGGACGATTCATAAAATAAAAACCATTAACTATAAATAAAATGCCCAAACAACCTAAGACAATCTTTACCTGTTCCAAATGCGGAGCTCAATACCCCAAATGGGTTGGCCGCTGTGCTGAATGTGGCGCCTGGGGCACAATCAATGAACAAATAACTAATGACCAATCACTAATAACTAAAATCAAGGTTGATAGAGATCAACTGGTTGATTTTCAGAAAACCAACCTGCCAGTTTTTGAACGCCTAAAAACTAATATTAACGAATTTGACCGCGTTTTAGGCAACGGTATTGTGATTGGCAGTTTAATTTTGCTGGGTGGCGAGCCTGGCATTGGCAAATCAACTTTGATTTTACAAATCTGCGACCAGATTAACTCCCCTATTTTTTATGTTTCTGGCGAAGAATCTGCCAGCCAGATCAAAATGAGAATAGACCGCTTAAAAATAAATTATAATAATTTAAAATTTCTGGCTGAGAATAATATTGAAAAAATCGTGGCTTTTGCTATAGAAGAAAAGCCAAGCTTGTTAATCATTGATTCTATCCAAACTCTTTATTCCTCGGAACTGCCGTCTGAAGCCGGCTCAATTAACCAAGTGCGCATTTGCACAGTCAAACTTTTGGAAATAGCCAAAAAATTCAATATCCCGATTATAATTATTGGTCATGTAACTAAAGACGGCCAAGTAGCCGGCCCTAAATCATTAGAACATCTTGTTGATGCAGTCTTATATTTAGAGGGATCAGCCAGAGATAATTTCCGCTTATTGCGCTGCGCTAAAAATCGTTTTGGCTCAACTAATGAACTAGGTATTTTTGATATGACTGGCAATGGCCTTCAAGAAGTCAAAAATCCTTCTGAACTTTTCCTGCCCCATAACCAAGAACCGATTTCTGGTTCAGCTATTACCTGCATTATGGAAGGCACGCGGCAGTTTCTGATAGAGATCCAAGCCTTAGCTAGCAAGACTTTATTTGGCTATCCTCAAAGAAAAACAGCTGGTTTTGATTTAAACCGCTTGCAAATGTTAATTGCCGTCCTGATTAAAAGAGCTCAAATTCCATTAGTTAATCAGGACATTCATTTAAATGTTACTGGCGGTTTAAAAATCAATGAAACTGGCGCTGATTTAGCTGTTTGCCTGGCCATTATTTCTTCTCTGAAAAATAAAATCATAACGCCAGAAACTATAATCTTAGGCGAAGTTGGTTTGGGCGGCGAGATCAGGCCAGTTTACCAAATTGAAAAACGCATAGAAGAAGCCAGAAAAATGAATTTTAAAAAAATTATTGCACCCATCATAAAAAACTCTGCCAAAGATTTAATTATGGTTAAAAATATTAATGAGGCAATTAAAGAAATATTTTAAGCGAATTTAAAAGCGCCCTTTTGTTATCTTGTTTGGGCGCTTTTTGATGTAATGTTTTGGCTTTTAAACCCTGTAGAGATCCTCCTTATATCGACTGCCAAAGCAACAGTTCCAGCCTTACCATCTCTGCCATTTCTTGCCAGGTAATCAGGTTTTGCAAACCTGCTGAAAGCAATTCCATCAGCCTGGCGGTTTTTCCCCAAGTGAATCTTAACTTCATCTAGTCCTCCTTTTTTAAAGGCAACTCACTAGGAATATTATATTAATTATACCCCATCTAAAATCTATGTCAAACATGGCAAGGCTAAAGACTAAATTCTATCAGCAAAATACCTTTAAGCTGGCTCAAGCTTTATTAGGCAAATATATTGTTAGAAAATATAATAAAATAACTTTAATAGGCAAAATAGTAGAAACAGAAGCTTATTATGGCCCGCATGATTTGGCTTCCCACGCTTCGCGTGGCCGTACGCCTAAGACTGAAATTATGTTTAAGCAGGCTGGTTTAGCTTATATTTATCTGATTTATGGCATGTATTATTGTTTTAACATCTCCACGGAAAAAAAAGATTTTCCTGCTGCTATCTTAATCCGCGCTGTTGAACCCATTGCCGGCATTAATCAGATGATACGAAATCGTTATCTAAAAAATAAAAAATTCAATCCCCTAATTACCACTTACCACTTACCACTTACCAAAATTGCCAATGGCCCTGGCAAATTCTGCCAAGCTTTTAAAATTGATAAAAATTTGAATAGTGAAAATTTAATTACCAGCAAAAAACTTTGGCTGGCAAAAAATTCACAAGAAAAAATCAAATCATTTCAAATAATCAAGACTAAAAGAATCGGTATTGATTATGCCGGTAAATATAAAAATAAACCCTGGCGTTTTTATCTCAAAAATAACACTTTTGTTTCTAAATTTTAACTGCTCAAGTAATTTTTAAATATTCGTAGATTCGCAATTAATTTGTAGATTCGTATCATAATAAAAGAGCGGACATTTTGCAACGTCCGCCCCTCCCTGGTTTGAAAATATTTCAGGTCTGGTTGAAAACCAGCCCTCTTTTTTTGGCTCTTTCCTCGAGTTCGCACTGGCAACTGATACAATGCGTCGCTGTTGGCACAATAAGCAGCCGTTTTTCCCCGATCGGCTCTTCGCAAGCTTGGCAAACGCCAAACTTGTTATGCTCAATGCGACGCAAGGCTGACTCTACGGCCCGAAGTTCCATGGCCAGGCGTTCCCTGTTCTGCAATGAGAGACTGACTTGAGCCTCTTTCAGGCAGTTGTCGCCCGTTTCCGGTTCTCCGCCGCAGCTACCAACTTCCAGACCTAAAGCTCGTTCTAGTTCTTCCCTCCTTTCTGCCAGCTTTTGCCGGCATGCTTTAAGTTGTTGTTTCTTCAACGATCGCATACCTGTCCCGCTCCGCTTTCCACTCATGTCCTTTTTTTCCTCCTTATCTTAGCCTTAAAACACCTTTTTATTATATTAAAACAATTTTTCTTTGTCAAGCAAAAAAAATCATTCTAAATGGTCAATTAATTTATTTTTATCTAGCTTTGCTTCGAGCAAAGGAAAATCAGCCAGGCTATAATTTTCAAAAAAATTCACAGCTTCTTTTTTAGTCAAATTAATCAGCTCTAAATCATTTAAACTGGCAATTTTCAAATCAGGCAATCCAGACTGGCGCGTGCCATAAACTTCGCCTGGACCTCTGAATTTTAAATCATATTCAGCTAAAGCAAAACCATCTGCTGATTTAACTAAAGCATTTAATCTTTGGGTTGTTTTTGTGCTACTGTCATCAGTAAATAAAAAACAATAAGACTGGTGTTCTCCCCTGCCGACTCGGCCGCGAAATTGGTGCAATTGAGCCAGGCCAAAACGTTCCGAGCCTTCAATCATCATTATTGTAGCATTAGGAATATCAATGCCAACTTCTATCACTGACGTAGATACCAAAATTTTAATTTTATTTGCCTTAAATTCTGACATTATTTTTTCTTTTTCTGCTGCTTTTAACTTGCCATGCAATAGACCAATTTCAAATTCAGGAAAAATATTCTGATCAAGTTTTTTAAACTCTTCTTTAACTGATTTAACGCCTAATTTATCCGAAGGATCAATTAATGGGCAAATCACAAATACCTGCTTGCCTTGATTAATTTCCTGCCTGATAAAATTATAAGCTTTTAGCCTGTCTTTTTCTGCCACTAGCCTGGTTATAATTTTTTTCCTGCCCCTCGGCATTTCTTTAATAATTGAAAGATCAAGATCACCATATAATATCAAGGCCAAAGAGCGAGGGATCGGCGTCGCTGTCATAGAAAGAAAATGGGGCGTTTTTTTATTATTATTTTTTTCCTTAATTTTTTTACGCTGCTCTACGCCAAAACGATGCTGTTCATCAATTATAACCAAGCCCAAATTTTTATATTTAACATTATCCTGAATCAAAGCGTGCGTGCCAATAATTAAATTAATACTGCCATTTTTAATTTGTTCTAATATTTGTTTTTTATTGCTCATTGCTAACTGATCATTTTGTAATTGTTCGCTGCTAGTAAAAAGAGCAATATTAAAATTAAAATTGCTAAAAAAATCCCTTAAACTATTAAAATGCTGTTTGGCTAAAATTTCCGTCGGCGCCATTAACACTGTCTGGTAACCATTTAAAATAACATTTAAGATAGCTAAGGCAGCCACTACGGTTTTGCCAGAACCAACATCTCCTTCCAGCAGCCTATTCATTGGTTTTTCTTTTTCCAGATCTAAAAGTATTTGCCAGGCTGATTTTTTTTGGTCAGCAGTTAAACTAAAAGGTAAAACAGCGACAAATTTTTTAATTTCTGCTTCCCTAAATTTTATTTGCGGCGCTTTAACTTTGGCTAGATAATCTTTTAACCTTTGGCTTTGTAATTGAATCAAAAAAAACTCATTAAATTTCAAACGATAACGAGCTTTTTCTAATTTTACAAAACTAGTAGGAAAATGTATTTCCTGCAAAGCCTGGGCTATTGATATTAATTTATTATTTTTGATAATTTCCTTGGGTAGCCATTCAGCAATCTGCCTGACTGATTTTAAAGCTATATCAATTAAAAATCGCAGCTGCTTTTGGGTTAATCTGCCTGTTAAAGAATAAATCGGCACTATTTTGCCTGTGTTTAAACCGGCTTGGCTGCTATTTTTTTCATAAGAGGGTGAAACAAATTGCAGTCCTAAATTATCAAAAGTAACACGTCCGGCAATGAAAATCTCATCGCCAGCTTTTAAATTCTTTATCAAAAACGGCTGATTGAACCAAATCACTTTAATTGACCCGGTTTCATCTTCAAGCAGAGCTTCAGTGATAGTCATTCTTTTTTTAAAACTGCGCCGATTGCTAATTAGAATTATTTTTCCTTTTATTGTCACAATCTGATTCGGTAAAAGATCTTTTACTTTTACAACTTGGCTAAAATCATCATAACGAAAAGGAAAATAATCAATTAAATCTGAAACTCTATCAATGCCGATTTTATGTAATAACTTAGCTGTTGTTTTCCCAACGCTAGTCAAATTTTCAACTGGCATCTCTAATAAATACATAAAATTTTTAAATTTAAAATTCTCTTGATCATTACTCAGTACTCACGCTGATATGTGCCCTCGGCAGGAATCGAACCTGCATTACGAGATCCGCAATCTCGCGTTCTATCCATTGAACTACGAGGACGTGATTTAATTTTCAATTCTCAATTTTCAGTGTTTTAAAATTTGGTTATTGATGCTTAATTATTAAGATTATAACAAAAGGAGATATCTGCTATCTCCTCTTAAATAATATATTATTTCAAAAAATTTTACAACTTTAAAATTGTTTCTAACTGGTCATCAATACTTTGATATTCACGCTCAAGATCTTCATCAATATATCCTAAAAGTTTTTTTCTAATTATTAAAGGATTCATATCATTCAAAGGGATAGAAAGATCAGGGCTCAAACCTTTTAAACTGAAAAATATTTTTTTTACAACAGGAGGGCTATAAATTATGTAAAAATTTTTCATCTGGTTATATTCATAAAATTTACCGCCAACCAATATGCCCTCATCTGTTATTTTAAATTTCAATTCTTGGGGCTGGGCATAAGCTCTCAAAAAAACTATAAAAATTGCTATGATAACAATCAAGGCAAAAAGAAAATTAGCCGTAATAATACTATAAATGATTAAAGCAATAGCTAAAACTAACATTAAAATGTACCAGCGTTTAGTTCTTTTGGGCTGAATATATTCTGGTATTTTCCACTCAAAATAAACTTCACCAATTCCGATTTCTTCTTTTTTAATTGGATCTTGAGGCATATAATTTGTCTGTTTAAGATTGATTTACTTAATTATATTATAAATAAAAATAAAGCTTTTGGCAAATAAATCCCTTATTTTTATTAACAATTGACTTTTAATGAATTTCAAGCTAAAATATTAGATATTAGCGTAATTTAAGAAGGCTTTTGGAGAGGTACCCAAGAGGCTGAAGGGGCGGGTTTGCTAAACCTGTAGGTCGGTGTTTTATCCGGCGCGGGGGTTCGAATCCCCCCCTCTCCGATCGTAACTATAACTGTGACAATGACAATAACTATAATTTGTAATTTATGACATTTAGATTTCGTAATTGGCCAGTCTATAATGATGCAAGGAATTTTAGTAAAGAAGTTAATCAATTAATGAATGATTACTTCCCGAAAGAAGAACGTTTTTTATTGACAGATCAAATCCGTAGGGCGCTTAATTCAATGATATTAAATATAGCCGAAGGAGCAAATCGTACAACCGATAAAGACACTAATAGCTTTATGAATCGCGCATTAACTTCTTTAGATGAAGTAGTTGCCGGATTAGATTGCGCTCATGACGATGGTTACATCAGCGCTGCAACATTTGAATTATATTTAGGCAAAGCAGAAAATATCGCTAAACAGCTCAGAGGCTTTAGTAATCATCTGCAAAAAGAAAAATAAAAAGCATATTGTTATCGTTATAGTTATCAGTTATCGTCAAAATTAGGAAGGGTGGCAGAGCGGTCGAATGCACCGGTCTTGAAAACCGGAGCCCCGGCAACGGGGCCGTGGGTTCGAATCCCACCCCTTCCGTAATTCTTAATTAATCTTCTCTCTGCGCGATTACTAATCCATAAATTTCTTTAAAACCATTTTTTGCTAAAACATCGGCACATTCTTTCAATGTACTACCTGTTGTTATCACATCATCTATTAAGATGATTTTTTTATTTCTGTCAGCTTGTTCGGTCTTAGTAAAAGTAAAAGCATTAGCAAGGTTAATTTTACGCTCTTGTCTTGTCAGATTAACTTGGCTAACAGTGTTAAGTTTTCTTTTTAATAGAACCTTCTTCTCAATTTTATAAAAATCGCGAAGATGATTAGCCAATAAATCGCTTTGATTAAAACCTCGTTCTAAATAACGTTTTTTATGCAATGGTACAGCCACGAACCAGGTATTCTGGCTATTAATATTTAAATACCTAAAAACTTCCTTTTCTTTTAAATAGTTGATAATCAAACTGGCCAAAATCCGGCTAATTTCTTCAACATATTTATATTTCAAATTATGAATCAAGGCTTGTAAAATCTCGTTATTATAATCAGCCGCCACCCAAATATTTAATAGCTGAGATTCTTTTTGGCAATCCGGGCAGATTTGAGACAAAAAAAACTCTTTATGACAAAGAGCACAACAATCTTTTTGATTCAAATCAATTTTAGCAAAGCATTGCTGGCATAAATAATCCCCTTCTTGCCCGCAACTCACACATTCTTTTGGAAAAACTAAATCTATGAACCAATCTTTTAATTTTAAAATATCCATGGCCTTAATGCCTAATAACTAATGCCTGAAATTATTGCCAAAAAGCGCCATCAACTTTCCAGGCATCGTTTTGTTTAACTAAGTTTAAAATTATATCCTGATAAAAAATGCGCGGATTATTAATATCATTTTTAAATTCTTGTCTCTGAGTTTTTATTCTTATTTCTGCTTTGCCTGCTCCTTCATCTAAATTTAAAACCTCGCTGGAAATTGCTTTTGTTTCCAACGCATAATAAATATCTATATTGGGATTTTGTTTCTGCAACTCTGCTTTATATGTTTGCTGCACCCAATTACTCATGGAATTTGTCATAAAACTATCAAGATCATCTAAATTGGTATAATTACTTTGGTTGGAATAACTGCCAAATCTTTCAGCAAAAGCTTGGGCCACAAATAAAACATTGGCTTGCTTTTGCTGCTCTATTTCTGGAGCTGCAGCTCCGCCCAAATCCGCTAAGACTTCGGAATCTGGATTATTAAAAGTATTTGGCATCACAGTCTGTCCTACTGGTAAAACTGGAACTTGATTTAAATTAGTATTAGCATTAACCAAGCTCGGTGGCGGCGCTTTAAAATAAACCAAAGCTAAGTAAATTAGTGCTGCAATTATTAAAAGTAATAATAATAATAAAATTAGCCAAATTAATCGCTTACTTTTTGTTAATTTCTGTTTTGTTTTTTCAGCCATAAAATTTGCTAGTTATTATAAAATTTAAATTAAATATTTATATCGGGATTTCTTCTACTCCGGCTGGCTTGGCTTGATCGGGCTGATTTTCGCTCTTCTCTGCTTCTTCTTCAAATTCTTTCTTCGCTGCTTCAATCTCTAAAAGCTGCCTAGGATCGCTGGTAATTAACTGATCTTCACTATAAGAAGCAACGACTTTAATTGCAGCATGTTTTCTGCCGGCAAAAAAGATACCCTCGCCTACGCCGCCTTCTAAAAGCAGATATTTTTCTCCTTCTGTTAATAAAAAGATTTTTTGGATAGTGTCAATTGCCGCCGGGGATTGTCTTAAAAGCAATTGTAAAGCTGAATTAGTGACAATCGCCTTGCCATAGGGATTATTTAAGAAATCATTTACATCCTGGGTAATGGTAGTTACGCCCAAATAATATTTTCTGCATCTTTTTACTAAGGCATAAATAAATTTAGCCGAGTCTTCCTGGGTCATCAGCCACCAAGCTTCATCAATGACTAAAATCCTTTTTTTAACTTCTGAGCGAACCACATTCCAGATATAATTAACAATGCTGTAAATAGCAATAGGACGCAATTCATCTTCCAAATCCCTAACGCTAAAAGTCACCAATTGATTTTTGACATCAACATTAGTTGGTTTATTAAATAAGCCGGCAAAAGTTCCTTCTGTATATTTCTTTAATCTCAAGCTCAAACTTTCTGCGCCTTCCATGCCTGCTAAAATATTCTGCAAATCTTGCATAACAGGCGGCTCAATTACTGCCAAGTCTGATTCCGGCGTAATATCTTTGCTGGCATAAGTTTCTAATAATGCGCGGTCTAAAATTGTATCTTCCTCTATTGATAATTTACCCAGCATAATGCGCAATAAACCTTTCAAAGTAATAACTGCGCTGCGGATAATATCTTCGGTTGACGCATCGCCAATTGCTCTGGGCAAATCAAATGGATTAATTTTATTTTTGGAAGCTAAGGAGATATCAATATATGTACCATTAACTGCTTCTGACAAATGGAGATATTCTCTTTCTGGATCAATAATAATAACATCAGTACCTAACATTAAACTTCTTAAAACTTCTAATTTAATAGTATAACTTTTGCCAGCGCCTGAAGTCGCAAAAACTACAGAATTAGCATTTTGCAAAGAAAAACGATCAAAAAGGATTAAACTATTATTATGCCGATTTATGCCATATAAAATGCCGTTGTCCGAGGTTAATTCCGATGAAATAAAAGGAAAAGAAGAAGCAACGGGTGAGGTATTCATATTAAAAGAAACTAATAACTCATCAATGCCCAGGGGCAAAGTTGATTTGAATCCCTGCTCTGCCTGGTACAGCACCTTTTTGCTATAAATTAATTTGCCGCCAAAGATTGATTCAATTTCCGAAGTAAATTTATCTAGTTCTTCCAAACTATTAGCATAAATACTCGCATACAGAGCAAATTGGAAAAATTTTTCAATGCCTTGAGTTAATTCATCCCTTAATTTTTCCATATCCCGCAAGGCTGTCTCTAAAATCGGGTCGCGCGGCGCGCCTTTTTCAATATCTGACATTAATTGAGCCTGCAGATTGCCGACTCTCTTTTTCAGCTGTTTCAAAATTATTTCCGCTTTGACCGGATAAAAAAACATTGAGACATCCAGAGTCTTGCTTAAATTTATTATAGGCGTAAACCAGCCAACGCTTATATAGCGCGGGTAATTCAAGACAAAAAGGGTTCTAATAAAAGTATCGCCTAAGACCAGATATGTAGGCTTAACTTCAAAAGCCGCCGGCGCAATTAAATCCTTAATATCAATTACGCCTTTGCGGTAAATTCTTTCTTCTTCCAGCGTAATTTGCTCTGCTTTAGCTGCTGCTTCTTCCTGAGCTTTTTTTTGGGCTGCTGTCAATTCTGCTGGCAGTGCTTCTTGTTTTGATGATTTTTGGGTAATGTCTAATGCCATAATACAAAATTTTTATTTTTCTATGCCTAATTGGCTAATATCTTTTAATCTTTGATTTTGGGAAGTCTTAGGGTTATAAGCATTATAAAGAAGTTCTATTAAGCCCTGAGTATCTAAAACCACAGTATCCAAACCCATGCCTTTTAAATTTGCCTCTATATTAGAGACAATTAAGCCCAATTCCTGCTTATATTCTAAAAATCTTTCCCTCTTTATTTTTATTAATTTGCCCGGGGAAAATGCTTCTTTTAGCCTGTCAAAAAAATTCTTAGATTTGGAGCCTAAAGGATTAAAAGGCACAACAATAAAAAACCTTTTAGTCATTATTTCGCCAATTTCGACCAGCTCATTAATATAATCAATGTAGCCAATAATCTGCATCCTTAATAATTCATTGGTTTGTTTTTTTTGAGCATCTCTTAATCTTCTTAAATAATTGTCAATATCTAAGCGTCTAGACTGTATGACTATTTGTAATGGATGCTCTAAAGCATTTAGAAATTCCATATAGCCGCTAATTAAAGCTTTTTGTTCATCATCGGATTTTAAAGCAAAATTAACGCTTGAGCATAAAATTACTGCTCTTAAAGTGCCGTCCTTTAAAAGGATAGTATCTTCCCTAATTTCCGCAATATCCAAATATTTTTGGGTTGAAGGTTGCGTTACAGCCATAGATATTAATATTAGTGATTATTAGTGATTAAAAATTAGCGGTTTAGCTATTCCTCTTTATAAACTCCGCCTGTATTTACTACCAAAGACAAAGAAGTCAATCTTGATTCAGGAATAGGCGGCTTGGCAATAAATTCTTTTTTAACTTCTGCCTTTTCTACTGGCGGCAAGGAGGTTATTTCTTCTTTCTGCCAAATCCGCAATCTGGGACGCCTAAAGGTCTGAACAATATTTAAAAAGAAAAAATGGAAAGGCATGCCATTGACTCTGAAAAAAGCCACAATGCCAAAAATCGCTGTTACTATCAAAGCAATGATGGCAAAAGTATTAAAATAAAATATTTTATAAAAAATAAAATCCAGCATACCAGCCACCATCATTATCAAAAACTGCCTGGTAGTTATCGGACCGATAATTTTGGTCTCAACATCAAGAAATTGTGGGACTGAAAACTGTTCAAATGCCATATCTTTAATATTTTAAACTTTTATTTAACTCCATAATAGCTCTAAATTCCTCCAAAGTTATAATTGGATTTTCTTTTAATATTTGGTCAAATGATTTACCTTGTTTAATTGCCCTATTCATAATATCAGCATAGGTCTTATAAAGCGGGCTGCTTTTCAAAGCTTTAATCCCCTCTGTCCTTTTAACGATTGATTCTTCTTCCAAGAGATCTAATTTATCTTTTATTTTATCAATTGCTGACTTAGGATCTTTAGAAAGGCGCCGCAAATCTTCTATTTTAAAAGCAGCTAATTCATCAATAGGACCATATAACTTAGCAGCAAATTTAACATCTTCAATTTTGGGCCTGGCTTCTGAAAAAGGTTTTTTGAAGAAAGGCTGCTTTTCCTCTGTCTGCGGCGCGCTAGGTGCAGACGTTACTGGCGGCATAACTGGCTGAGAAACAGGTTCAGGTTTGGGAACTGGCTTTGTCTCAATCTTTTTTTCTGGCTCTTTTTCTTCTTTAGTAGTTAAAGCTGGCGGCGGTGGCGTTATTTCTTCCCTGCTTTCTAAAAATTCTTCCTCATCTTCTATCTTTTTTATTAAAGGACTAGCCGTCAGCTCTTGAGCTTTTTTCTCTTCTTCCATTAATTCCTTTTTAATCGCTTCTTTTTTGCTTAATTCTGCAAATTTCATGCCCTTATCTTTAAGCAGCTGATCAATGGTAATATCTGCGCCTGTAATTTTGGTTTCTGTTTCTTCCGGCCTTTTAACTTTGGCAGCCACGTCTATTTCTTCTTCTTTAGCTTCTTTTTCTTTAAAAACCTTTTTTTCTTTTTCTAATTCCTGGCTAATTAAATCCCTGATTTTAACTCCCTGATTTGCATAACTGGCTTCAATATTTTTTAAAATCTTAAGCAAATTCTGTCCCTCACTGTATTTCAAACCCAAGCCGCCAATTTTATTGCTTCTGGTTAAAATATCTAATGTTTCGCTGTCATCTCTAATATCGCGAAACCAATTAAAAATAATGTCCTCAAATCTCTTTTCATAACGTTCACTGATTTTTAATTTTGCCTGTTTTTCTATTGCCTTGATAATATCTTCAAGTTTTGCCTGCACTGGCTCGCTGACTCCTGCCTGCCTTACAACATTTTCCGGCAACAAAGGAAATAATTCATTTTCCAGATCATAAGTCAAATCTAAAACTAAATTAAAATTTAAATTAGCTTTTTCCTGAATTGCCAGATCAAGTTCATCTTCCTTTATCTTGCCGCTAAAATAATCGATTAAAATTTGTCTTATAATATCTTCCTTTTTTTTCTCAATTTTATATCTATCGATTAATTCATCAAGTTTAGTTGCAACCTCTATTTTATCAAAATATTCTTGAATATTAAAATCTGTCATAATTATAAATTTTAGAGCTGAAAAAATTATTTTTCTATGAAAGCGCCGGAAATCATGGTATTCATTGCTGTTTCCATATCAGCCACTAGGTCCTGAACTTCTTCAGCAGTCAGGTCTTTACGTGTTCTGGCAAAATCCTCCAAACGCTTTAATCTGGCCGTATATTCTTTAGCTAATTGTTCATTTAATTTAGCGCCTCTTCTTTTTAATTTCGTTTCATAAGCAGACATGGCTTTTCTGACCTTATACAAACCTTTTTGTAATGATTGTTTAACCTCGCCCTTAGCACCCTGCTGCTGGGCCGTAGCTAAATCAGCTTGGCTTATTTCTGGTAAGCCGCTAATTTTAACCTGATCACCTTCAGGCGTAACGCCAATATCAGAAAACCCAACATCTTCAAGTACCTCCTGGTTAACCGCGCCAGCAGCCAAACTTCGCTTAAGCTGGGATTCTCTGTGATTAACCATTTGTCTGGCCCGATTTTCTGCTGTATCAGCTGAAACACCTCGTGATTGCAAAGCTTTTCTGATTTCAGCAATAACTTGCCCGCGATTGCGGAATTGTCCCGTCGGTTTATCAAAATTACTTTCTGCTAAAGTTTGTTTATTTTGGCTTTCGGTCTGCATAAATTGATTCATGTCATCTATTTCCATAACGCCAGGCACAGGCTGCGGCCTTTTAGGTAAAGACGGCATAACAGTTTGCCTTGAGCCATTAATAATTTTAGCTTTAAGAAACTGCTTGCCAGCCTTATATTGATTAGTGGCATAATCACTAACAGAATCCACTGTCCTGCCTTTTAAAGCTAAAATACTATCCATTCTTTCTTTGCCAATAGCTCTTTCTGCTAATCTGGATAATCTGCCTCCGGCTGGCACTGGCGGTGCTTCAGGTGCTGGCCCTGCTGCTGGTGCTGGCGGTACAGTGGGCGGCTGACCAGCCCCACCCCTTGGGCCTTGAGCATAATCATTAGCTTTCATACCAGTTGGCAAATACTCATCTCCCAGAATCAAATGGCCTTGGCTAACTCCGGTTGGCGCAGTATCATCTTTACGCCGTTCGCCATTTGACTGATATTCAGCTGTGGCTGCCTCATACATTTTATTAAGCTGTTTTCTTTCAGAATCAGAAAATTGAGCCATACTATCCGGATTAGATGCAACTTCTTCAATGGCTGACGCAATATTTCTTCTAGCGCCCGGATTATAGCGGCCATAATTTTCTGTTTCCTCACCATATGCCATTAATTCATCTTTCCAAAATTCATTGCGGTCTTCACCTGTCTCAGGATCAAGCTTGCGCCGAGCAAACTTGCTTTGCTCAGCCATTTGGCTTTGCTCACTGATTTTCATTCTCCTGACTGAATCTTTATATTCTTCTGCCGGCGTAGTAGTTTTTGGCTTTATCAAACCTTCTTCTGTCACATATAAATTATTAGTCCTCATATGACGGCCCGTTTCGTTTTTGTAATCCCGGCCTAATTGCTCAGTAAATTCAAAAAATGGCCGATCTCCCATTGTGCGGCTGAATTTCTTAGTAAAATCACCAACATCTTTAGTATCTATCCAGCCGTTTTTAGCGCCTTGGGACATTAAAGCCCGCGCTTCCCTTAAATCGCCTTTTTTATTAGCTGCACCTAATCTTTTGCGCCAGACATTAGGATTTAAAAAAGCGCCTTCAGAATTTAACCTTTTAGTATCCTTTTCTTCCCATTGCTGCCTGACTCTTTCCACTGCCATTTTTCGCGGACCAAATCTTGAGCGAGCAGTAGCGCTTACTCTTTCAGCCGCTTCTTTTCTGCCTTCAGCTGTAGCATATCTTAAATATTTATTGCGCCGCGCATAATCACCGACAGCCTGCATCGCACCCCTGACTGGCGCACCAGCCGCTCTGACAGGAGCCATAGCAATGCCCTGCGCAGCTGCGCCAGCTCTTCTGGCCCCTCTTTCCAGCCTGCCCGCTGTTTGGTTTCTAATGGCGTTAAACCCACCAGTGGCATAGCCAGAACCAACCACGCCCATCCGGCCTGTGAAATACAAACCGCCAACCAGCATAATAATGCCCATCATAAACCCTACTGCTCCCTCTGCCGTACCAGCGGGTGAATTAAGGCCATTCACATTATTAGTTATTTCACTTTGCTTAAAGCCGCCACTAACAGCGTCTTGGGTAATGTTTTGAGAAACACCATTCATGCTAATAATGGCAATCCACAGGAAAAAAGCTAAAAATGGCCCGACCATACAGTATTTAAAAAACTCACCCCACCATTGCTGGGATAAAGAAGCGATTTTACCGCCGGCTGGCTCAAAAACCCAGGAGAAAAAAGCTAAAGGCGAAAACACAATCAAAATCCATAAAGCCACAATTCTAAAAGCCAAAATCACGCAAAAAATCGCGACTACAATCGTAGCAATAATAACAAATATTAAACCAAAGATACTACCTACCATTGAATCTATGTCCGCATGACTAGTGCCTGCCTGCACATCATAATTATATTTAAATAAATCTGCTGAGCCAAAACCATTTATCAAATTGCCTTGAGTAATATCTTTAAAGGATTTAACAAAAGTTATCATAATCACCTGAAAAAAATCAATTATCAAACCAGCAATAGTCCGGCTAAAATTAACCAAAATCGCCATAATTAATAAACGGCCTAAAAGCTTGTTATAAGAATATTTTTCAATTTTCAAAACTGTGGCAAAAGCGATCAAAAGCAAACCCAGTATAAAAAACATATTAACAATATCGCGGATAATCACCCAGCCTTTTTGCACATAAGAATTATAAATAAAATTATTATATAAGCTTAACATCACTAAAAGTTTAACCAATAAAATCAAAACCTTGCCAACTAAACTTATCAGGGTCTGAACAATAAAATTAATAATGGAAATGCCAACCGATTTGGCTGCTCCCATAATATCCATATTAGTAGCTGAAACTCGTTCTATGGGTATTAAAACCAAAACTAAAAGCATTACCAAAAATACGGCCAGCAATAATTTTTTATTTTTTATTTTTTTCAGCATTTATCTTGAAATTTATTTTTAGGGTGAAGTAATAGAATAACCAGCTTCTGTTTTTGTTGCAGTATTCCCATTATTATCAGTGGCTTTAATAGTTAAATCACCGCTAGAAGTAATAGTAATAGCGCAATCTACTTGAGTTGAGCCAGTCTGGCTGCAAGTAAAATCAGATGTGCCTGCTGTGGTATTTGTTGTATCAACTGTCACATTACTGGCATTAATACCTGCACTAGCCGCCACAGAAATCGTTGTATCAGTTATGCTGACAGTCGCTGTTTTCGTAGTTACATTTATTGTAATATTCAAACTGGCTGCCGGACTATTAACCTTTTCACTGCACTGATCATTTTGCCAGCTGCAGCTCGGATTCAAATTGCAATCCTGCTCTATTTTATAATAAGGGCATAAATCTACTAAGAAAGGAAAATAAGTCAAACAAGCATAGGGCTGATAATTAAAAGAACCATAAGCACTGTAAGCATTTTGGTAAATGCTATCATAAAGAGGATTAAGAGTGTCAGCTTCTAAGCACATGCCTTCTAAACCAAGGAATTCTTTCACATTTTCAATCGGGCTGCAGACGCCATTTTGACCTGCCCCGCTGCCGCTGGTAATGCCGCTAATTAGCCCTGTTTGGCAATCCGTATTATCTTTGCAAACCTTACCTTTGATATCACTAGGGGAAGTACAAATTTTAGTCACAGTAGGCGGCGTAGCCGTAACAGTACCCAGCGGAAAATTAACTTTAGTGCCTAAAGCATTTGCTTCTTCGTAATTGCATAAATTGCCTGACTGATCCAGCTGCACGCTCTGGCTGTAAAGATTTAATAAATCTTTATAACCAGGTTGCTTAATTAAATCGTAAAGCATTGGTGAATCCTGCGCTGGGAAAATTTTACAAATCGGCTCTACAAAACGCAGATCTGACTGACCAGCTAAATTATTGACTAAAGGATAAGTGCTAAAGCCTTTTTCTAATTCAGATTCAATAGGCAAACGATCAGGTATGCTGTAGCCGGAAAAATCACCAGCGCGCCATTGCACTAAATCACTTAAGGATCCGGCGCCAAAACGATAAATATAGCCTTTTTTATTAACATAATCGCTAATTCTCTTTATCACCAAAGGCTGGTTATCAAGATCGTAACGCACATTGTCTTTTTCCGCTGAAAATTTAATGCATTCCCCGCCTGAACTTTCAATACATAAACCAGTCTCAGTGCAAACACCCGGCTGCCAGACTTGCTCTGCTGCCAGACAATCACTTTCTTTTTTATATTGGGGATCACTGCAATAGCTCGTACAGACTGCCCATTCCTGGCAATTGCGGTCAGCCTGAACTTTTAAAATTTCTGCACTATTTCTATCAGTATTTAAAAACTGTACACAGCCCGCATTCCAGTCAACTGCAGTGCAGCTTGAACGATCCAAATTAGATCCCTGGTCAATTACAAAATAACTATCTTCAGTATTATCTTTAACTTCAACCTGATCATAAGTTACATATGAATCAGGGCAATTACCCTTATTAGCGCCTTGATTTAGATTAAGCGGCGCATATAAGACTAGTTCAAAATCTTGCAAGTCTTCTCCTGTGTCAGCCGGCACAGTATAAAGCGCTTCTACTTTTTTCCAGTCACTCTCTGCGCTAAAAACATAAAGCGGTCCTTGAGCCACATTAGGATCTAAAGAATTAAATTCAAAAGCCGCTTCTGGCAAAGGACATTGATCACCTCTGCCTTTAGCATCTTCTGGTACGCGGTAATAAAATGAAATTTTATAAGTTTTACCTTTTTCTAAACGGGCAATAGTCTGGCTAATAGCATAGGTAGGCACATCTGTTTCCTCTAAAGAACAATCAGTATTTGGGTATAAATATGTACTAGGGCAATCCTGGCTTGTTCTCTTAATTAATTTAATAGCACGGCTACCCAGTTTAGGATTATCTGTTTCTATTTTCTGGCCGCCAGAACTAGCTGCTTGAGTTTGCCAGTTAGAAAGCAGGCCAGTCGGATCATTTGATTCAAAACTGCCATTGAAAACAAAATTAGGATTAATGTCCACGAATTCTGTGCAGCCATTCCATTTGCTATCACATTCACCCACAAAGCCTTTATATTTATTAGCTTCTTCAACTTTATAAATAGTAAAAGGAGAAGCTAAGCAAGTAGCAGTATCAGTTAGCCATTCGCCGTTTTGGAACTCACAGATTTCTTGATCTTTAATCTCAGCGAAAATAGGCGCGCACTGGTTGTATTTTGAACTCCAGCCGCCGCCATTAGCCTGGCAACTTTGAGCTGTCTCAAAATTCAAAGCCGCACAGCCTAAAGTCGGACTGCCCTTTTTAAACCAGCCTTCCACTCCCTGGCCATTAAGCGTGCTAGTGGTGTATTGGCAAAGCTTAGCTGGATCAATTTTAAAATATTCAGCATTGCCTGAGTCATTAATTAATTCAGTGCAGCCCAATGATTCTTCGTTGCACATAATAGCATTAGGCACATTTATATATTTATCCGGATCATTTTTAATATAAATATCATTAAAATTAACTGTTACACCCTGGAAAGTTGACTGGCCTAATTTTTTACAGCCTTTATTATCTTTAGTGCAGCTATACTTATCATTAAGCACCAAAGTCACTAAATTATCCTGTGGCACAGTATAATCATCTAAAAACGAGGCGTTATCATCATTAAACAGCTGTTTATTAGAGTTAGTTGAATTTTGAGTATCAATCAAAGCCTGGCAGCCAACAGCGCTGGAGCGGCATAAATTCGTAAAGGATTTAAGGTTATGGGTCTGGCTCAATAAATCCTGATAAGCCTGACAACCCAGCATAGCGCCTTCTTCTTCAGCGCCAAAAATATTTTGATTACAGCTGTCTGGCGTCTGCCAGCTATTTTTAACTACATAGACATTATCTTTAACCACTTTTAACAAAATATTATCCAGATAAACTTTGCTATCCAGCGAGTCAAATATTAAACTATTATTGGCAACATTATCCCAGCTGACGAAAACCGGGCCTAAAGTGTAATTGCGCCATTCATTAGTTAGACGCAAATTAGTTGCCAAAGTAGCAAATTCTTCCAAAGTTGAATCCTGAGAATCAGGCACAGCAGTGCTGAATTTAGCTGTAATAACTTCACCGGCTGGGTTGTCGGTCTTAGCCCAGAAAGAAAGCGTATATAAATTATTTTGCTGAATATCAATAAATTTATGTATGGTAGTGACTGGCGCTGAAACAAATAAAGAATGCCCACCCACTGTCACTGATTCGCCTACTCTAGATAAGCCTTCTGAGGAAGTACCCTCTGCTCCAGCATACCAATCTAAAGCTCCTGCTCCGTCTTCAAAAGTATCAAAGCTTTGGACATAAACATTATTGCCCTGATTGCCAATAAAAGTTCGGCAGC
>Ga0315542_1000589_pt1 | contig 23081 bp, 20 predicted proteins | sample SalMarSW160120MG_FD_202541 | JGI IMG/M metagenome (GOLD analysis project Ga0315542, IMG submission 202541) | Salt marsh sediment microbial communities from the Plum Island Ecosystem LTER, Massachusetts, United States - Salt Marsh Sediment SW1601-20 ... | reverse complement strand
GGGCGGCGAGCTTTCGCACCACCTCCCGCGTCCGCGCATTCCGGGCAGCCCGCGCGAGCATCACCTCGTTGAGTTTCCGGTAATATGCTGCAGGATCTCCCACGTAATAGGCCACGCCGTCCTGATAATACCATGCCGGAGGAAGTGCTGATTCCTTCGGCAGCGCTCCGATCTGGCGAGCATGCCATCGGAGTATCTGCTTGCCGTCGATCGATTTCTTCTCTTCGGTGACGACGTTCCCTGTCCGGGTTTTCAGGGCCTGCACATGCAGCCCGGCCGGGGCACTGATCTCGAAAGACTTCTGCACAATTTCATCCGGCAGTTGGAACGACTGGAACGCGGACAAATACGGTCGCCCCTGCATGGTGACCTCGTAGGCCACTTCAATCGTCGAACCGATCTCCACGCCGGGCAGGCTGTCAACGAGAATCTTGCCGCCGGTGTAGCGTTCAGCCGAGCTGTTCCATTCGGCATCCATCACATTGAGTTCATCCTTCGAAACTTCCTGCCGCTGGCCGGTTTCCGAGATAACGGCCGCGTGGATGATTCGGGCCTCCTGGGTAGCCGGATTATAAGGAATCTTCACCTCCGACTCCCTGATCTTTCCAGCGTAGCTCAGAATTTTCTTGACATAATGCACCCGAAAAACGGCCGTGTGGGCATCCTTTATCGTGAGTTCCTGGCGGTCATCCAGAATCACGGCATCGGATGCGATCAGAGGTTCTGATTTCCGGTTGACCGGCGCGACCGACGCAGACCGCGGCGCTCCTATGGTCGCGATTATCGGCGCGTTCCGTTTGTCGTAATCGATGGTCGCCAGGGTCCGCTTGAGTTCGAGGTATTGCTTCGGTGAGAACTCAACAACCTTCAGCTGCAGATCCCTCGATGCGTCGAGCGTTTGATCGGCGAATTGGAACTGCCACCGATAGCTCACGCAATCATCGTTCATCGACGAATCCGAAGGGATCAACTCCGGGCGGGAAAAATTGCCAGCCAGTTTCAGAGTGACGTGTTCGTGTATTCCGCACGTCGTTTGAATTTCCATCGGGTACTTTCTCTTTTCCAGGCCGGTGCCGTCCAGAATGAAATTCACCGCACCCAGATCATTCCCGATCCACGGCATGCTGACCACCGCCCGCCCGTCCCCGAACGCGGCCATACCCGGCGCGGAAAAGGCAATTTCGGCCCGCAGGGGAATGGACTCGTTCAACATATTTTCCGGAGTGATCCGCAAGGTAGTCAACCGCACGCCCGGCATGACCTGCTGCAGATGCCTCTCGAAAAAGCGCCGGCGTTCGTCCGGCTTCATTTCGGCAAGGGCCCCGCGATAGGCATCATCGTTGACCCCGCCAAATGACAGTTTCGAAGTCGCGGTGAGCGTTCCGTCGGCATCCAGGACCCCCGTCGTCCTGATCAGCATCATGTTCTTCCCCGGGGGCGTGACCGGACTGAGCTTGAGGGTGTCGCCTCCCGGCCGGCACACCAGGTAACTCTGGTTGTCGTCGTATGTGGGCAGCAGCACTCGCGTGTGCTCGTCGGTGGGATCCATCAGCAGGTAGTAATCGGCGGCGGTTTCCACGGCAACGATCGCATGGTTGAAGTATGCATCCGGCACCTCGGGATCCAGCCGGCTGCCGACATTGATAAGCACGGGATATGCATGCAGGCCGGTCATCCGCAGCATAGCGACCAGCAGGGCCGCCTTATCCCGGCATACGCCGTATTTCTTGGCAAAGGTGAGACTGACATCGTGCGGCTCAAAGCCCGGACGGTTCTTCTCGGGAGTGACCCCCATGTAGCGGATGTTCTTTGAGACGTAATAAAAAAGGGCTTTGATCTTGTCCAAATCGCTCTTCGCCCCGGCGGTCAGGGCCGCAACGGTCTGCCGCATCGCCGGTGATATCGCATCCAGATGCGGCTGGCTCAAATTCCAGTACCACCGGGAGACCGCGGCCCAGTCAGGCAGGGTGCTCACCAGCAGCCGCTGTGACACCATCCCATACGGAGGCATCGCCGGCTCGCGATACATCCGAGGGACCCTGTTGACCTCCCAATGGTAGACCATCATGCCGTCCTGTTCCAGCCGGGTGGTTGCCGTAACCGTGTCGTCCACTTTATCCCGCAACTCCACGTGCCGCAGGGGGGTTCCGGCCGGTCCACGGATCTCGCAGGAGATATGGCGAATGTATCCCTTTCCTTCGAAAAGAAACTCATCGGAGAACGCGTTCGGGATGATGGGTCGTTCCACGGTCGTTCGCGTCACCGCGTGGACCGTGTCGCCGACCTTCAGTCCGGGGATGTTCACCTGCAGTATCCGGCTGTTCGGATCGTAGATGTTTTCCTCCATCTGGCTGTTGTCGATGCTCTCCCTTGCGTTCGCGGCGATATTCACCGGTACGACCGCGCCGTCGGCTTTAATCACTTCAAGACGCGGGATCTGTACGGTGAAATACGGCAGCAGGAAACCGCGGCTGATGACCGCGTTGTCCTGCCGGCCTTTCTCGGTCAGCACCTTGATGAAGATTTCATCCTGGCTTTCGGCCGTGCCGTCCGCGTGATAGACTTCAAGGATTTTTTCATCGACCGTCACCTCATTGCAGTTCGGAAACCGGGGCGGCGTGACATGGGCGGCGGCGTGCATCACCTTTTCGGTGTTCAGGAACGCCCATTCAGGCCCGGCATAGCGCTCGACGTCGGCAGCCAAAACCCGCGAGGTGAAAAGCGCCACCGCCATGATCAGCAGAAAACCTATTTTCGTCAACGTGCGTGGATTCATAATCAATCTCAATATTACGGGGCCTCATTCGGATGGCCGACAGGCTCCTGGGAATGAGTTCATGCCGGAATTATAACCAGCGTTCCTGACTGACGCCGGTTTTCATCTTCCTGTACTTTCAGACCTGAGAGTCTCGCTTTCAAACGCCTGAAAGGTTCGCATAAATTTTCGGTCAATAGCGTCCTTGATCTTAAAAGCAAGACGCCCGTTGAATCGGACCCACCGCTTGTGAAAAATGCCGGTGCCGTCCCCAAGGTTGAAAATGAGAAGATAATCCCCTTGCGGCTTGAAAGGGACCAGCTCGGTTCCGTCTAGGGCCGCCAGAAGATTGTGCAGAAGAATCGGGTTTTGCCGAACCGCGTATACACCCACCTTGTTCAGGGGCTTGTCTCCAAAATAAATGCAGTCGCCGCCTCCGAAAATCTCAGGATGTTCTTCGTGCTGAAGAAAACGATTCACCAGCAGGCCGCCATCCGGGCCGGTCTGCAATCCCGATCTCTCAAAAACCGCGTTCGGTTTGACGCCGGTAGCCAGAAAAAGGATGTCGAACGGATGGCGCTCTCCGGACGATTCCACGACAACGCCTGCTCTTATTTCCTGAACCCGGCAGTCTTCCAGTATTTCAATGTCCCGGTTTTTCAGTGATGCCACCGCCTTTGAACGTACACCAGCGGGATGATGCGGCATGATGCTGCCGCGGGTCAGGATTCGAATGACCGCAGGCCGGATGCCCGGAGATTGAACCAGCCGATGGATATTTCCTGCGATTTCCACGGCCGACGGACCACCGCCGACAATCCCGATTGCGATGCTCTTTTGGGCGCCCATGGAAAGGATCTGCTTCCGGGCCGCCATCAACTTTTCGATGGGTTTGACGGTATAGACGCCTTCCATGTCGCCGGATACGATATCACGGTTTACATGGCTCCCCAGGTTACATGACAGCACGTCATAGGAAACGGCTTCACCCGTGTCCAGCTGCACTGTCCGGGCTTCGGCATCGATGGCAACCACGTTGCCCAGCTTGAACGTGCCTCCATGCTTCTCCACCAGGTGTTTTGTGGCAAACCGGATTTCGTGCGGCGCATAGGTGCCTCCCAGCATGCCGGGCCCCATTCCTGAGTAGTAATGATATTCGGAGGGCCCGATGACCGTGACGCTGTACCCCTTTTCAACAAACCGGTTCAGTTGCGCCAGGGTCATCATGTGCGCATGTCCGCCGCCTGCCAGTACCAGGTCCTTTTTCATGGGTTTTCCTTTTCTTCCATAAGCTTGCCCAGTCGCTGCAAATGTGCCCGCTCTTCATCTGCGATTTCACGCAGCACATCTCTGCTTTTCCCGGTGCTCGCCCGCTCCGATGCCCGCTGATAAAGATCGAGGGCCTGGGCCTCGATGGCCATGGCCAGGGAAATGACCTCGGCGGCAACCTCCAGGTCGGGCTGATAGCGCGCGAGGTATTCCTCGGTGGTCAGTCCTCCCTCCACGGCCGGTGAGACGATGGTCTTGCTGAATTCATCCCGACTGACGGTCTTTCCGGTGATTTCCAGGTATTCCCTGAAGATACGCTCCTGGTGCTTGACTTCAATGGCTGAAAGCTTTTCAAACAAATGTTGGATTTTTTCATCCCGTACCTTGTCGATCATGGACAGGTAGAAATCCCGCAGGCCTTCTTCAAGTGAGTAGGCTGCAATGAGAATCTCTTCCGGGGACTCGCTTCCGGAAAAGAGATCGATGCCGAGGTCTTCCGGACCGAATGCCGCCCCGCTCTCCCATGCCTTGATGCCGCCGGAAAGGTTGTAGACGTCTTTGAAACCCCTTCCTGCGAGCATCTGGGAAGCCACCCGGCTTCGTCCGCCGACAGCGCAGTAAACGATGGTCGGTTTGTCGGCATCCAGTTCCTGTATACGGGTGCCGATATCGGCCAGGGGAATCAGTTTGGCACCCGGGATGTGACGCCTTTTATATTCTTCCGGCTGCCTGACATCCAGAAGAATGAAAGCGTCGCCCGTCTTTTTATCCATAAAGGATTTTGCCTCCCCTGCATTAAGAGACTTCACAGGGGTGAAGAACTGTTTCCATTTCATGATATCCATCCTTGTGCTGAAGTTTTGGATTTGAATTTACATCCCGCCTGAATGATCTTTTTTTTTATACCAAATAATTCGACGGATGACTATCCCAATAAGCCGGGGGAACCGCATTCACGAACACTTGAGGATTGTATCTTTTCAAAGCGTGGGTGAAATTTCTCCAGGCCGTGCTTGAAACTCGTTTGTTTTTCCTGCATACTGGAGTCGTCGGAAAAAAGTCGGGAGGATTGAACATCGCGCGACCCTGCCGCAACTGTCTTTTGCGGACGGAATCGTGTTTCAGGTAATTTTTCGTTCACCGGGAAGTACGAGTTTTGCTTCATAAGACAGGGGAACCAGTAGCCCGAAAAACGTGACCGCATCGGGAATCCCATGCGTTTCCTTTTTGTCCATGCGCGTTGATGACAGGAGATTGCCATGCGCGTTTTCATAACAGGCGGAACAGGGTTTGTGGGGACGGTACTCGCCAGAGCGCTTGTGGCCAAAGGCCACGAAGTGGCCATTCTTACCAGGGATTTTTCAAAGGGTCGTAACCCGGACCACGGAGTTATGTTCATCCACGGTGATCCAACAAAAGAAGGGCCCTGGCAGGAGCAGGCGGCAGTGTATGAGGTTCTTGTAAACCTGGCCGGGGCTTCCATTTTCAGGCGCTGGACCAGGGAAGCCAAAACCCTTATGCAGGAAAGCCGTATCGGGACCACCAGGAACCTGGTCGCTGCACTTGAAGGCCGGAAAGGCAGGGATACTACCCTGCTCTCTACCTCAGCGGTCGGATACTACGGATTCCGCGAAGACGAGATCCTGGATGAACGCAGCTCTCCCGGGAATGATTATCTCGCAACCCTGGCGCTGAATTGGGAAAAGGAAGCGCTCCGGGCAGAGGAATTCGGCGCACGGGTGCTCATCTGCAGGTTCGGAATCGTCCTGGGGAAGAGAGGCGGGGCACTGGCTCAGGCACTCCCCCTCTTCCGGAAGGGGCTGGGAAGCGTCCTGGGAAGCGGCAACCAGTGGTTCTCCTGGATTCATGAACAGGACCTGGTAAATATCTTTCTCTTCCTGCTGAAGCAAAAGGGCCTTTCCGGCCCCGTCAATTTCACCGCCCCCGAACCCGTGACGAACAGGGATTTCACAAACGCCCTCGGAAAGGCCCTTGAAAAACCCTCATTCCTCCCCGCGGTCCCCGGCTTTGTCCTGAGAGCAATGAAGGGGGAGTTCGGCGATGTCCTGCTGAAAGGCCAGCGGGTCATCCCTAAAAAACTCCTCGATGCCGGATTTCGTTTTCAGTTCCCCGCCATCCAGGAAGCGCTCACCGACCTTCTCCGATAAAGAACCCCTTTCCCGCACATATCATGACAAAACCCGAACCGTCCTGTCATGAAGTGCTCCGACTGTCTTACCCAATGACCGAAAAACTCGAGTCCGGATTGATTTCCCTCAAACGGCTGAAGAACCCGAGGTCGCACACCCGGCCGGTGTATTTCATGACGAACTTGACAGGATCTTTATCGTGGTCCTGGCCGTCTTCCACCTTTTGAATCAATTCGGTCATCAAGACTCCGGCCACCGGCGCGTTCTTGTACTGATTGCCCGAGGTCCCGATGGCCATGTAAAAGCCCGGCAGATCCGACTTGTCGTAGATCGGAATCCAGTCATCGGAACAGTCGTACAGGTCCACAACGCCTTGCATCCTGTTGGGGACAGGCAGGCCCTCCAGCCGCTGGCCCTCGCGCATGACCTGGGTCTTCCACTGGTCTGTGAAGTTCTTGTTGTAGCTGTCCGGATCCTCAACCCATTCCAGGTGATCGCACTCCGGATCTTCGGAGCCGATGAGGACGTGATTCCCCACCTCGGGCCGGGAGTAACAGCCCGCGTCCCCATCGGAGATCATGGTCCCCAGGTTGTTGTAGTCAAAACCTTCGGGAGAGGGAACGTGGCAGACCTCCTGCCTGAGCGGTCTGGTCTTGATGTTCATTTCCTCCTCGACTCCGGCCATCCGGTTGATGAGATAGGAGTGGGGCCCTGCGACGTTCACGACGATCCGCGCCTTGATCTCGGTCCCGTCCTTGAGCGCCACGCCGGCCACCCGGCCGTCTTTTTTTAGAATTCCAGCCACTTCCGTGTTAAACACGAAATCGCCGCCCTTGGCCTCACAAGCCCGCTGGACGTTGTGGGTCGAGAGCTGGGGGTCGCTGATAAAGCCCGATTCGGGGACGTAAATGGCCCCTGCCACCGCATCGCCCGTGGGTTCGCCGAAACGTTCATCTCCGGACAGGACCGGCGGACCGTAGGCCCGGGTATCGATGATCGGCATTACAGATTTCATTCCGGCTGCATCAAGCTCCCGGTAGATGACGTGCAACTCATCCAGAGAACGCATGACATTCTTGAGGTACTTGTTTTTCTCGGTTTTCACAACCAGACAGCCCGTGTTGACGTATCGAATCAGCCCGGACTCATCCACCGTCTGCAGGTACTTGCCCCAGTCGAGCCAGTAGTAGTACCCCTCCCTGGCCATGGAAACGCCGTCGGGTGTGGAGTAGTGCAGCCTGATTATGGCGCACGAGTTGGATGTTGATCCATATCCCGCTGCAGGCAGTTTATCAATATTGAGCGTTTTGTACCCTTTCTTGGCCAGCTCAAAGCCGACGCAGCAGCCAATGATACCGGCGCCGATAACGATAACATCATAGCTTTTTTGCATCATACCTTCCTCCGGATTGTAATTGATTACGATACGTGTGAATCCCCTCCCGCAGAGCGCGACGCATTATGAGGTCCCAACGGCTGCTCAGAGAGGCTATTATTGAGGCACCATACCACTTTTCCGGTTCTGCCCTTCCCAGTAGCGCCGGTAGAAAAACCGAGGCCTTGTTGCAACCGGTAACTCCTGGACAAGAGCCGTCCATTCCGCGGTTCTTGCCCATGCCGTCTCAAATGCCGCCTCGGTCATTTCCCGGCACTCTCCCGGTGATCCTTGGGACGCCTTCACGAGAAGTTCCTTTTCCAGGGCATCCCGTTCTTTCCGCACCGCCTTCGCCCGGGTCGGGAAATCCTGCAAAACAGCTCGGTGCAGCTTTTCATGATGCCACCACAGGGACCGTGCATCAAATCGTCCTGCTGAGGCAGGTCCCGGGTCCGGGAGCACCGGGTCCCTGAGCCAGACGGGCTTGAACGTGGCGATACAGGGTGAGGAGGTACCGGTGGCCCAGCAGGTCTGGAAGTTCGGTTTCAGGTGAACCACCAGGGAACCAACGGTCTGCATGGCATTCCGAAATATCTTGTTTCCTGCATGGGCACATAACCGGTTCCCCAGGAGATGGCTGTCAGGGCGATATTCACCGTCACCATGGTCCCTCAGCACCTCGAAGGCGGCCGGTACATCCATCGTGCCCTCCATCCCTGCAATACGTTTGGCGGATCGTTCCCGGCGTGTGCGTGACGCGGAAAAGGTGGTATAGAGATAGTCCGAAAAACACCGGGCAAAATGGAAAGGCGCTCCCTTTTTCAGCCATCCCTTCTTCCGGGCTGTTTCAATTAATTCCGGATGGGCTTCGCTGAACTCCTCCCCTATGGTGAGCCCGTTGCTGATGGCGTACATCCCCTTGACTTTCAAAGCGGCCCAGAGGGGACCTGCGGTCTCGAGGACCCACGCCTCCTTTGGATCGGCGATCAGGAAACTGTTGTGGTAGGAGATCCGCCTGTCTTCATATCCGCACAACCCGCCCTGTCCGTAATCCTCCAGATGCTGCAGCACGATTCCAAGGGCGTGCTGCGCCGAACGCGAGCGCTCCAGGGCGATACGCAGCAGATCCATGCCTGTCAAAACGCCTTCCTTCCTCATGGGCATCCGGGTCCACACCGCCTCGTTTCCCATGACCACGCCGTTCTCATTGGCGCCCATCTCGGCGCCCCACATCCAGAAGGGCCGGCAGAGCAGGACTGCGAATGTCTCTTCCGCCTGGGGCACGGTGATATACGTGCATCGAAGTGATTCGCCTTTTCCATGAACCAGGGCAGGATGGTATTCCAGGACCTCGGCCTCGTTGGGCTCGCGGTCGCTGTTCTTCCCGAAAATGACGGAACCGTCCGCGGTAAAGGGAGGAAGGGCAACAAAGGTATCACACATGATTCAGCGCTCTATCCTGCCGGGAAGGAGGAATTCATATCTTTTTCGGAATAGCTTCGTCGTCATCCACCGGTCAATGCGGCGAAAGGCCAGGAAAACCGTCCAGATGCGCTTGTCTTCCTTGTAATATTTTTCCACTTCCTTCTGGTTCAGGGGTTGTTGTCCGGAAGAGAGATAACGATTGATGCAGCGGATGACCTCCGGTATCAGTTCAGGAGACTTTTCTTTATACAGGTTGGCCGCTAAGTCCATATACACGAGCCGGGAATCGTAATACCGATTCATCACATCCTTCAGGAACAGCCACCTGATCAGCCATCGGAGAAAGACCGGAGCACTCTGCAGGAAGAGCTCCGGATCCATCTGCTCCACGCCGTCCTTCCGGTAAAGGGGGGTACTGGTGTCTACATAGAAAGTCTCACCGCTTTCCAGCAGTACCCAGTTCGACACCTGGGCATCGATCGCCAGTTGCAGTGCAGAATCAGAGGAGCCGTTGAACTTCCATACCTTGTGTATCTCCGCAATGATCTTCTCGGTCGCCGCCACGGCTTGCTCCGGTCCGAGCCGACGGATGAGGCGGTGGACAAAACGATCCGCCGGGAGCCGTTCCTGCGCGATGTAGAGTACCACAGGACGATCCGGGATTTCAATGATCAGGGTCTCGTGATGAGGGAGCGTGAAGCCCGCATCGCTCAAATACCTGCAGTACTCGTGAAATTGACGTTCATATACCTGCGCGGCTTCCGGGTTCGAAAAGAGAGGCATTCGCTTGAACGCCACGCCCGTATTGTCCCCGATCTGGAGGATGATCGAAATTTCTCCATACCCCAGCACCTCGGCGGGAATCTTCGACGCTTCGAGATTCTGGGGATTCAGGCCCTTTTCGAATTCATAAACAAGTGTCCGCTCGATATCCATGACGGGCGCCCGGTCCTTTCCTCACATCTTCCATTTTTCCACAAACTCTTCCACCTGCCTTTTTATCTTCAGCACCGGTCGCAGCCGTTTTGCAGCGGCGAGAGCCCTGTCCAACCGCGCCATGACCAGGTCCACCTCGCTGCGTTCCATAATCAGGGGCGGGAGAAGCTGGCAGACCGACGGCTCGTTGTTGGCATAGACCATGAGGAGGCCGTTGTCATAGGCCGTCTTGGAAAGCACGGGGCCCGAGAGCTCATCCTTGAGTTCCAGCCCCATCATGAGGCCGAGCTGCCGCAGACCGGTCAGGAACCGCGGGTGTTTCCTTCGAAGAGTCGCGATTCCTTCATCAAACGCACCGGCCAGCCTCTTCACATGGGCCAGAAATTCCGGGTCCGACGAAATCTCCAGGACCCGTTTCGCAACCAGGCAGCCCACCTCGGCGCCCCCGAACGTGGACACATGAATAAAGGGATCATCGTGAAAGACGGATTCCAGGGGCGTCCGGAGCACTGTTGCGGTGATGGGATAAATGCCCCCCGAGAGTCCTTTTCCGATCACAACTATATCAGGCATGATGTCGAAGTGTTCAAAGCCCCAGAGCCTGCCGGTGCGTCCGAGCCCTGTCTGCACTTCATCCATGATGAGAAGTGTCCCTTGGGCGGTGCACAGTTCCCGGACCGATTGGAGATATCCCTCCGGTGGGACAGCAATACCCAGGGTGGCGGGAACGGTCTCCAGAATCACTCCTGCCGTATCAGCGTCGATCTCCGCGGCGACCGCGTTTGGATCACCAAAGGGAACCTGGACAAATCCTGGGACCGGCGGTCCGAACGGGACCCGGTATTTTTCATCGCCGGCCGCCATGGCAAGACCCGTGTGCCCGTGGTAACCGCCTTTTGCGGAAATGATTTTCTTCCTTCCCGTGTACGCCCGGGCGACCTTCAGCGCAAGATCCACCGCCTCGCCCCCGCCGACCCCGAACACCGTGTAGGAAAGGTCTCCCGGCATCAGACCCGCAAGGAACTTGGCAAGGTCGGCTCTCGCCTTGCTCATAAGGTGACCGTTCCCGATATCCAGCTCCTCAAAACCCTTCATCAACACGTCTATCAGTTGCCGGTTCCGGTGCCCCAGATTGAATACGCCTCCGTTACAATGGAGATTAAAAAGGCGTTTCCTCCCGTCCACATCATCGAGATAGCATTCATCGCGCCCCCCCATGACAAACTGCATGCCGTACTTCCGGAAAAACGCCGCCTTCCCGGATGACACGTGATTCCGGAAATCATCCATAGCCTGCTGCTTTGTTGCGGATGGCTTCTTTCCCCTGTCCAATCGATTACTCCTTCTCTGCCGGTTTCGCGCGGCAGCCTCTTCCTCTGCTCTTCATTGCCTTTACCTTTTCCAGGCGACAATGTCAATGAGACCCGATGGCCACAAATCCACATGCTTCAGTCGTGGCTTCTCGTCACTCCCCTCGGAGAACAGATGTTTCTGAAGCAGCGTCGTGTCGGCTTTTGAGCAGGTGCACGAAAAGAACGGAAGTGATGCATGGTGTTGGCAAAAATGAATTACCGCTTGACAGACTTCGGGTCTGTTCCTAATTTCATATAAAGACCTGCTCAAACGCGGGCAAATATCTTGAAAAGGAGAATTCCATGAGTTCCAATCCTCCCGGCGCGGGAAAAAGCAGTTTCGATCTGATTGATGCACAAGAACTCTTCTCAACAATGGAGATCAGGAAAGGAGATGTCTTCCTGGACCTGGGATGCGGTATCGGAAACTATTCCATTGCAGCTTCCGAATATCTGGGAAGCAACGGAATAATCTATGCGATTGACCTGTGGGGGGGAGGCATGGACATCCTGAAACAGACCATTGCCGAAAAAAGGATAGAAACCATAAGGCCCATTGTCGCAGACCTTGGCAAGCATCTTCCCGTGGAAAAAAATTCCGTGGACGTCTGCCTGATGGCTACCGTTTTCCACGATCTCCTGCGTTCAAAGGCCCATGAGGTGGCGCTTATGGAGACGAAGAGGGTCCTCAAGAAAGATGGTCAACTCGTTATTGTTGAGTTCAAGAAGCGGGAAGGTCCTCCGGGGCCGCCGATGCATATCAGAATTTCCGCTCAGGATCTGGCAACGACATTGAATACCTCCGGTTTTCATCAGAAAACCACCAGAGAAATCGGGCCGTACCACTATCTTTCCATTTTTTCCTCCAAGGACGAGTCGGATACGCCATAAACGTCTTTGGAAGAGCATCATTTTTGCTGACAATCTCAACCGATCAAGATGCTGCCAATCCATTGAGAAGGCTTCCACCTCTCTATAGGGTCGCAGAGGATCCCGATTCTTTACCCTTCGGCCTCCGGCTCGGGGATACTCCGCCACGGATCAGGCATCATTTGCCGGATTCCAAGGAACAAGTCGATGCATGCATATCCAGAAAAGAACATTGAAGCCGATCCCGAGCAATGCGGCCACCAGAATCCCGACGTACAGTTCACTCATTCGAAGGGTTTCCCATGCCATCCAGATCATGGCGCCGAGGCCCCTGTCCGAGGCCAGCAGCTCTACGGCAATGGTCAACACCAGCGCTGTGTTCGTCGCTATCCGGACACCGGCGAGTACGGACGGAATACTGCCGGGCAACACCACCTTCCGGAACACTTGAGCAGGTTTCGCCCCATAATTCCTGGCGACTTTGAAGTACACGGGGTGAATCTGCCGAACACCTGCCATGGCATTGATCACCATGGGAAAAAAGGCCGCCAGCGAAATCAGAACAACTTTTGAGACCTCTCCGATACCAAAAATGACCATGATCAGGGGAAAAACAGCGATCTTGGGAATGGGGTGAAGCAGAGCCACCAGCGGATCAAGCGCGGAACGCAGGCGGTTTGACCACCCCATCATCAAACCGAGAATAAGGCCGATGCCTCCTCCGAAAAACATACCGATCAACAAACGGAGCACCGTTATTTCCAGTTGATCCACCAACAGCCCGCTGTATGCCATTTCAATGAGTTTCTTGAAGATCGCCGACGGAACGGGGAAAAACAGGGAGGAGATGAGCCCTCTTGCACCTGCCAGTTCCCAGCACAGCAGGGCGGCAAAACATGCAGGCAATGTAATCATCCACCCGGGAAATGTTCGAACGCTTCGGAGCAATTGGAATCGGGTCATTTTTTTATTCGAAGATTCTCTCGAACCTCCTCTTCCAGAAGCTCCCAGATATGCCGTTTCAGTTCCAGAAAATCGGATTGATTCCGACTCTCCATGGTCCTTGGCCGCTGGATCGGCACCTGCATATCTTTTCGAATACTTCCCGGTCGACCCGTCATCACAAGAACTCGATCTCCCAGCAGAAGTGATTCCTCTATATCGTGGGTGACATGAATCACCAGCTTTTTCTGATCTCCCCAAATCCGCAGCAACTCCTCCTGAAGCAGTGTCCGGCTTTGGGCATCAAGGGAACCAAACGGTTCATCCAGAAGCAGGACATCGGCATTAGAAAGGAACGCTCTTGCGATACCGACGCGTTGCTGCATTCCACCGGAAAGGACATGCGGGTATACGTCTGCGAATTCCGAAAGGCCAAACCGCTCGATAAAATCATGCACCTTGCCGTGACGCTCTTTCCGACGCACTCCCTGCATCTCCAGGCCGAAGGCAACATTTTCCAGAACGGTCATCCAGGGGAACAGCCCATGATTTTGAAAAACCATGACCGGTCTTGAACCACCCGCGTCTTTTTCATCATCAAAGCGAATGGCTCCCTGTGTGGGTGCCTGCAGACCGGCTATCAATTCGAGGAGCGTCGTCTTCCCGCACCCGCTTGGGCCCACGATGCAGAGAAATTCCTGTTCAACAACCGTGAATGTCACGCCTTGGAGCGCATGAATCGTTCCATTTTGATTGGGGAATGATTTTCCCAGGTTTCGGCATTGAATTTTCAATACGGGATCCTCATCACGGCGTGTGCAAATGCTGATTTGCATATTCCACAAACCGGTTGTCCCATATCCGATCCGGGGGAAGGGCCGCTCTCAGGAAACCCTTTTTGAGTGCCCAGGCTTGAAAATCCAGAACGCTTTGCAGTTTGATCCGTCCATCATCGGCAAACGCCGGCCAGCACATTTCTCTCAGAAGTGCCGGATCTAATCTGGTGACCTCTGCGATAATATCGAGATTCCGCTCTGTTTTTCCCTGATTATACTGACGAACTCCCTTCAGATATGCCACCATAAACCGCTTGCCCACGTCCGGTCTTTTCACTCGGAGGTTTGGTCCGTAGAGAACAACAGCATACTGGGCGCCGGGTATGATTTCCTTGACCGGCAGATACACCCGCCCCATCCTTAATCTCACCGTGCGGGTTATCCACGGTTCAGAATAAGATACCATGTCCACTGCACCTTTTCCCAATGCCTCGAACTCCGAAGCCGGCGTTGGCAGAATAAGAGATTTGACATCCGACAGTGCAAGGCCTTTGGAATGTAAGAACTTCTCCATGTAATAGCCTTCCATTGTCATGGGTTCAAAGGAAATCCGAAGTCCCTTGAGGCCGTCGGGGCTGTCGAGCCTGCCGGATTCATACACCTTCTGATTGATCATCAGTGCCGTCTCGACACAGCCCTTCGTGGACAGAAAACCCTTGTCCGCAACGATTCGTACCTCGGAATTTCCCTGCATAATGTTCAGGGTCGAGGCCCGAATGAGTGTGCCGGAAACGTCGATCTGTCCCTGGGCGACCGCTATCATCCGTTGGGACCGGCCCAGCTTGACAAACGTAACCCGGAGATTCTGTTCCTTGAAAAATCCTTCCTTCTGTGCGATGTGGAATGGCGCATAATAAAGAAATGGAAGCATGGAGACCTTGACCTCCTCCGGGTTCCTGTTTCCCGAATCGCCCCATGCTGCGTGGAGAGGCGCCAACCAGACAAGAATCAGCAACACGGCAAGCAGCCATTGACGGAACAAGTGTTTCATTCTGTCACCTCGATTCCAATAATATAATCCCGGGGATCCGAAATAAAGCCATACCCCCGTGTTGTTCGACCCGCGTTCTCTATCAACAATGCGAAAAACGCATTCCTTCCGGCCGGAAAGGAGTCAAATCCAGCGGCGCCGGATGGCGATGCCTGCAACAGTCACCGGGAGCTGTTCCGCCGCCTGGATAAAAGTGACGGCATTTTTCCCCTTTCTGTCCAGGCCGGTTTTTCCCGTATCACCTGTACCGTCTTGGCCTGCTCCCATATGGCTTTCGAGTAATCAGCACTGACGCTGCTCCGCTGCAGGGCACCAAGAAGTGTTTGGACAACTGCATCCTCATCCCGGATGCAAACCTCCGGATCGATTATCAGGTGGAGGCGGGTAAACCCGCTTTGATCTTCCACCTCGCGTAACTGGAAATCCAGGGGGGACCCGCCAAACCGCGCAGGCAAAACCTCCTCCAGAATTTTGAGCATCTCACTGCCCACGAGCGTTACACCTTCACTGGTAAGTTTCCCGAAACTGCGAATCCCGCAGAGATGGGTCTTGTACCCGTATTTTTCCAGCCCGCATCCGCAGGAACGCCGATCAATCACTCCGTAATCATCAATTTCCACATTGAGCAATATTTTTGGGGCTGTGGGCAGAAGACTCGTAAAATAGAAAGGATAAATGACAACATCTGCCCCATGGACCTGTCGGGGGAATTGAATAACCGCGTTGAGATCATCGAAAAAATGGATATCGTTTTCATCAGCTGGCTCGGCACACCCCATGCCTGCCACACCTGTTTCCGTAAAAAAATACGATGGAAACACGCTGGCACCGCTTTCACGGATTCCCTGAATCTTCGCCCGGGTCAACGGTTCGCCTCCGGTAATAAACGTCACACCCGTTAAATCAACGCCCATGCGGCGTGCTGCCACAGATATTCGCAGGGACATACTGACGCCCGCTCTGATCTGGCATCTCCCATTCGATCGCAGCTTCTCAGCAGCCCATCGCACCAGGGTACTGCTCCGGTCCAGAGGAAGTTTTTCAGGATATGGAATGGCTTTACCGTACAACCGGCCCAACCCGACTATACCTTTGGTCGCCAACCAATTTTTTGGAGAAAACCGCATATCGCCCGTCGATACCGGGGTAAACCAGCGCTCCGGGGAATGACCGAAATGGGCGTGACGCAAAATGTGATTGACCCCCGCAGGTGCCGGAAGGATTCCCATCCACAGGGCGGTGGGAATTTCCAGAATTCCATAGGTGTGATACGCTACCATGATGTTCGGTGTTTGCGCGGCAAGATGGTCCAGATCCATTGGAACACGCTTTCCCACGCCTGTAGAGCCCCCGGTAGCCGCCATGTAGAAACGGCTGAGATGAGGATTGTCAAAATCCTGAGGCTGAAATCCGAATGTCTTGCCTCCGCGGTGTATCTTCTTTCTTCCCTTGAATTCTTCAAAGGTAAAATAGACGTCGTTCTTTCGGAGTTCATCAAGCGTCTTCTCTAAACCCCTTGTTTGTACCATCTGCCGCAGGTCGCCGAATTCGCATCCAGCCATCTTCAACAGCGGCAGGTAAGGGCTCCGGGGATTCCTGAATATGGCTTTTTCAACCAGGCAAAGAAAATTTTCTTCTCTCTGCTGAAACCGACGTTGGATGATCTCTACCGCATCCTTCAACCTGAGAGTTCTCCCGAAAAAGCCTTTCAACCCAAAGAGGAAATGAACATATGATCGTATCTCGCGGAAAAGTTCATTCATTGAAAAAAATCCGTCAGTATCGGACAATCCGGATCAGGATTCAGCGTGACACGTCAGTCGAGATGATAACGTGTTGTATTCAGCGGAGGACCATAGAGAATATCCCAGTGTGTGTCAAGGACAAACAGACCACAACATATCCGCCATTGCAGGGAAAAGGAATCCGTTTCGCAGATCTTCTGTATCGGGAAAACAGCTATTTGAAAAGAGGGTGTGAAAGCGAGAGGTATCCTCTCACACCTACCGGGATCAGAGCGGAAGATTGTTGGCATGCTGAACAAGCAATCTTGGTGGGGAACAGAAATGATGGCTTCTGTGCAACATAATCCTTACATTTTTTCCCAATCCATGGGCAACCTGTACCAGCTAAAAGGCTCTCACCGATCTGTCCTGATTGGCAAAATTACAGGGCACTAGGACTTTTTGTCTGTCTATATTTCCCTCTGCCCCGGGCAGCTCGGACAAATATTGCTTCAGTTCCGTGATAAATTCTCTTATCTCTTATTTGGCCGAAAAGAGGTCCGACAAAGCTGATGCATCCTGTTCTTCAGCCATTGCCTTCGTGACCCTGTTGAAACCTTTGGTATTTCCCAGCATGATACAGCCTATGATCTTGCCTTCCTCCATAACCAGCTTTTTGTAAGTCTTCTCATCCTGGACCACTGTTGATTCGAGTTTTCCTTCCGCATCTATGTTTCCGGCCGAGGCAAGATCGATTCCCACCACTTTCAGGCTGTTTGCCATGGTGGTCCCTTCATACCGCATATCTCCGCCCGCCATGTTCGTTCCTGCAATCTTTCCCTGTTCCAAGGCGGCAGGCCAGATCCCGTACGGCATCCCCCTGAACTCGGCCACGTCACCGGCCGCATAAATATCAGGTTGGTTTGTAGCAAGGCGTTCATCCACTTTGACGCCCTTATCGCACTCCAGCTCGAGTGATGCGGCAAGCTCCATGTTGGGACGGACGCCCGCTGAGATGACCACCATTCCCGTGGGAATAGTTTCACCCCCCTCGAGTACGACTCCTTTCGTCCGATTTCCTCCCTCGATTTCCTGGGTCTTGGCACCAAGTCTGAAAGAAAATCCCATTGCCTCCATCATGGTCTGGAGCCGCCGCGCACCTTCCACATCCAGTTGCCTGGGCAGAAGCCTTGGGAAAAATTCCACCACGGTAATTTGTTTCCCCAATTTCCTCAGGGCATTTCCTGCCTCAAGTCCCAGCAGACCGCCTCCAATGAGGACCACGTGGTCATTTCCCCCCGCAGCAGAAGATATGGCACGAGCATCTCTGATATTCCGCAGGGCGAAGACTCCCGCAGCATCGGCCCCCTTGATGGGTGGGATAAATGAATGACTGCCTGTTGCAACCAGGAGGACATCAAACAGGAGCTTTTCATTCTCCTCCGTGATGATCACTTTTTCAGCGGGCCTCGCATCGGTCACCCTGGTGCGGAGCTTGAGATCGATCGCCCGCTCACGGTACCACCCTTCTTTCTTCGCCACGAGGTCCTGCTCGGCCAGATCCCCGGACACGTATTCATTCAATCGTACCCGGTAGTAAAAAGGAAGATCCTCGTCGGTGATAATAACGATTTTCCCCGTTTCATCGCTCTTACGGATATTTTCCGCTGCGGTTGTCCCTGCGACGCCGTTTCCGATGATCACATACTGTTTCATTACGAAGCCTCCTCTTTATCCTATCCGCTCCTGCCGTCATCACACGGCTCATCATCATCTGATCCTCGGGCGTGCTCAGCACTCGGCGCCGTGGTACATGCCGGGAGTTCCCCCTCCAAGGACTTCTTTTTCTGCTCCTCTTTTTGCTCCTGCAATTCGTTTTTTTCCTTGTCTTCCATGTTTTGATCCCCCTTTACCATCAAAAAGACGTTCCGGATTCCGGATTGGTACAGGAAAAGAATGGCTGATCCATGCTCCATTCCTCATACAAAAGGTATTGCTATCTCCCGGTGAGTTCCGCCTCAAGATCCTTGATGTACTGGGCGATCAGCACCCCCAGATAGATGCATGCATTACCATCCATACAGGCATCCGCATCCCCTTTGTCCAGAAAGGCATGGCGACTGCTTGCTCCTTTAGTAAAAGTCACAACCCAGGCACTCTTCGCTTCATCAAACTCAAGCCCCACCTTCAGCCCATACGATGAAATCTCCGGGTACATTTCCAACAACTTCTCCTGCAGCTCCTCCTTGCTGTAACTCATTGCCATCCTCCTTCCACAACGTTTGTAGAGTGTTTTTCCAAATAATCTGCCCCTCTCTTCGGCAGAACTCCTCTGAAACACGGTTGCTTTTGTGAAAAAAATAGCGTAATAGAAACAACTGTTGATTTTTTATCATTTATCCTTTCATGATTCCAGGAAAAAATGAGACCTGTTTTCAAGACTGAATAAAGGAGGGTCAAAGAGCAATGTCTGAAAAAACAGAAAAGAACCTGGCCTATGCGTTCGCCGCTGAATCAAAGGCCGCTGTCCGCAACGCTGCGTTCGCCAAGAGAGCCGAAAAAGACGGATACTCGCAGATCGCCCGCCTTTTCAGGGCCGTCTCTGATGCCGAGTCGGTACATGCACACAGGTATCTCCTCCTGATGCGGGGGAAGGTAGGCACCACGGAAGAAAACCTTGACACTGCCTTCCACAACGAAATCAGGGCAAACGTTGAAGAATATCCAAAGTTGATTAAGGATGCCACTGATGAAAACAGCGAGGGCGCCCTGCGCGCGTTCTCCAACGCACGTGATGTGGAGAGCAGGCATGCCGAGCTCTATAAGAAGGCCATGAACGACATGCTTGCCGATCGCGAAACCAAGTACTACGTGTGCCAGGTATGCGGTTACATCAGCGAGGACGAGCCCCCCGAAAACTGTCCGGTATGCGGTGCCGTCAAAGCAAAATTCAAGCTGGTTGAATAGAAGAGAAAGAGGAGGAACACCATGAACTTCAAGGACTTCAGGGAAATCATCGCATTTGCCATTGAGAGGGAAAAAGAGGCGGTTTCTTTTTACGAAGACGCGAGTGCCCAGCAATCCTTTTCAGATTCCCGACAGATGTTTAAAGATTTTGCCAATGAAGAGCGAAAGCACCAGGCATTGCTGGAAGGCTTTCTGAAAGGCGAGGTGACCATTGCGGATTACGATTTCAAATGGATCCCCGATATGAAGCGAAGCGACTACCTGGTAGACATTCCCTATGAAAAGGGGATGTCCTACGCGGATATCCTGCGCCTTGCCATGAAACGGGAGGAAAAATCGCTTGCCCTTTATAATGAGCTTTCCGAGCACATCAATGACAAGGAACTGAAGCAGCTATTCAAGGTGCTGCGCCAGGAAGAGGCGAAGCACAAGCTCGGTCTGGAAACCCTGTACGATGATTACATGGCCAAGATGGGCGACTGATTTTCTGGGTACTTTTTCGCGCTGCAGCCGGCCGGGACGGCCGTCCATACCATGCGACTGTCTTTCAGATGGCGTCCCCCAGGGATGACCCTGGAGATGATTCCATGGGGGACACGCCGGCCCCGTCTGCCTGTGGCGACTATCGCCTTTTCCACCGATCAAGTTTCTTAAATGCGTGTTCAGCAGCATCAAGCAGATCGGAGAGATTCACTGGTTTGGTGAAATAGTCCTCGAAGCCGGCGTCCCGGCAGTCGGAAAGCTCGAAAAGAGAGGCGTACCCTGTCACCGCATACGGGATGGCCATGGGCCAGTCCTTGCGTATTTGTCGACAGAGTTCCACGCCGTTCATGCCCGGAAGGTTGAGGTCGAGGAAGAGGATCCAGGCCGGGGACTTGCCCATGACCTCGATAGCCTCCTCAGCACTTTCGGCTGTTTGCGCTATATAGCCTGCTTTGGAAAAGGCCTGCCGGAATACCTCTCTAATCTGCTCTTCATCATCCACTACCAGAATTTTTCTTTCGACCATAGTTGGCTCCCTTTGAAAATGAACCCCCCTATCAGGAAGCCGATTCATTGATATCGATGATTTTGCGGCTTCCGCTTAGATAGTCCACAGTTTTGTACCTGGAAATCATCATAATCTTCTGCGTCAACTTACCGATGGACTCTACGCCTTCCCTGATATGTTTTAGCGGTGCATAGTTCTGCTCGTTCTCCGCCAGATCCATGATCAGCAGTTCTGACCACCCGCTGACCGCCTGGAGGGGCTGGTTGAGTTCGTGGCATACTGCCCCTGCCATCTCCAGCACACCCTGCAACTTCTCCTTTTCCACTAATCTGGTTTGCAGGTCGAGCATCCGGCGGCCCACGTTTATCCGTGCTGCCAGTTCTTCGATGTCATAAGGCTTGGCGATGTAATCATTCGCTCCCGCCTCCAGGCCCTCGATAATATGCTGCCGTCCCTCCTTGGAAGTCAAAAGGATGAGGTATAGAGGACCGCCTGGAGCATTGTCCGGGATGTCAACTCATCGTCAGCAATCAGAATTTTCATGAATTATCCGTCTCGCATTGCCTCTTTGAGGAGATCGAACTCCTTTTCCAGCTCCGGGAGTAAAGAAGTCATTTTGTCAAGATCCCCGATCCTGCCCCCCTTTTCCATCTCAAGGGCCACCGCGCTCATGATCTCGCCCCCGACGTTGGCCTCGGCGCCTTTGATTTTGTGCGCTTGGACACCGGCCCCTTCCGCATCGCCATCAGTAACTTTTTCATGAAGTTCATTCATCTGTTTCGGGGTCTCTTCGAGAAATACCTGAATAATGCTTTCGGCGAGGCCCTCATCACCCATGAGCCGGTCCATAAGGGCTTCCCGTTGAAAAATGCTCAGGGATTCCTCCTGGTTGATCTCATCAGCCCCAGAGTTACAAGCGGCATTGTGCCAGTTTTCCTGTTCCACCGGTCCTGTCTCCCCTTGCCTGTTCCCGTCTTTCCCCAGCCATCTCCGAAATATTTCGTTTCATGCACCGGGGGCGACGGGGCCGGCAATGGAATCCTCTGCTTTCCGGGCCACAGCCCGCCTTTCCGACACATACGTCATGGAAACAAAATGTATGCCACTGGACTCATCTCGCTCGCGCCTGGAAGGGACGGATGTGCCCAGCATCTCAAAGGACCTGTATGTGGCCTGGATTTCTTTCCAATAGATTGTTGCAGTGGCGGAAATCGGGCAGGGGAAGAGCTACACGTTCAGAGAGTTCTTATCACGTTTCTCTGCTCCTCCGGAAACCTGGTAGCGTGCGGCCATGACCCCGGGAGAAATACCCAGATAACACTCGGCCATAATCAGCCAGTTGATGAGCGTTGTCCGAATCACTCCCAGCCGCTCCCACCGTCTGCCGGAGGTGACGGCTTCTGCCGGGGCGATTCTCACGCGTCCTCGTTTTCTGAGACGCCGCATCAGAAAGAGATCTTCCGCGATAGGAAGCTCGGGGAACCCGCCCACCTCATCGAACAGAGATTTTTGCATGAACAATGCCTGGTCCCCATATGGCAACTGGAACACGCTCGATCGAAGATTCGTCATCCATTCCACCGCGCGGATGAGCGGAATGCGGCAGTCGGTTCTGAACCGGAACGCTCCGGCGGCTGTTCTCCTGGGCAGAAGCACCTCAAAAACATGAACCGCGTAGCGGGCGGGAACCCGGGTATCCGCATGGAGAAAAAGGAGCACCTTTCCTTGTGCCGCACCTGCCCCCGCATTTTGCTGCAACGCTCGCCCCTTCCTGCTGATGAGAACCCTGGCACCGGCCGCTCTTGCCATATCTCTTGTGCGGTCTCTGCTCCCACCGTCCACGACAATGATCTCAGCGTCCCGGTCTCTCGCCCGTTCAATAGTTTCTCGCATATTCCCTGCTTCATTCAGGGTGGGGATAATCACGGACAGGTACGGGCGATTTCCTGCAAATCCGGGAATCCATTTCTTCAGGTCCTCCACCGTGTCAATGTCCATGAGTGGGTCCAGGAGACGGCATTTCAGGCCCCTGCTTTCCACCGTCCCGAGGGTCTGCTCCAGCACGCAGTCGCTTCCCCAATCCATTCCCCCGAAAACGTCCAGCGGCCGGTTCATGCCGATGAGCCAGTAGCCGCCGTCCCTGCTGGGTCCGATGACCATATCGTTGTCCTGGAGCCCTTGAAACGCCTCCTGCAGATGGGAGTCTCTCAGGTCCGCGATATCGGTGCCCAGAAGGACTGCCTTCCTGCACCCGTTTCGGAAGGCCTGCTGGAATGCGGTATGCATCCGTTCACCGAGGTCCCCTCGTGTTTGTTCGGAAAAATGGGATCCATGCCCAAGCCAGCGGACAAGTTTCTCCCTGCTCCCGCCATCAATGCACAATTCCGTCTCTACGCCGGAGCTCACAGCGAATCTCCGGACTGTCCGAAAGGTCGCTTCAGTAAGCCGCCGCTGGAGATCCGCCGCACCTACAGGGCCCAGAACCGGTATGAGGCGTG
>Ga0315542_1000588_pt1 | contig 23094 bp, 23 predicted proteins | sample SalMarSW160120MG_FD_202541 | JGI IMG/M metagenome (GOLD analysis project Ga0315542, IMG submission 202541) | Salt marsh sediment microbial communities from the Plum Island Ecosystem LTER, Massachusetts, United States - Salt Marsh Sediment SW1601-20 ... | reverse complement strand
ACCATTGGTGAGAGTGAGGAATGGAAAGGGACGGATGATGGATGCTCAGGAAGCCATTATGGGTTTTTCCCAGGCTGAAAAGATCAAATCAGGCCTTATATGGACATCGCAGGTCCTCCAATTGATAGATGGATGGGCCGGCGGAGAGAGGGCGGCCGGGGTCAAGACGGCAGGAGCGCTCGTGGGTATGGTAAGCCATGAGATTATGCTGGTGCGGAACATGTCGGATGATCCGGCTTGGAAAGAGATCCAGAAAGATCTGGACAAGGCCGGAGTGATGATCGACTCGGGGATACCGTCTGAGGCCATTACCCACCTGACGCGGGCACTGAGCAAGAGCACGGACGTGGCCGGCCGGGCCATGACCTACCTCAAAGATAAGGGACTCCTTTGAGGGAGAGGACGCACGCACAGTGGAAGAATCTGCAGTAAGAGAATTGCTGGATGATGTTAGAGACGGGAAGGTCCCTGTTGATGAAGCACTGAAGATGCTGAAGGGACTTCCCTACGAAGATATAGGATTCGCCTGCATAGATCACCACCGGGGACTGAGAAAAGGGCTTTCCGAGGTTGTTTACGGGGAAGGGAAAAGGGCTGAAGACATTATCGCTATCATGGAAAAGATGGACGCCCACGGTGAAAATATCCTCGTTACCCGGCTGGATGATTCCAAGGCCGAAAAGATCAAGGAAAGATTCCCGGAAAGTGTGTTCCATCCCGCCGCAAGGACTCTTACACTTGAGCACCGCCGAAAGTCCCCTCAAGGAAAAGGAACGATTCTGGTGATCAGCGCGGGAACCTCTGATATCCCGGTTGCCGAGGAGGCAGCCGTCACCGCCAGGTTCATGGGAAACCAGGTGGAAACCATCTATGATGTCGGGGTGTCAGGCGTTCACCGGGTGTTACGTCATCGGGAAAGGATGCAGGAGGCCTCCGTCATCATAGTGGTCGCGGGCATGGAGGGGGCGTTGCCCAGCGTGGTGGGCGGATTGGTTGATTGCCCGGTCATAGCCGTGCCCACGAGCGTGGGGTATGGAGCGAGCTTCCAGGGGATTACGGCGCTTCTCGGGATGCTGAACAGTTGTGCCGCAGGTGTCACCGTGGTCAATATTGATAATGGTTTTGGCGCGGGATATGCGGCCGGCATCATGAATCGCACATAGCACCCATCCTTCTTCCCTCCGTCCTCCCTCTTTTTGAATCGCCCACGGTCCGTGCTGGAAAAGGGGCCCGGGGATTTTTTTGCAGGCACGAAACCTTTTCTTTGCTCAGCCTATGCATTTCTCCTAGGCCAGGGCGTGCTGCTCAGGGAGGGAGCCTTTTCTGGAGTGACTGGTGAGAGGGCGCCGTCTTTTCGTGACTTATCAGTGGGGGAACCCGCAGCTCGACGAAGTCGAGAATGCGGAGGGGGTAGCTATCCCACGCTGATAAGTCACTGAAAAGACCAGCCCGGAGCCTCGGAACGGAAGAAATGGCCTCCTCCCTGAGACCCCCCGGCCGCCTTGCTGAGCACCTGTCGGCACCGCGAGAGTGATGCTCCGTCGTGCTCGCAAAAAGATCGCTGTGGCCCTTCACCACGTCGCTTCAAAGAACCTGCTTGTGGGAATTTGCCGGCCTGCGGCGGATCTCGATGACGCGTTTCTTGAGTTGCTGAAATGCCATTTTCTGGTCCGGACTCCAGCAGGGCAGCAGGGTGTTGTTGTGGTAGAGGGGTTCGGCTTCCAGGTCATAGGAAGACGATTGGAGGGCCTCCTCCCAGAGATCTGAATGGGGTATTGGAGAGTACTCAGCCAGGTAGGGCGTCGCGCCGGCCCCGGCGACAAGGTCGATGGTCTCGGCTACCGAATCCACTGTCTGGCCGGGCAGACCGGCAAGGAGATAGGCCCCGATATCCTCTCGGGTAAATCCCGCTTTGCGGAGATTGGTCACCGCGCGCTCAAAATCCCCGACAGAAACCTTGTTGTCAAGACGCCGGTGGAGGGCAGGATCGGCGGTTTCGTACCCAAGCCGAATGGTCCGAAAACCGGTTTGTTTCAGGAGCTGAGCCATATCCTTGGTGATTTCCCGGACGTGGAGGGCGTTTGGGGTGTGAAATCTGACGGAGAGATGCTTTTTCAGGACCTCCTCCAGAACGATCCTGATGTGCGTGCTCGCGGATATGAGCAGTGCATCATCATAGAAGGCGAAATCCCTGATCCCGAATTTCCCGTGCCAATAGACTATCTCTTCGAAGACTTCATGCGGATCCCGGCGGGTGAGCACAGGGTTCAGGAAATGACTGACGCAGTATTTGCACCGGAACGGACAGCCTGAGGACGTCATCAGGCATATATAGTCATTGGAGCTCAGAAGATCAAAGGCCGGATAGGGAAGGGGAAAGGATTTGACAGGTTCTTTCGGGGAATGGACGCCGGAAGATTCCAGTGCTGCAAGAATGGAAACGGGGGCGATTTCCGTGATGACTGAGGAGGCGCCGGAATGAAGTGCGGCGTGGTTTTGGCAGAGACGCGCGTAAATTCCCCCCAGCAGAATGGGGACGTCCGGATGGATCTCCCGGATGATTTGAATGGCCTCGATCACGCCGGGATACCAGTAAGTCATGAGGGAAGTCACCAGGAATGCAGCCGGCTTTTCGATCTGTGACACCTCCCCGGCAAAAAGAGCACGGGGGATTCCATAGCGGCTGTATGGTCGATCAATGTCCTTGAGCTGTGGCGGCTTTGAGACCTCTTCCCGAAGGAATTTCCCCGTACCGAACCTTCTCCTCACAGGGGATTTGAGATGGGAGGCGTCTTGGAACCCGGAGCAGTGGATATCCGTGCAGTCGATCAACATGGCGTCAAAGCCGCATTCCCTCAGGTACCCGGCAAGATAGAGGAGCCCCAGGGGCTTGGACCAGAGGTCGTACGCCGCAAAATCGTATATCCAGGGGTTGATGAAGACCAGTGTTGGAGGTTTTTTCAAGTCAGTTTTCCATCATTCCAGCGAGGGAGAAGCCGGTTGCGCAGGAAGAGTTTCGGCATTGGGGCCAATTTGGTTTTCACTTGACATTTGAGCTTTGACATTTGTTCATTCCGGTTTATTCGGACAAGAGGTTTTGAAATGCGGGCTGTCATACAGAGGGTAAAAGAGGCCAGGGTCGAAGTCAAGGGAAGAACCGTAGGCGCCATCGGATCGGGACTGCTGGTCCTTCTCGGGGTGGGAAAGGATGATACTGAAAAGGACTGCGACTATCTCGCCGGAAAAGTGACACACCTGAGGATTTTCTCCGACGACAGGGGCCTCATGAACAGATCTCTGATCGAAGCAGGGGGAGCGGTGCTCGTGGTATCACAATTCACCCTGTGGGGAGATTCCCGGAAGGGCCGGAGACCCTCTTTTGTCCGGGCGGCCGAACCGGATACGGCAAGAACACTCTACGAGCACTTTGTTTCCCTGCTTCGCCGGAACGGGCTTTCCGTGGCTACCGGGATTTTTCAGGAGATGATGGATGTGCACCTCATAAATGAAGGCCCCGTGACCCTCATCCTGGACAGCGAAAAGATCCCGTAGAAGTACCTAAACCCTCCACCTCTGGTGTAGGAACCGGGTAGATCCCACCGATCGGAGGCCCGGATCGGGCGTGCTGCTCAGGGAGGAAGCCTTTTCTGGAGTGACTGGTGAGAGGGCGCCGTCTTTTCGTGACTTATCAGTGGGGGAACCCGCAGCTCGACGCAGTCGAGAATGCGGAGGGGGTAGCTATCCCACGCTGATAAATCACTGAAAAGACCAGCCCGGAGCCTCGGAACGGAAGAAATGGCTTCCTCCCTGAGCAACCTCAGGAGGGGGCGTGATGCCTCCCGCTCTGCCGGAGAAGACTCAGTCCATCTTGAGTTCTTCTTCCAGCTCGCGGATTCTCTCTTCCACACTCTCGCGTTCCTCGGGGTCGGAGATTCCCTCTTTCAGGCGCACCTTCAGGCCAAGAAGTTCCATGGATTTTCTATGTTCTGCACAACTGATCTGCATATTATTTTCCCAGACAGAACCGACTGAAAATGTTTTCCAAGACATCTTCAGGAGTTGTTTCACCGATAATTTGTCCCAGGGAATCGAGCCCGCTCCCGAGCTCCAGGGCCAGAATTTCCATGGGCAGGGAATCTCTGAGAGCGTCGGCCGCCCTGTTGAAGCAGGCAAGCGCCTCCCCCAAAGCCTCCCTGTGCCGCAGATTGGGCGCCACATGAGACTCCTCCGGACCCGGGCCTTCCTCCAGGACAAATTCGACAATAGCCTTCTTGAGCTGATCGATTCCTTCACCGGTGAGGGCGGAGACGGCAACCGTGGAAAATCCGGAAGATGCCTGCTCTCGTTCCGGCGCGGAGAGCTTGGCAGGGAGATCCGTTTTGTTGAGGACGATAAGAGCGTTCCTGCCCCGGCAGCGATCGAGAATTTCCAGATCTTCCCGTTCAAGAGGGTCGCTTTGATCAATAACAACAAGGATCAGGTCAGCTGATTGCATTTTTTGTCGTGTCAGATGGATGCCGATCCGTTCAACCTGATCCTTGCCTTGCCTCAACCCGGCGGTGTCCATCAGCCGAAGGGGAATGCCTTCGATATTCAGAGTGGATTCGATAACGTCTCTTGTTGTCCCGGGGACAGGTGTGACAATAGCCCGCTGCTCGTTCAGCAGGCGATTGAGAAGACTCGACTTTCCCACGTTCACGCGGCCGATGATAACGGTGTTGACGCCATCCACCCAAATTTGCCTGCTCTTGTGATCCATGACCAGCGCCTCGAGCGGTACGACCAGTTTTTCCCTTATACGCGATACTCCTTTTTCCCGGGAAAAGATTTCATGGTCTTCATCGGGGAAGTCAATGGCCACTTCCACGCGGGCAAGAATTTCCAGGGCCTCTTCCCTCACCTGTTCGATTCTGCGCCTGAGGGTCCCCTTGATCTGTTCGGCGACCAGATGGAGGCCCCTCTCCGATTGCGAGTCGATAATATCCGCGACTGCCTCAGCCTGGGTCAGATCTATTCTCCCGTTGAGAAAGGCGCGGAATGTAAATTCCCCGGGTTTTGCCAGGCGGGCGCCGTGGTCCACGATCAACTGGAGGATCCTGGACAGAAGCATATATCCGCTGTGGGAATTGATTTCCACAATGTCCTGGCGGGTGTAAGTACGGGGGGCCTTCATGAAGGCGAGGAGTACTTCATCCAGCATGGCCCCGGACCCCGGATCCACGAGATGTCCGAGGCAGAGTCGGTGGCTTTGAAAAGCAACCGCCGGTCGCTTTGGCCTGAATATGGTTTTCGCGATGTTCAGGGCGTTCGGACCGCTGATGCGAACAATACCGATTCCCGCTCTGCCTGGAGGCGTCGCAATAGCAGTGATGGTATCATCATTTGAAGGGGTCAACGTTTCTTGCAACTCTCCGCGATCGCTTGTTCCGCTTTTGTTATCTTTTGGGAATGATGACCACTTTCTTCAATATTCCATCACCTCTGCTCCTCGTATCCAGGTCGTTATCATCCCTTAACGCCAGATGGACGATCCGGCGATCGTGGGGGTTGAGGAGATTCGTGGTCACGGGCTTGTTCATCCTCTTGGCCTTGTCACCCATTTTCAGGGCCATCTCTGCCAGGGTCTCACGCCGTCTTTCCCGGTAATTTTCTGAATCGACTTGGACTTGCACCCGCTTCTCAAGGGCCTTGTTGACTATCTTATTCACAATATATTGCAGTGCGTCGAGCGTCCGGCCTCTTCTTCCTATGAGGAGGCCGGAGGTGTCGCCTTCGATACTCAGGGCAATCCTGCCGTTATCCTTTTCCGCCCGCACCGTGGTGGTTATGGGGATCAGCGAGAGTATTCTTTCAAGAGATTCTTTTGCAACGAGGAGATCAGCCTCGTTCGGTTCATCCGGTTTGTTCGATTCCCCCGTTCTTTCCGGTTCGAGCGATTCCGACTCATCGTCGAAAAAAGTTTCTTCAGGGATTTCCTCTTGGGGAGGTACGACCCTGATCCTTGCCCTTCGGCCGCCCACAAGGCCGAAAATACCTGCGGACCCCGGTTCGAGGACCTCGATTGTCATCTGGTCCTTTGAAACGTGAAGCTTTCGACACGCGGTTTCTATTGCTTCTTCAGTTGTTTTTCCTTCAAATTCATAAGTGTCCATGTTTTTCCTCCGAATATTATGCGGGTCCCCGGTGGATCCGGTACTGTTGGCCTATGGAAAGGATGTTGTTGACCAGCCAGTAAAGTACAAGGCCTGATGGAAAATTGATGAACATGACCGTAAAGACAATAGGCAGGAACATCATGATCTTGGCCTGTGAAGGGTCTCCCGGTGTGGGCGTCATTTTTTGCTGGATGAACATGGAGGCCCCCATCAGAAGGGTGAGCACGGGGATCCCGTAAGGGGGAGACATAAACGGGATCTTGAAGGCAAAGTGAAAAAGACGATCGGGAGCCGAGAGATCATTGATCCAGAGCATGAAAGGGGCATGCCGTAGCTCTATGGAATCTCCGAGGATCCTGTAGAGGGCGAAAAAGACGGGTATCTGGATGATCATCGGCAGACACCCCCCCATGGGATTCACCTTGTAGGTCTTGTAGAGGGCCATCATCTCCTTGTTCATCTGTTCTTTGTTTCCCTTGTACTTTTCGCGGAGCTTGGCAAGTCTTGGCTGAAGTTTTTGCATTTCTTTCATAGACTTGTAGCTCTTATGCGTCAGGGGCCAAAAGAGAATCTTTATCAGGATGGTGAGGAGAATGATGGCAACACCGTAATTGTGCACATACTTGTAACAAAAGCGCAGGAGGTAGAGGAGAGGCCGCGCTATGATATCCGTCCACCCGAAATTGACCGCCTTATCAAGACCGTGGCCGAAATGTTTCAAAATTTCCAGTTCATGGGGTCCCATGTAGAGCAGGTAAGAGGACTCGATTTTTTCGGAAGGGGCCAGCTTGGTTGGAGGTAATTGAAATTTCCCGTTCAGGACGCCTGAGGGTCCCATATCCCCGGTGAAGCTGGCACTGCCAGGTGTCCCGGGCACTACTGCCGACATAAAGTAACCGTCTTCGTAGGCAAACCACCCTATCTTTCCGGTTACCAGCTCTTCTTTTGATTTCTTCTTGATCTTGAGCTTTTCCAATTTGTCGTTGGAAAGGGCCATCAGTCCGATATAGGAATAATAACTCTTTTTGCCCTCGGGTGGAAGAGCGTTCAGGGTTGTCTGGAATGATTTTTCCACGGTCGCCTGGGAACGGTTTTCCACCTGGACCTGGAGGTCAATCCTGTACTGGTCGGGATAGAATCGGTAGACCTGGGTGATCACCAGCCGGTCAGGCGTGAAGGTGCGAAATCGCAGCAATTCAGGTGCAGATCCACGCACAACGTCCACGCTTGATCGGTCGGACTCGTAGGTCAGGGGGAGATTGCTTTTCTCAGCATTCCCGGCAAAGCTGAACCGGAGGAAATCGCCCATACCCGCCTTCAGGTTTATCAGTTGAACCGGCGGGGAATCCTTTTCTACCGTTTCCCTGTATTTCTTGAGCTTGAAACTCTTGATGGTAGGCCCAACGTTAGAAAAGACAGCCTCATAGAGGGGAGTTTCGACTCGTATTTCTTTTTCGGGAGCCTGTGCATTTTGTTCAACGGGCAGCTTTCCGGCGATGTCGGGAGAGGGAGCGGGAGGAACCGTGACTTTTTCAGGTGGAAAACTCGGCTTTTCCTCGCTTGTTGCAACCGGGGGTTTTTCCGGTCGAGGTTTTTGGGAACTCTTGGGCCCGAACACAAAGGACCATCCGAACAATATCAGGAAAGAGAGTGCGAATGCAATTAATGTTTTTTTGTCCATAAGATTCTTCTCTGTCTCAACAGCAGGATTTATGAAAGAAACGACAGATATGGGGTTCTAAGAAGTTATTTCCCATTACTTCAGAGGATCATAGCCGCCTGGATGTAACGGATGGCATTTCAAGATCCTGATGAACGCCAGGAAGCCACCCCTGCAGATGCCATATTTTTCAAAGGCCTGACGGGCATACACGGAACAAGAAGGATAAAAACGACAGGAAGGAGGCAAGAAAGGTGAAATGGCTTTCTGATACAATCCTATCAAAACGATAGGAAGGTATCTGAATTGAAAAAGGGAACTTCTAGGAAAGCCTGACTTCGTTGAGTTCCCTTTGTAAATTCCAAAAATCCAGTTTGTTGGCATCCTTCTTCGCTGCAATAACGACATCGTGTCCTTGGGGGAAGCGCACCTTATGGAGCCTGAAATATTCTCTCACGAGTCTCTTGATTCTGTTTCTCTTGGCCGCGCAGCCTGTCCTTTTTGTTGCGGTGACCCCCAGTCTTGTAATGCCCAGTCCGTTTTCTTTCAGTATGATGATAAAATGCATTGATTGAAATCGTCTGCCCGACCGATTTAGATTGACAAAGGCACTTCGTTTCAATAACCTTTCACACTTTGAGAATGAACAATTTTCCATAAAAAGAAGGCCATTAGGTCGAGCATGAAAGGCATGAACTAGACGGCCAAGCGTTTCCGGCCCTTTGCTCTCCTTCTTTTCAGAATGTTCATGCCGCCTTTTGTTCGCATTCTGGTACGAAACCCGTGGGTGCGTGCCTTTTTGACATTACTCGGTTGGTACGTTCTTTTCATTGTCCTTTGGGTCCTTTTGGGTTTGAAGAAATAAAAAACTTTAATTAAACATCTTCTCGCATTATTGTCAAGACAAAACCACCTGCCTTGCCCCTTTGAGGAACTTGCAGAAATCAGAGGTGGTCCGGAAAGGAGAAACAGATGCTCTTAGATCCCATCCTCGGTATTTTTTCCAATGATTTGGCCATTGACCTGGGTACAGCCAATACCCTCGTCTACGTGAAAGGGAAAGGCATCGTATTGAGTGAACCTTCCGTTGTGGCCGTAAGGAAAGATGCGCGTGGTACGAGCAGGGTTTTGGCAGTGGGGAAAGAGGCCAAGATGATGCTGGGCAGAACGCCGGGAAATATTGTTGCCATTCGCCCCATGAAAGACGGAGTTATCGCTGATTTCGAAATCACAGAAGCCATGCTCCGGCATTTTATCAGAAAGGTGCATAACAGAAGAACATTGGTCCGGCCCAGGATTATCATTTGTGTTCCCAGCGGCATCACACAGGTTGAAAAGAGGGCGGTGCGCGAATCTGCCGAGTCGGCCGGAGCCAGAGAGGTATTTCTGATTGAAGAGCCCATGGCGGCAGCCATCGGTGCCGGATTGCCCATAACGGAACCCACCAGCAATATGGTCGTGGATATTGGAGGCGGGACGACCGAGGTGGCTGTTATTTCTCTCGCCGGGATCGTGTACAGCAAATCTGTTCGGGTCGGCGGAGACAAGATGGACGAAGCGATCCTGCAGCACATAAAACGGAAATACAACCTGCTGATTGGAATTAGAACAGCCGAGATTATCAAAACGACCATAGGGAATGCCTATCCGGGTGAGCAGATTGAAACTATTGAGGTGAAAGGGCGTGACCTGGTGACCGGGATCCCGAAAATATTGACCATAGATTCCGATGAGATCCGAAATTCTATCACTGAACAGGTGGATACCATCGTTGAAACGGTGCGTATAGCCCTGGAACAGACTCCCCCCGAGCTCGCTGCCGACATCGTGGATAAAGGGATTGTGCTGACCGGAGGGGGTTCACTGCTCAAGAACCTGGATGTACTGCTGCGGGAGGAAACAAAACTGCCCATTACTATCACGGAAGATCCACTCTCAACAGTGGTGCTTGGGTCAGGGAAGGCCCTGGATAACATTTCCATTTTGAAAGAGGTCACGATTCGGTAGTGCTCCTCCATGAGTGAATTTTGGGTATGAGCAAGCTTCCAGTCCAGAAATGAGATGTTTCCGGTTCTCACCCGCCATGGAATCCGCACATGTAGTGAAGAGCATGTCCCATCGCCGTTTCCGTCGCAAAGGAGAAAACGTTAGCCATTGAAAGGGTTGCCGCAGAATTCCAGAATCCTGCTGTGGGTCTTCCTCGTCGCCTGTGTTTTGCTCTTGCTTTCAATGAACTCAGGGCAAGAACGGACATGGAGCCCGCTTGAGCAAATTGTGGTTGAGGTCACCGCCCCTGTTGAGAGAGTCTTTCAATGGACCATGGCCTGGACGGAAGGCATCTGGTCCGATTATTTTTTCCTGGTGAACGTCCGCAGGGAAAATACCGCCCTCCAGAAGGAACTCAATACTCTCAGGATGGAGAACAGCCGGTACCGCGAGTTGCTTTTCACTCATGCACGCCTGAAGGCTCTGTTTCAATTCAAACAGTCTATCAACATCCCGTCCGTGGCTGCACAGGTTATCGGTCTCGATCCGACCGGGTGGTTTCGGTCTGTTATAATAGACAAAGGAGCGCATGCGGGTATAATGGTCGATATGCCTGTGGTAAATGGTTCGGGTGTTGTGGGGCGGGTGGTTTCGGTGTCCCCCCACTATGCGAAGGTGCTCCTGTTGACCGACCAGAATAGTGCTGTTGACTCGCTGATCCAGAGATCCAGGGACAGAGGAATGGTGCGCGGCCTCAAGACTGAAGTCTGTGCGCTGGATTATATGATCAAAACGAGCGATGTGCGGGTGGGAGACACTGTGGTAACCTCCGGGCTCGGTGGGGTTTACCCCAAGGGAATCCCAATAGGAGAAGTGACTAACGTGGAGGACTTTCCAGGCGATCTTTTCAGGCACATCACGGTGAAGCCGGCAGTGGATTTTTCTCGGTTGGAAGAAGTTCTTGTCATTTTGAGGGAAAAGATATCGTCCGAGGAACAGAAAAAAAGAGGATAGGATTCTATCTCGGGGTGTGGCTGGCAGGGTTGATTTTTACCCTGATGAAAGGCCGTTTTATGCACGCCGTGGCAGCCGATTTCCTGGATTTCGACTTCATTGCAATTGTCATTGCCTTTCTGCTGACGAGATACGGTCATGGAGCCTCCAGTGCCTACGCCTTTGGGCAGGGTTTATTCATAGACGTAATTTCAGAGGGTCCACGAGGTTTTTCCACCCTTATTTATTTGGCCGTGTTTTGGGGTCTTCAATTTGGGTCCCGTTTTTTTGAGTTGAATCATCCGAGGAGTCAGATACTCTTGGTCGCTATGGCGGTTTTCTTAAAAGAGATTATGCTCATTGGAATGCTCAACCTTTTTGTTTCCCGGGTGCTTGTCATGCACTCATTTCCGTTGATGGTCCTCGGCTCCATGACGGTGACGGCATTGAGTGCACCACTCTTGTTCGGTTTTTTTGATTACCTGCTCGCGCTTCCAGGGGAAGACCGCACCGGAGCATGATGAAATTTTATCTGTTAATCGGCATTATGGCATAATACATGCAATTTATGACCCTTGAACCCCTGGAGCCCTGCTGGGATTTTGACCCTTGAGACCATCTAACTTCGATCCCATATCCGTCGACATTCTGAACCGGCAATTGAAAAAGGTCACCATCGTGGTCCTGATTTTTTTTGCCGGGCTGATATTTCGTCTCTGGTATCTGCAGATTGTCAATGGATGGAAATATAGGGCCAAGTCCGAAAACAACAGGATACACCTGGAAGACATTCCGCCTTTGCGGGGAATGATTTTTGATCGCAACGGCCAGCTGCTCGTGGATAACAGGGCCGGCTATGACCTTTGTGTTATACCGGAAGACGTGCAGAACCCGGAAGGCCTTTTGAACCGGCTGAATGAACTCATCGGGATTGACCTCGATAAGGCCCGCGATACCTTTCGCAAAGGGTTGCATAGTTTTCCTTTCAAGGCCGTTTCGATCAAGAGAGATATCTCAAGGGATGAACTTGCCTCCATAGAGACGCACCGTTTCAATCTCCCCGGGATTACCATCCTGGTCAGGCCCCAGAGACACTATCTTCACAATCATCTGGCAGTGCATGTCCTCGGGTATGTCGGAGAAATCACTGAGCAGCAGTTGGCCAGCGGAAAGTATGTCAACAACAGCGGAGGGGATCTTATAGGAAAGGCAGGGATTGAGAATGAATGGCAGCGTCTCTTGAACGGGACACCGGGCGGAGAGCAGGTGGAGGTGGATGCCGCCGGTCGAAAGCTGAATGTTATCTCAAAGAAGGACGCCGTTCCCGGTGCAAATGTGTACCTGACTATCGACAGCAAACTCCAGAGCGAAGCGGAAAAGGCACTTGAAGGAAAAAGTGGTGCTATTGTTGCAATGAATCCCATGGATGGGGAGATTCTTGCCATGGCCAGCAGTCCATGGTTCGATCCGAATATTTTTGTTAAAGGAATTGACAGGCAGACATGGGACGAAATGGTCAAAGGAGCAGGCCACCCGCTGCAGAACCGCGCCGTAGCCGGTCAATACCCCCCCGGGTCCGTTTTCAAGATCGTCGTCGCCTTGGGGGCGCTCCAGGAAAAGCTGCTGGACCCTGAAGAAAAACTGTTTTGCGGGGGAAGTTACAGACTGGGCAACAGTGTGTATCGCTGCTGGAAAAGGTGGGGTCACGGGTGGATAAATCTCCACACGGCCCTGGTACAATCCTGTGATGTGTACTTCTACCAGGTGGGGAAGGAACTGGGAATCGATAACATTGCCCAGTATGCCAGAAAATTGGGGTTGGGTGCACGCACGGGGTTGGATTTGCCCCAGGAAAAACCGGGTCTCATCCCCACCAGACAATGGAAGCTGAAGCGTTGGAGGGTCCCGTGGCAGCAAGGGGAAACCCTTTCCACGGCCATTGGACAGAGCTACGTGCTCACCACGCCGGTGCAAATGGCTTGCCTGATCTCAGCGGTATTTAACGGAGGCAGGCTTTTTAAACCGCAGTTGACAAAAAGGATCCATATGCCCGGCGGAGACGACATCCAGGAATTCCGTCCCGTGGAACGGTGGAACCTCGGGATCGACAATGCCTACCTTGAGCTGGTGAAGCAGGCCTTGATCGGAGTGGTGAACGAACCTCACGGCACCGGAGAAAAGGCGCGTTTGAAAGATATCGTCGTCGCGGGCAAGACAGGCACCGCGCAGGTGGTGTCTCTCACAAAAACGGATCATGGCGGCAGTCAAGAGGATATTCCAGAGGCCTTGCGGGATCACGCCTGGTTCGTGGCCATCGCGCCCGCTTCCGAACCCAAGATAGCGGTGGCGGTGGTCATTGAACACGGGGGGCATGGAGGCAGTGCGGCTGGTCCTGTCGCAAAAGAGATCATCTCTGCATATCTCGCCATGCACGAGTAATGCTTTTCATGATCACGGCGACCGATTGCATCTCTGATTTGTTCACCGGCTGCAGAGTGCACGGGTGGTAGTCCGCGCACCGAATCGTCTTAAGGAAGAAGTAAAGGAAGATCATAATGTTTGATCGCAGGCTTGTGCAGAATTTTGACTGGGTGCTGCTTCTTATCCTGCTCCTTATTGCGGGGATCAGTATTTTGAACCTTTACAGCGCCACCTATCCTATCAGGAACATGGGGGGGGTGCAGATCTTTCATAAGCAGATCTACTGGTATCTCATGGGATTCGGCGTGTTTTTTCTCATGACCACCTTCAATTATTACGCGCTCGAGCGCCTCGCGTATCCGGGATACATTGCCTGTATACTGCTCCTGGCCTTCGTTCTTGTTATGGGGAAAGTCTCGTCGGGTTCCCAGCGATGGCTGCACCTCGGCCCCATCTCATTCCAGCCCTCAGAAATAACCAAGATTGCCGTTGTCCTGGCCCTGGCCAAGTTCTTCCGGGAAAAGGGAGATCGGCGGTATTATCGCTTGCGGGACCTCTGGCAGCCCCTCCTGGTTGTCGCTGTTCCCGCTCTCCTAATCGTCAAGGAACCGGATCTCGGGGGCGCCATGCTGCTGGTGGTGGTCTCTTTTTCCATGGTCCTCTTTGTAAGGATGTATTGGAAGTCTTTCCTGATCCTTGTCGGGGGTATTTTTTCTGTGATTCCCTTTATCTGGTTCGGGCTGAAAAGCTACCAGCAACAACGCATCCTCACTTTCATGAGACCGGATATGGATCCGCTGGGAGCAGGGTATCACATTAACCAGTCAAAAATCGCGATCGGTTCCGGACTTATCTGGGGAAAAGGTTTTCTGCAGGGGACGCAAACCCGTCTCCATTTTCTCCCGGAGCAGCATACGGATTTCGCATTTTCGGTTCTCGCGGAGGAATGGGGATTCGTGGGTTCCGTTTTGCTTCTCCTGCTCTATCTCTTCCTCATCCTCTGGGCAATCAATATAGCGAAAAACTCCAAAGAACGTTTTGGATCCGTCATGGCCGTCGGCCTCTTGGCAGTGGTGTTCTGGCAGGTTGTGATTAACGTAGGCATGGTGACCGGCCTGCTGCCCGTGGTGGGGATCCCTCTGGTCCTGTTCAGCTACGGGGGATCATCCCTGATTACGACGATGGCGGCCATGGGCTTGCTGATGAATATCAGCATGCGCCGTTTCATGTTCCAGTAATGGGAGCAGCGCAGGTCTTTCCTGTTCACTAAGCCATTGCAGAACGGTGGGTTAATAGGCGTGAAAAAGGGGCAAGGCAAATGAGGCTTATGGCGTAGGGCGTAGGGCGCAAGGATCAAGGGGCGAGCCCATGAAAGTCTTTCCCAACATCTTGAGGCTTGTGCCTCGGAAGTCAGCTTATGGTCTTTGATTCTACGTAATATGGAATTATAGTGGCTAATAATGCAACTAAATTTGTTTGACTAATTATCTTGTGATTTTTCTTGCAAAAGAAAATTGAATATGCTATTGCCAACTCATTTCCAGGAGTTAACGAATCATGAAACACCCGAAAGACCAGATAAATGCCTTTTTGGGCAAGGATACCGAGTTTGAAGGAAAGCTTTCTTTTACGGGAGCTGTCAGGCTCGACGGCCAATTCAAAGGGGAGATATTTACCGAAGGAACGCTCATTATTGGTGAGGCTGCCGCCATTGAGGCTGATATCCGTGTCGCCCGCGTGATCGTCAGCGGTCAGATACGGGGAAATATCGCCGCCGATGAAAGGATTGAGATCAAGGCCCCGGGAAAGGTGTATGGAAATATCCAGGCCCCTAAGGTGATTATTGAAGAAGGGGTCCTTTTCGAGGGCAATTGTAAGATGCAGGTGGCCAAGGAAGGTTCGGATAAAAAGGTCAAAGTACTTCCCCAGGAATCTTCAAAAAATCTTTGACAAGGCGTTTCATATTTTATAAAAGGCGTTACCTTCCTAATTCGAATTAGCTCGTGCCCATGGTTTGCGGGGCATTCAATCGCAGAAACAAAATCATCATTTTTTGAGATATCGGTCGCAACGTAGAAAGAGGGATCTCCAGCCATGTTACAGATTGATCAGTCTTTATTCATCCAGATCGGCAATTTTCTCGTACTTGTTTTCCTTCTCAATATTTTCCTGTATCGGCCCATCCGTCGCATAATCGCGCAGCGGGGCGAAGAAATGGGTTCCCTTGAACATGCTATTCGAGATTACCAGGAGAAGGCAGAAGAAAATGAGAAGGGCATCCAGGAACATATGGTACAGGCTCGGAAGGAAGGATTCAACGTCAAGGAATCGCTGAAGATAGAGGGATTTGAAAAAGAAAAGGGAATCCTCCAGGAAACCAGTTCCACGGTAGAGGAAACAATTTCCAGGGGTAGGAGCGAAATTGATGAGCAGGTGAAAGGTGTTCGAAAGGTCCTGGACGAGCAGGTGGCAGTATTTTCAAAGGAACTGGCTGAAAAAATTCTCGGGAGGAATGTTCAATGAGGAATAAGAAGAGCAGCACGAAGGTATGGGCTTTCCTTGGCGGGTGCAGCCTCTTGGCGCTCCTTTTCTCCCTTGAATTCGCTCTCGCTTCTGAAGGAGCCGGGCATGGAGGCGCGCAGGAATCCGGGCAGATGACCGACTTGCTCGCTCGGACCGTCAACTTTATCCTGTTGCTGGTTATTCTGTACTTCGCCATGCGGAAAGCGGCCGTAAAGGAATTTTTCAGGGGGCGGAGAGAGCAGATCAAGAAGAAATTGGATGATCTCCGCAAAGGAAAGGAAGAAGCGGAACGACGATACAGCGAACTGGAAAAAAAGCTTGAAGAATTCGAGGCCAGGAAGGGCGAAATCCTTGAGCAGTTCAAGACAGAAGGACTTGCCGAGAAAGAGCGAATTATCTCGGAGGCCAGAGAACGAGCAGATCAGATGGTGGCACAGGCGGAACTCACTGTCCGCCGGGAGATCCAGGGCGCCAAAAGTCGTCTTCAAGCAGAGCTTTTTGATGTCGCAGCGCAGAAGGCCAAGGAGATCATTGTTCGGGAAATCAGGGAAGAAGACCAGGATAACCTTATCAATGAATTTATTGAGAAAGTGGAGAGACTACATTGATAGGATCAAAGATATCAAGGCGATATGCCAAGGCGCTTCTCAGTATTGGCCAGGACGAAAGGATTTACGGGGAATACGGTGAGAACCTGAGGGAATTTGCCACATTTTGCGAGGAAAGCGGGGAATTTTTCCGCATTATCTCGAGTCAGATCTTTTCTCAGGAAGACCGGCGAAAAATCCTTGAATTTGTACTGGAGAAAAGCGGGTTCAGGCCCATGGTGAAGAATTTCCTCAGACTCCTGCTTGATAAAGACAGGATCGGGGCCATTGGCGAGATAACGGATTACTATGCCAGCCTCACCGATGAACTTTCCGGAATGGCCCGGGCTGACATCATCGCCGCCAGGCCCCTGAAAGCTGAAACCCTTGCCAGGCTGGAGGAAGTCCTCAAGAAAATTACGGCCAAGGATGTCAAGACCTTTGTCAGGGAAGACGAATCCCTCCTTGGGGGTGTCGTCGTAAGAATAGGGGATTTAGTATTGGACGGAAGTGTCAAGGCCCAGATTGAGGGGTTAAAAGAAACAATGAGAAGGGGTGAGCAGAGCTAATGGAAATCAGAGCGGAAGAAATAAGCCAGGTAATCAGGGACCAGATCAAGGACTACGAACAGAAGATAGAGGTGAGTGAGACCGGGACGGTTTTGTCCGTCGGTGACGGTATTGCCCGCGTCTATGGTGTCGAAAAGGCCATGGCTATGGAAATGCTGGAATTTCCGGGCGGCATTTTCGGCCTTTGCCTCAATCTGGAGGAAGATAACGTGGGCGTCGCCATCATGGGTGACGATTTCAAGATCAAAGAGGGCGATACGGTCAAGAGGACGGGAAGGATTGCCCAGGTGCCGGTGGGAGATGCTGTCCTCGGTCGTGTCATTGATTCCGTTGGGTTGCCCCTTGATGGTAAAGGTCCCATTGATGCCAAGGAATTCAGCAGGCTTGAAGTCGTGGCTCCCGGCGTCATAGCACGACAGCCGGTCAATGAACCCATGTACACGGGAATCAAGGCCATCGACGCCATGACCCCCATCGGCAGGGGCCAGCGTGAATTGATTATCGGTGACCGACAGATCGGTAAGACGGCCATCTGCGTGGATGCCATTATCAACCAGAAGGACACGGACATCTTCTGCATCTATGTGGCGATCGGTCAGAAAAAATCCACTGTGGCCCAGGTGGTGGACATACTTGAACGTCATGGGGCCATGAAATATACCACGGTTGTTGCCGCCTGTGCAAGTGATCCTGCTACCCAACAGTTCATCGCCCCTTATGCGGGGTGCGCCATCGGAGAATATTACCGGGATAAAGGAAAACACGCCTTGATCATTTACGATGACCTTTCCAAACAGGCCACGGCCTATCGGCAGGTCTCTCTTTTACTCCGCAGACCCCCCGGACGCGAGGCCTTTCCCGGCGACATCTTTTACAATCACTCCCGGCTGCTTGAGCGCGCTGCGAAGCTCAACGATGAACTCGGTGCGGGCTCCCTGACAGCGCTGCCGATCATTGAAACGCAAGCCGGTGACGTATCCGCCTACATTCCCACCAACGTTATTTCCATCACGGACGGTCAGGTATACCTGGAACCGGGGCTTTTCTTTTCCGGTGTGCGCCCGGCCATCAATGTTGGTCTGTCTGTCTCAAGGGTGGGTGGTGCGGCACAGACCAAGGCCATACGAAAGGTGGCAGGTACTCTGCGTCTGGATATGGCACAGTTCAGGGAACTGGAGGCCTTTGCCCAGTTCGGCAGCGATCTTGACAAGGCCACGCAACGGCAGTTGAACAGGGGGCGGAGGCTGGTGGAAGTCCTGAAACAGCCCCAGTATCAACCCATGTCGGCCGAAAAAGAAGTCACCATTCTCTTTGCCGGGGCCAACGGCTATCTGGATGAGTGGCCTGCAGAGTCTGTTGGCGAGTATGAAAAACAGATGCTGGAGTTCATGGGCAGAAAGCACCAGGATCTGCTGGACGAAATAAAGAAGACCAATGACATAAGCGACGATCTGGCTGAAAAACTGAAGAAGGGCCTTGATGAATTCAAGGGTATTTTTCAGCCCGCCGTTCAATGACCGGAAAAACTGACCGGAAAGAGATAGTTACATGGCAACTTTAAGAGATATCCTGCATAAGATAGGTGCTGTTAAGAAAACCAAACAGATTACCAAGGCAATGAACATGGTTGCCGCCGCAAAGTTGCGAACCACCCAGGGCAAGCTGGAGAGCTTCGAACCTTATGCCCTGAAATTTGCGGAAGTTCTTGGAAACCTGGCGGGCCGGATTGAACCGGATATCCATCCCCTTCTCGTAAGAAAGGAGAAGGTATCAAAGCTTGAGCTCCTTCACTTCTCGGCTGACAGAGGCCTGTGCGGCAGCTTCAATGCCCATGCCATAACCACAGCTGAAAGATGGATGAAAGAGAAGAAAAGTGCAGGATTGGGCTGTTCCCTGACCCTGGTGGGAAAGAAGGGAAAAGACTACTTTTCCAGACGGGATTATGCCGTCACTAAATTCTACACCCATATCTACGGCACAATTGATATTGCCTTTGTCAATCAGATGGCACGGGAATTCATCGACCGGTTCCTTGCAGACAAGGTTGATGAGGTCTATATGCAGTATACCCGCTTTATCGGTATGGCTAAACAGGAACCCACCTTGGTCAAGCTGCTCCCCATAGAGCCTCCCGGAGAGCGTGTGACAGAAGGAGGGGCCGGGGCTACGGAATATCTCTATGAACCGAGCGCCGAAGGCCTTCTCATTGAATTGCTCCCCAAGCACATCAGCGTACAGATATACAACGCGTTTTTGCAGAATGAGACCAGTGAACATGCCGCCCGGATGGCCGCCATGGATAACGCGTCAAAGAATTGTAACGAGCTGGTTGACAGCCTGACCCTTGTCTACAACAAGGCCCGTCAGGCGGCCATTACGGCCGAACTGATGGATATCGTGGGCGGCGCCGAAGCACTGAAAAAGGCATAATGGTTTTTCCTATCATGAAGGAGGTCTGGATATAATTATGAACGAAGGCAAAGTTATTCAGGTAATAGGTCCGGTTGTGGACGTGGAATTTGCAGACGGGGAACTGCCGGAGATTTTGACCGCTCTTCTTATTACAAATGCGGCCATCGATGACACCGAAGGCAACCTTGTCGTTGAGGTGGCACAGCACCTGGGCGATAATGTGGTTCGGTGCATCGCCATGGATGTAACGGACGGTCTGGTCCGCGGGATGCCAGTCAAGAATACCGGGAAACCCATCCAGATGCCCGTGGGAGCGGCAGGGCTCGGGCGGGTTTTGAACGTGGTTGGAAAGCCCGTTGACGGACTGGGCCCGGTGAATGCGGAAAAATTTTACCCGATTCATCGACACGCACCGGCCTTTGAGGACCAGGATACTTCCGTTAAGGTCCTCGAGACAGGGGTAAAGGTCATCGATTTGCTGGTCCCTTTCCCCCGTGGTGGAAAAATGGGAATGTTTGGCGGCGCCGGCGTGGGAAAGACCGTGGTCATGATGGAAATGATCCACAATATCGCCATGCAGCACGGCGGTATCAGCGTCTTTGCGGGTGTCGGAGAGAGGACCCGTGAAGGGAATGATCTTTACCGCGAAATGAAGGAATCGGGCGTACTCGAGAAGGCGGCTTTGATTTACGGTCAGATGACCGAGCCTCCTGGCGCCCGTGCCCGGGTGGCCCTGTCCGCGCTCACCGCGGCGGAATATTATCGGGATGAGGAAGGGCAGGATGTGCTCCTCTTTATCGACAACATCTTCCGGTTTACCCAGGCAGGTTCCGAAGTCTCCGCATTGCTGGGACGCATTCCATCTGCTGTGGGGTATCAGCCGACCCTGGGCACGGACCTTGGCGAATTGGAGGAGAGAATTACCTCCACCAACAAGGGTTCCATCACATCGGTACAGTGCGTGTATGTGCCTGCGGACGACCTGACTGATCCTGCACCTGCTACGACCTTTGCGCATCTGGATGGAACCGTGGTCCTTTCACGGCCCATCGCGGAGCTTGGGATTTACCCTGCCGTGGACCCCCTGGATTCCACATCAAGAATCCTTGATGCCAACTACCTTGGTGAAGAACACTATTCCGTTGCCCGACAGGTCCAGCAAACTCTTCAGAAGTATAAGGATCTTCAGGACATTATAGCCATCCTTGGGATAGATGAGCTGTCGGATGAAGATAAACTGGTCGTGGCGAGGGCACGCAGGATGCAGCGTTTTCTTTCCCAGCCTTTTCACGTGGCTGAGACCTTTACTGGGACCCCGGGCGCCTATGTCTCTGTAAGTGATACGGTCAGGGGATTCAAAGAGATCCTCGAAGGTAAGCACGACGAGCTGCCCGAGGCGGCATTTTACATGGTGGGTACTGTGGAAGAGGCCCGCGAGAAAGCCGAAAGAATGGCACGGGCCAACGAATAGGGGTGATGCGTTCATATGGGAACACTACAGTTGGAGATAGTTACACCTGAGAAGGTTGTTGTAAGCCAGGAGGTCAATACCGTTGTCGCCCCGGGATCCCTGGGTGAGTTTGGGGTCCTTGAAGGACACGTGCCTTTCCTTACTGGAATAGAACCGGGTGAGCTTCACTACAGCAGCGGTTCAAAAACCGAGCACTTGTCGGTAACGAATGGGTTTGCCGAGGTCTCTGAGAACAGGGTTTCTATCCTGGTAGACGCGGCAGAGAGGACAGAGGATATTGACCTGGATCGGGCCCGCAGGGCTATGGAACGGGCGCGGGAGCGCCTTTCCAAGGATCGGGTGACTGCGAAGGATATCGATTTTTCACGGGCGGAAGCGGCTCTCCGACGTGCGGTGGTCCGGATAAGGGTTGCGGAAAAGAAGGGATTAATCGGGACGGGTCGTGCTTGAGCACTAACATATTAAATTGGCGAATACTTTCTGAAAAAGGCAAGCCGTGGGGCTTGCCTTTTTTGTTGACGTTTGCCCGCTTTAACGCTAGTATACACCAAAAACAACAGCTCAATAGACGGGGGCAGAGGTGTCTTTCTGATGTGAGTGCCGCCGGGGCTGTCTCGGTGAGGCTTAAGGCGCAAGGCCTAGGACACAAGGAAATAAAAGCGATTTCGGTCTGTAAATGCCATACTCCTTATGCCCTATGCCTTATGCCTCAACAGTGCACATCCCCTAAATACTGAACTTATACGTCTGGAAGTGTATCCGGCAGCAGAGAAGAACAAGAGAGGAAGAGATTGGGATATGGTTTCCGAAGTAGATCAATTTGATATCCTGGAACAAAAGATTGAATCGCTCATTCGCGCCGTCGCCGTCTTGAGGAAAGAGAAGGAAGCTCTTGCTGAGAAAACGCAAATTCAGGAAGAAAAGCTGGCCGATCTCGGGGCACAGGTCGAAGAACTCAAAAGCGGAAGAGACAAGGCAAAACAAAGGATTATCAGGCTTCTGGAGAAACTGGAACAGATTACCGCGTGAGTTTTGGGTACCTGGGATTGGAAAATATCACCAAAATAAAAATTTTAGGACACGAGTACCTGATTAAGAGCGAAGAAAAGGGCGAGCAGGTACAAGAAGTAGCAAAGTTTGTGAACAGCAAATTTGAGGAGATAACGGACGGCATGGAAGGTCTTTCTGAAAGGAAAACAGCTATTCTTGCGGCCTTCCATATAGCAAACGATTATTTTCAACTGCGACGGGAGCAGCGGGATTTCCTTGCAGAACACAGGCGCAGAAGTGAAGCGCTGATTAACCAGATTGACTCTGTCCTGGGAGGTGCATTTCCTCTGAACGAGAGGGCGCAGGATTGAGATTAGACACACGAGCCGGGCTCATTGAATGAAGCCGTCAAATATAGGAACGTGACATGGTGCCATGTTATTATCCGGCCATCCTTCGCTTGGATGCCGCTTATGAAAGCGTGAATAACAGTATGTTAAGTGAGCGGATATTTTCATCCTCTCACTGGTATACACCATTTTTTGTGCTTCATTCAGAGTAGCCCATCACTGATCTTTTCCTGAGCAGTCAACCCATAATCTCACTCCTAGAGAAAAGGATCCCTCTCTGCGGCTGGACGGAGGCGGCGTTTTTCAGCGGCACCTTTCGACTTTAGCATTCTTCCTTCAGTTATTTTGCTGGAAGCTGATGGACAAGTGTGGAGCGCGCCGTAGGCAGACGCATTTCTGTAACTGCGTTTCACAGATTATATATCGAAGGAGCATGGTTTCGCTATGATCTCTATTGAAATAATTGGAGTCGCTGTTGTTGCACTTGTTCTCGGTATTCTTCTGGGGTCGTTTATCCGAAAAAAAGTGCTGGAGAGCAGGGTTGATTCCATAGAAAAGTATTCGAAGAAGCTTTTGACAGAGGCCCAGAAAGAGGCCAACAGCCTCAAAAAAGAAGCTGCGCTTCAGGCAAAAGATACTCTTTACCAGATGAAGGTGGACTTTGAAAAGGAGACAAAGGAAAAAAATGAACAGCTTCACGCGCAGGAAAAAAGACTTTTCTACAAGGAAGAAAACCTTGAGAAAAAGGGCGAACAGCTAGATAGGAGAGAAGGCAGGATTGTTGAAAAAGAGCGAGATGCAGAGAAGCTTGAAGAGGAGCTGAAGAAAAAGGAAAGGGAATACCGGAATTTGCTCGAAGATCAGCGAAAAAGGCTGGAAAGCATTGCCGGTATATCGGCCGGAGAAGCAAAACAGCTTCTCATCGGAGCAATGGAATCGGAAGCAAAACACGACGCGGCAAAACTCATCAGGAGAAT
>Ga0315542_1000586_pt1 | contig 23118 bp, 18 predicted proteins | sample SalMarSW160120MG_FD_202541 | JGI IMG/M metagenome (GOLD analysis project Ga0315542, IMG submission 202541) | Salt marsh sediment microbial communities from the Plum Island Ecosystem LTER, Massachusetts, United States - Salt Marsh Sediment SW1601-20 ... | reverse complement strand
AGATAAAAACCCCATCCCCAGCTTGAAACAAACAGGAGGAAAAGGACGGACAGGTGCACCACAAAGGGCCAGCTGCCCCTCAGGGACCACCTTTGTGCCCGCTGGAACGCTCCCAGGTAGAGGTATGCGCCGGCAACGATCAAAAATGTGATAAAGGTCAAGGCCACCAGGCCGTTCTGAATGAGTTCATACATAGGGAGGCGGAATAGATAGAACCCCACATCCAGATGAAAGATGGGATCTATTTCTTCAAAGGCTCCTCCCCATCGGAAGCGTAGATAGGTATCCCACTGGGGATAATAGGCAAGGGCAAAAAAGAAGGCCGGAACAAGCGCCGCAACGGAAACCCTGGCCCTTGACAGGGTACCGGGGGTTCTAAACGCGTTTTCTAGAGTAAGGCCTCCGTCCGCTTCAATGAGCTCACCCCGGACAGGCGGCTTCCTTCCTGCAGCAAGGCTGAGATTGACCCAGAGATAGAGAAAAACACATCCGAAGGCAATACCGAACAGGGCCCATTTTATGGAAAGCAGCTCCCAGAAAACCTGCACATAACCCAACTGCCTCATCCATAACCATTTCTCTATCAGACCCGTTGTTTTGGAAACGACGATCAAGACAATAATGACGCCCGCCAATACAAGCCAAAAAGCCCTTCGTCTCTTCATTTCGTCTGGTCCCTTCGGAAATCCTCTGTTTGCTCTTCTCGAAGTCCCTGCACCGGGGAGGAGCTGTTTGAGTCCCATTCCGGAAAACAAAGGGGAACGAAAAACATCTGACCAGGATTCTCTATTTCCCGGGAGGAATGGGAATGGTGACCACCGGAACGCGGGTATTTTTCACGACTTTTTCAGCAACGCTTCCGAACTGAAATGCGCCTTTTCGCCCATGTGAAGACATCACCACCAGATCCACTTTTTCCTTATCAATGAGCTTGAGGATTTCCTGGGCAGGATCGCCTATGGCAATGTGCTTGATGTAGAGGGGGCACTTCTGCAGGTACTTGTCGCAAATCTTGGTCAGCCGCTCTTCCGCTTTTTCTTTTTCCCACTCATGTATTTTGTCAATGCGGGACCGATCAAATTCTCCGTACCAGGGATCATGGTATCCCAGTTCATCGATGACATAGAGGACATGCACTTCCGTCTGGTACTTCTCGGATAGCGACGTCACATAGGGCAAAGCATATTCCGCATTTTTTGAAAAATCCGTGGGCCAAAGCAGCTTCATGAACTGCATGTCAACACCTCCTTGATCACAGTTAATGTGTCGGAAATTCCGGATTGGAATACGGAAAATCCTGTATATCGCAGTGTGGAAACCTGTATTCCAAATGAGCCACTCCGCCGCAAGCAGCAGGGTATCTATCCCTCTGTTGTCATTCCGGAAAGCCCACAGGGCTTATCCGGAATCTAGATTCCTGTATTCGCGGAAATGACCGCAACGTCGCAAGCGATGGGGTATGTAACTCCGTGTAGGGACAAAGCGAAAAGCCGCAGGCAGACTGTATGTGCAATGCCGCCCGGGTCACTGCTGTCCGGGATCGGGCAGGTCAAGGCCCTTGTTGACCCCGAACCAGCTTTCACCCCCGTCAATGCTTTTGAAGACCCCGCCAAATGCGCCTGCGTAAAGTATGGAGCTCTTTTTCGGATGAACGATCACTTTCCTGATATCAGTGTCCGTCAGGCCCGAGTTGATGAGAGACCACGTTCCGCCCCCATTTATACTCTTCAAAATGCCGCCTTCAGCCCCGGCATAGACCCTAGAGGGCCTGGTTGGATCGAGAGCCAGGGTCCTGATATTGGTCAGATCGAGCCCGGTGAGGGAAGACCATTGGCTGCCGCCGTCGGTGCTTTTCATCACGCCTCCATAAGCTCCGGCGTAGATGATTCCAGGACTGATCGGATCAATTGCCAGGGTCCTGACGTCCGTGTGTTTCAAGCCTCGGTTTACCGGATACCAGGAGATCCCGCCGTCCGTGCTCTTGAAAATCCCTCCGAAGGCACCTGCGTAAACCGCATTCCGGTTGCCCGGTTCGATTGCCATGGTCTTTATGTCGGTGTCTACGAGTCCTCGAGCCACACAATCCCAACTCCAACCTCCGTCGCGGCTTTTAAAAACATCCCCATAGGTGCCCGCGTAGAGAGTATTCGGATCAATTGGGTCGATGATCAGTTTGTTGACCCTGGTGTCTTCCAGGCCGGCATTGGCGCCGTACCAATCGGATCCGCCGTTCATACTCTTGAAGACCCCGCCGTATGCCCCTGCATAAATCGTGTTCGGATTCACAAGGTCGATGGCCAGCGTCAAAATATCCGTCTCTCTCAGTCCTCTATTGACGGAATGCCAGTTCGCCCCGCCATCGCTGCTCTTAAAAATTCCCCTGTGGGTCCCGGCATAGACCGTATCCGGATCCACCGGATCAACGGCCAGGGTCCTGACATTTCCCCCTTTCGGATCCCGGCCGGTCCCCTGGCCTTCTGCGAACGCGGGAAATGCATGAAAAGAAATCAGAGAGATGAAAAGCATGCAGAAGGTGCAGACCTGAAGTCCGGTGCGGTGAAAGGACATTACTTTTCCTCCCTGTGGCTGTCGATCGCCGAGGTGATTCCTGCAAATATTCCTCTGTCTTGACAATATACATAAATCTACACAGGGCGAATGGGGTCAATACGGTATTTCATCATTGGAGATGGAGTATTAATATTAATACAATGCAAACTATCCCGAATACATTTGGACCGCATCCCCCATCGTTCGAGCGTTTGTCAATGCCCATCCATAAAATACATTTCGGGCACGAACGAGCTTCTAATCCAGAAATGAGATATTTTTTGCAAGACCAGGAAAAGAAAGAGAAAGAGGTGCAAAATGGATCTCATTACCAGAGAGGACCTGTTATTCTTATCGGCGTGTCAGGACATTCCCTGCGCTTCCATCTACATACCGGCGGATCCAGCCGGCGTCGATCGGGAAAAGAAGAGAATCCTTTTCAAAAACCACCTGCGCAGAATCGAAAGGCAGCTGGATGGATATCCTTCAGCACCCCAGGGATTCCGGAACCATCTTGAGCAAGCCAGAAGCCTGATCGACCATATGTCCTTCCGCGTCAATCAGAACCAGGGGCTTGTCCTTCTATTTTCCGACCGGATATTTCGCACGTACAGTCTCCCTGCGCGTTTCCGGGAATTTGCGGCAACGGGGCGGCGTTTTTATCTCAAGCCCCTTATCGCCTTTGTGTGCCGTGATGCAATTTTTTGCTTGATTGCCCTCAGTGGAAACAGCGCTAAATTCTACAAGGGATCCCGCCAGCTTTTCCATGCCGTTGAGCCGGTAAACATGCCGAAAAGCCTCTCAGAGGCCCTCAAACACGATATCCTCAAGAAACATCCGCAGCTCCATACAGGCGCAGGCGGCGCCGGAGGTCCGAGGCCGGCCCTTTTCCATGGGCAAGGGATCGGGACCGACGATATCAAAGACCGGTTTCTGAGGTACTTTCGGCAGGTCGCAGAGGGGCTTCAAGAGCTTCTGCGTGAGGAAAAAGCTCCGCTCGTTTTTTCCGGAGTGAATTATCTTTTTCCCATATTCAGGGAAGCCTGCCCGTATGAGAACCTACTGGACGATTTTATCGGAGGAAATCCCGAAGGCCTGGAGGAAAAGGATCTCCACGAAAGTGCATGGAGAATCCTGTCGCTGTACCTGGAAAAGGAAGAGGAACAGAAAGCAGCACGTTACAGGGATCTCGTCCACACGGGGCGCGCTGCCGGGGACCTTGCAGAAATCGTCCGGGCTGCCCACGAGGGCCGCGTGGATTCACTGCTTGTCACGGAGAATGGCCATCAATGGGGGACCTACGATCCTCTCGGCCACGAGGTCAGCATCCACCATAGACAGGAAGGGGGCGATGAGGATCTTCTGAATCTCGCTGCGGTTCAAACCATGTTGCGGGGGGGCGAAGTCCATGTCATCGGTGAGGACAAAATACCGAATCGGAGCATGGCAGCCGCTATTTTTCGTTATTAATTATGAGGCGTCATTCTTTCGGTTCGTTCCTCTTCTTGTCGCCGGTCTCCGGATTAGAACCGAAGGAGCAGATTTCAGCGGCCCTACCCCTCTCCTTCATTTCCGGAACGGCAGCTGATATTACGTTTAACTAATTTTTAATATTATATATGATACGTAATTAAAATAAATATAATCTTGATAATCTATTTTCATTCCCGAATCAGTGTATTGACTTAACGCTTTCATTGCAGTATTAAGCAGCGGTAGGGCTGGAATCTGAACCAAATACAGGATTCAACCTATTTACGATTTCCTTTCATAATCCTATCTTTTAGGAAAAAATCGAATTCCGCAGTAATTTTGCAATATTTTTTATCAATTAAGGGAGAATTCATGCAGCCTGTTTCCCTGTCTCATGCCTTGTCGCCCTGGGCACCCGGTATGCTGAGCCTGGTTCTCTATACCGGCGGAGTCCTGTTTCTGATCGGGATCCTCCTTTTCCTGGTGGCCTGGCTGGGGGAGAAAAAGCCGGGTGTCGAAAAACAGAGACCTTACGAATGCGGCGTCATTCCCACGGGGTTGGCCCGCTTCCGCTACCCTGTCCCCTTCTATCTCGTGGCTATTTTCTTCCTCGTCTTCGATGTGGAGGCAGCATTCATCTTTGCCTGGGCCGTGGCCTTTGACGAGCTGGGGTGGACCGGTTACCTGAGGATCACCTTTTTCATTGTCGTACTCCTGTTCAGCCTCCTCTACGTGTGGAAAAAAGGAGCACTCGATTGGAAGAAGCCCGAATGATCCCGCCGGGAAATGGTGACGGATTTCTCCTGGCGAAGCTGGATGATCTCATCAACTGGTGCCGCAAGTACAGCCTCTGGCCCATGTTCTTCGGTCTGTCCTGCTGTTTCATCGAGCAGATGGTAAGCTACACATCCCGATATGACATTTCCCGGTTCGGGGCAGAAGTGCTCCGGGGTACCCCGAGGGAATCGGATGTCCTCATCACTTCCGGGACGATTTTCAAGAAAATCGCCCCTGTCGTGCTTCGCCTGTATGAACAGATGCCCGAACCCAGGTGGGTCATGTCCATGGGGTCCTGTTCCAACTGCGGGGGGATGTACGACGTTTACAGTGTGGTCCAGGGAATCGACCAGATCCTTCCCGTCGATGTCTATATACCGGGCTGTCCCCCCAGACCGGAGGCCGTGCTTCAGGGGCTGGTCCTGCTTCAGGAGAAAATAAAATCAGAGCGGCCCTTGCGTCCCATTCTCCACATGTCCGGTGGGACTCAGGGGAGTAAGACACCTGTCCTCGTTGACGGGATCACCAAGTCCAGGGATCCCCGGGGTCCGGGCTACTACGGAACCCCGCCACGGGGATCCTCAGTGACGCCCCCCGCTTTCTTTGAAAGCCGCTGCGACCTCATGTGGACCCCTCCGCCTCATTTGGTCGAACTCAGTGAACGGGATAAGGACATGACCCGGGTCCTGGAGGAGAAGTTCGGTGAGAGTGCCCGAAAGGCCCCCGAAACCTCCGACATGATCACCTTTCATGTGGACGAAGGTTCTCTGAAAGCTGTCCTCCGTTTCTTGAAGAGCCAATATACGTTTCGGCGGTTGGAAGATGTGACGGCCGTTGACGAGTCAGCGAGGCGCAACCGGCAGGACTACCCCGATTACACCCTGGTGTACCATCTTCTCTCCTACGATTCGGCAAGCCGTGTGCGCCTCAAAGTGGCTCTCCATGGACCGGAACCTGTTTTTCAGAGCATCACCGACATCTGGCCCTGCGCGAACTGGTATGAACGTGAAGTCTTCGACATGTTCGGGATCAGATTCGAGGGTCACCCCTTCCTGAGGCGGATAATCATGCCTCCTGAATGGGAAGGCCACCCGCTGCGGAAGAGTTTTCCCGGGCGGGCCACGGAAATGCCTCCCTATACACGCGCGGATGCCGAGAGGTATGAACCCATGGATGCGGCTGAATACCTGACCCCGAAGAGTGACGAAGAATATCTGCTGAATGTCGGCCCCCACCACGTAAGCACCCACGGCCTGATGCGGTTCATCGTGCTGGCTCGCGGGGAGGAAATCCGCGGGCTGGAGATGGACATCGGCTACCACCATCGGGGCGTGGAAAAAATCGGTGAACGCCAGTCGTGGTACCAGTTCATTCCCTACACGGATCGGGTGGACTACCTGGGCGGGCTGTTGAACAACCTCTCCTATGTGCTTTCGCTGGAGACGCTGGCCGGGATCCGAGTCCCGGAAAGGGCGCGGTATATTCGGGTGATGCTTTCGGAATTCTACAGAATTTCCAATCATCTCATGTGGCTCGGCACCCTTGCCCACGACGTCGGCGCCATGACCCCTGTTTTTTACACCGTGAGCGATCGCGAAAAAATCATGGACATCATGGAGCTGATAACCGGCGCCAGGCTCCATCCGGCGTGGTTCCGGCCGGGCGGCCTGGCCGCCGACCTGCCGGAAGGATGGAAGGAACCGGTGGACGCCTTTGTCCGCTCTTTTCCCGGCCGCATCAAGGCCTATGAATCCCTCCTCACCCACAATGCCATCTTTGAAGGCCGTACCCGGGGAGTGGGGCACCTGTCGCTGGATGATGCCGTAGAATGGGGCATCACCGGGCCTCTTCTCCGCGGCAGCGGACTTGCCTGGGATGTGAGGAAGAACATTCCCTACTCCGGCTACGAGGACTTTGACTTCGATATCCCCTGCTTTCAGGAAGGAGACAGCTACGCCCGGTACCTGGTTCGCCTAGAGGAAATGCGTCAGAGCCTCAGGATCATAGAACAGGCGGCGGCCAAGATGCCGTCCGGCCGTTACGTGACCGATGACTACCGCTATGCGATTCCCCGGAAAGAGGAAACCTTGCGGGACATCGAGACGTTGATTCACCACTTCATCAACGTGACCCGTGGGCCGAAGATACCCAGAGGGGAAGCATACCTCACCACCGAGGGCCCACGGGGAGAACAGGGCTACTATGTGGTGAGCGACGGTCTCAACATGGCTTATCGCATGCGGATCCGCACACCGGACTTTCCCCATCTTCAGGCCATGCCTCTCATGGCGGTCGGCCAGAGCATTGCGGACCTCATAGCCATCATCGGTTCGGTGGATTACGTGATGCCCGATACGGACAGGTAGGAGTCTTCCATGATACCGAAGGCTATGAAGGACCAACTCGGAAAACACATTGCAGCGAGCGAACATCCTCGAGAACAGGCGGTCGATGTCATGTATGCGCTCCAGGCACACTACGGGTACCTGAGCGACGAGGCAGTCTTCGAGGCGGCCGAACTCCTGGGAATGACCCCGCTGGAGATCGAGGAACTGGCAACGTTTTACGACTTTATTTACCGGAAACCCGTGGGGCGGTACGTCATTCACGTGTGCGACAGCACGACCTGCTGGATGTTCGGTCATGAATCCGTAGTGGACTACCTCGCCGGAAGGCTCGGAGTCATGGCCGGCGAGACCACCGCTGATGGGCTGTTCACCCTTTTGCCGGTGTGCTGCGTGGGTTATTGCGATCACGCCCCGGTGATGCTCATTAACGGCAAGCCATACGGCGACCTGACACCGGAATCCATCGATGAGATCCTCGAGGCACTCAGGACCCGGCAACCCGACGTGGAAGAGGTCAAATAGCCATGGGCCGAGAGCGATTCATCCTGATAGACCGCGCGGAAGACCAACCACTGACGCCCGATGAATACCGCCGGACCGGCGGATACCAGGGGCTTGAGAAAGCCCTCCGGCAGTATTCTCCCGGCGAGGTGACAAAGATGGTGCTCGACTCGGGGCTTCGGGGCCATGGCGGTGCAGGGTTTCCCACCGGCCGCAAATGGTCCTTCCTGAAGGATGGCGCGCCGTATCCCAGATACATTGTGGCGAATACCGATGAAATGGAACCCGGGACATTCAAAGACCGTGTACTCCTTTCTGTGAACCCGCACACGGTGATTGAAGGAATGGTGATCGCCGCGTATGCGAACTCGGCGGAGAAGGGGTATTTCTTTGTTCGCCCTTCCTACGAACAGATCACTCTGACATTCGAGAAGGCTCTGGAGGAGGCACGGAGCGCCGGGCTCGTGGGACAGAACGTTCTGGGAACGGATTTCTCCTTCGACATCACTGTCCACAGAAGCGCCGGACGGTACATCTGCGGGGAAGCAAAGGGATTGATCCACGCCCTCGAAGGCAAGAGACCTCACCCCAACATTGAAGGACATTTGACCGATGGAGGACTCTGGGGGCAGCCGACGATCGTCAACAACGCGGAGACCCTGGCCTACGTCCCGCATATCCTGCGGAACGGCGCTGAGTGGTTCAGAAACTTGGGGAGGCACGAGAAAGCCCCTGGGGTTAAGATCTACAGCGTCAGCGGCAGGGTAAACCATCCCGGCGCTTTTGAGCTGCCTTTTGGAACCCCTTTGGGCGAGATCATTGATGAACACGCAGGAGGCATGCAGGCTGGATGTGAGTTTAAGGCCTCTCTGACGGGCGGCGCATCTACCCGCTACCTGACCCGGAAACACCTTGGCGTCTCCATGGACTTTGATTCCGTTGAAGAGCTCGGCCCGACCTTCCATTTGGGAACCGGCGCGATAGTGGTCTTCGACCACAAGACATGTCTGGTAGCTGCCACGTTGAACATGATGCATTTTTTTGCCAGAGAATCCTGCGGCTGGTGCACCCCCTGCCGCGAAGGACTGCCCTACATGGAGGATCTGCTCAGGCGCATCGAAAATGGAGAAGGGAGAGAAGAATTCATCCCCGTCCTCCGGGAAATGTGCGGGCACATGTCGAAGGCTTACTGCGCATTTGCAGCAGGAGCGGCCGCCTCAGTGATCGGCCTTCTGGAGGACTTCATTGATGAGGTCCACGAACACATCAGCCTGAAAAAGTGCCCATTTGAACATCGAGTTCGAGACAACTGGCCTCTCAAGACGAGTTCAGCAGAGAACCAAAAGCCTTGAGCCTTGAACCGTGAGCCGCGGACTATGCCGAAACTGATCATTGACGGACAAGAGATTGTAGTGCCCGAAGGGACGAAGGTGATCGAAGCAGCGGAACGCCTTGGAATCATAATTCCCCGCTTCTGCTATCATCGAGCCCTGGGTTCCGTGGGCGCCTGCCGGGTGTGTGCCGTGAAGTTCGTAGAAGGACCGCGCAAAGGGATCGATATGAGCTGCATGGTGGAAGCCAGGGACGGTATGGTTGTCTCCACCACGGATGAAGAGGCCGTGCAATTCCGAAAATACGTGATCGAGTGGCTCATGCTGAACCATCCCCTTGACTGTCCGGTGTGCGACGAGGGCGGCCACTGCCTTCTCCAGGATGAAACGGTCTCCGGGGGTCATGGTGTGCGCCGGTACCCGGGGAAAAAGCGGACCTTCCTTGATCAGGACCTGGGGCCATTTGTCCAGCACGAGATGAACCGGTGCATTCACTGCTTTCGATGCAGGCGCTTCTACCAGGAATTTGCAGGGTATCGGGATCTGGGAGCACTGCAGATCGGACGGCGCGAGTACTTCGGCCGGTTCCAGAGTGGGCACCTCGAGAGCCCTTTTTCCGGGAACCTGATCGATATCTGTCCCACCGGCGTTTACACCGATAAGCCTGCTCGATTCAAGGGCAGACGATGGAATTTTGAACGAGGTCCCTCCTTGTGCATTCATTGTTCTCTCGGGTGCAACACCACGGGCAGCGCGCGATACCGGGAGATAGTGCGTCAGGAAGCACGATTCAATGATGCAATAAACGGGTATTTTATCTGCGACCGGGGACGATTCGGGTTTGACTTTGCAAACCATCCCGATCGTATCCGGCAGGCGCTGGTCGAGCATAAACCGGCGGGGTGGGAGCAGACCGTCAACGGCGCCGCAGACGCCCTGAAAAAAATCCACCAGGAAAGGGGCGCCGATTCCATCCTTTGTGTGGGCTCCAGTCGATGCAGTCTGGAAAGCCAGGTGGCTCTCAAGCGTTTGTGCGGGCTGCTGGAGTGGCCCGAACCGAGGTATTTCATAGAATCAGAGCTTGAGCGGAAGGTCAGGACCGCTGCAACCAGGCTGGATGAAAGCGTCGCCGCGTCCATGGGAGAGGTGGAAGAGGCCGATTTCATTCTCTCCCTCGGCGCCGATCCCGTCAACGAATCGCCGATGCTGGCGCTTGCGATGCGGCAGGCCTGGCGAAATGACGCAAACGTAATCGTGGTGGATCCCAGGCCGGTCTTCCTCCCCTTTGAATTTTCCCATTTTCCGATGGGGCCCCAGGCTATGGATTCCTTTGCCGGAGCCCTCGTCCGGGAGGCCTTAAGGGAGAAGGAACCGGAAAGACTCCAGGGGAAGGCAAAAGGTTTTTACCACTCCCTCCCGGCCAGCTTTGCCCCGGATCCTGATCTGGAAGCAGAGATCAGGAATCTCGGCCGGACGCTCGCCGGCAGCAGGAAACCCGTGATCATTTGCGGCACGGACCTGGTCGGGAAAAATACCGTGGGATTCGCCTCGGACCTCGCCCATCTTCTGTGGAAAGATATCGAAGGCGCCCGCCTTTTCTACGTACTCCCCGGGGCCAATGCTTTCGGCGCGGGTCTTTTGTCACCGGCAGGTCCCACCGAATCCGCCCTGGAGTCCATGGAGTCAGGGCGTATCAAAGCGCTTGTCCTCGTGGAACAGGACCCCTTCCGGCTTTTTCCGGATCGTGACCGGCTGGCAAACGCCCTGGACAAGCTCGAATATTTACTGGTCCTGGATTATCTGCCTTCTGAATCGGAAAAGAGAGCACACGCCGTCCTGCCCACGACCACCCTTTTCGAACGGACACCCGTCACCTTCGTCAATCAGGAAGGCAGGGCACAGAAGGTATTCCCTGTGCATCGGGGAGGAGAGCCCCTTTCCCAGGTCAGCGGGGGCAAACATCCGCCCAGGATTTTTCTGGACCGTGCTCCAGGCTCCCTGCCGAAGGCGGCGCATGAGGTGCTGGCGGAACTCTACACCGCGATCTCCGGACGAGACGCGGCCGTGCTCCTTGATAAGGTCGAGGAGGACACTGGCTACCTCTCCGGCGCGGTCCGGCTTATTTCCCGGGAGCCGTCCGGAGATACGTTTTCCTCTGAACCGGCGCCGCCTTATTCAGGAAAAGAGGGGATGGAACTTCTGCTGGTGGACTGGACTTTCGGCACCGAGGAACTCTCCTGCTATTCCCGGTTCACGATGAAGGCTGAGTGCACTCCCCGGTTTCAGATGCATCCTGACGACGCCGCGCGGCTCGGTCTTGCCGAGGGAGACCGGATCGCAATCAACCTGAACGGCGGCGAATTTTCCCTTGAGCTGACCCTCGCCTCGTCCATGGCAAGGGGGATGATCATCGCTCCGCGTCATCGACAAGCCGCGTGGCAGAAGATAAACGAAGTTCCGTGTCTGGTCGGGGATCAGCAGATCCATAAACTCTGAGGTTTCACGTATGTCGCTTGTGCTGGGAATCATACTGCTGCTGGTAAAGCTCGGGCTGGTGCTCATAGGACTCCTTGTGGGTGCCGGCTGGCTCACCTTTGGAGAGCGGCGGCTCCTGGGCTGGATTCAAATCAGGCTCGGGCCCAACCGTGCCGGGCCCTGGGGCCTTCTCCAGCCGGTGGCCGATATTGTAAAACTCCTGACCAAGGAAGACTTGATTCCCGAAGGTGCGGACCGGTTCATTTTTCTGTATGCCCCGGCAGTGGTCGCAATGACGGCTCTCCTGATCTTTGCGGTGGTGCCTTTTGCCGGCGACGTAACTCTCATGGGGATCAGGATTCCCATGGTCATCAGCGATCTCAATGTGGGCCTGCTCTTTGCCCTGGCCCTCTCTTCCCTTGGCGTCTACGGCGTAGCCCTGGGCGGCTGGGCGTCCAACTCAAAGTATAGCCTCCTGGGAGGCATTCGGGCTGTGGCTCAGATGATCAGTTACGAACTCTCCCTGGGATTGTCCCTGGTACCGGTGGTCATGCTTGCACACTCGTTCAGCCTGGTGGAAATCGTTCAGGGCCAGGCAAAGTATCCCTACATCCTGGTGCAGCCGGTGGCTTTTCTCATCTTCTTCATCAGCGCCGTAGCTGAAGTGAAGAGAATTCCGTTTGACCTGCCGGAGGCGGAAAACGAACTGGTGGCCGGTTACCACACCGAGTACTCAGGCATGCGCTTCGGCCTGTACTTTCTCGGCGAATACGTCACCATGGTGGTTCTGGGAGCTCTTGTCGCCGTCTTCTTCCTGGGAGGCTGGCGAGGCCCTTTGCTGCCGCCCATTTTGTGGTTCTTCGTGAAAGTAACCCTTATAGTCTTCGTCTTTATCTGGCTCAGGGCTACCCTGCCCAGGCTTCGGTATGACCAGTTGATGCACCTGGGGTGGAAGGTCCTGGTTCCGGTGGCGCTGCTCAACATCGTCGCCACCGGTGGCGTGGCTTTGATGCTGGGAAGGTGAAAACAGGAAGGCGTGAAAAAATATGACCGATAGTAAGACAAAGGACGGTTACCTGCAGCAGACCCTGGAGATATTTCGGGGGATGGGGCAGGGGCTGGGCGTGACCCTTATCCATCTCTTTCGTCGAAACATCACGGAGGAATACCCGGAGTACAAGCGCCCCCTTCCCGAACGCTCCAGAGCGAGAATCATCCTCACCCGTGACCCCGACGGTGAGGAGCGGTGCGTCGCATGTTTTCTGTGCGCCGCGGCATGCCCGGTGAGCTGCATTTCCATGGACGGAGACGAACGCGAGGACGGCCGGCGTTGGGCCCGATGGTTTCGGATCAATTTCGCCCGGTGCATCTATTGCGGGTTGTGCGAAGAGGCTTGCCCTACCCTCGCTATTCAACTGACCCCCTTTTTTGAATTCTGCGACAGGAAGATCCTAAATCTTGTAGCCGAAAAGGAAGACCTCCTCGTGGATCACGGCGGCAAGAACGAGGAATACAACTTTTACCGGTACGCCGGAGTGACCATGGTGGGCGAAAAGGGTTCTCACATCAATGAGGAAAAACCCGTGGACCTGAGAAGCAACCTGCCCTAGAGGAGGACGTGTGAGCCTGTACGCCGTGATATTTTATCTTCTTGCGGCCCTCATCCTGGCGGCCACCGGGCTGGCTATCACCCGCAGGAACCCGGTGCATGCTGTGGTGTTTCTTGTCTTTTCATTCCTGGGGAGCGCCGTGCTCTTCTTCCTTTTGGGGGCTCCTTTTATTGCCGCCCTCGAGGTGATTATCTACGCCGGCGCGATCATGATCCTTTTCCTCTTTGTCATCATGATGCTCAGGGTTGACGTGGCCGATCGCATAGGCCTCTCCGTGGGTCGCTGGATCCCCTCTATCGTGCTCGGAGTCCTGTTCCTGGCCCTCTCGGCTCTGATGATATTCAGGGATTCCGGCAGCGCCGCAGTGCTCGTGCCGGCCATGGCGACACCCAGAGGATTCGGGCGCTTTGTTTTCGAGCGTTATTGGCTGGCCGTGGAGATCATCTCCATCCTGCTTCTCCTGGGTCTCCTGGCCGCTGTTCTTGTGGGGAGAGACAAGGGTGAAAAAGCGGACCCGTCCGGGGATGAGAGAGGAGAAGAGCCATGATCGTTCCGTTCAGCCACGTCTTTATGCTGGCAGGCGCCGTATTTTTCCTCGGCCTGGTGTGCATCTTCACGCGAAGGAACCTGATCATGACCCTGATCGGCGTCGAGATCATGATGAACGCGGCAGCCATAGCCTTTATCGCTTCTTCGGTACACTGGCACAGGCTTGAGGGTCAGGCTTTTGTCCTCTTTATCATCGGGGTGGCTGCGACGGAGGTTGCCGTGGGGCTCGCACTGGTGGTCGCCGCTCACCGGCGTACAGGCTCCGTTGATCCGGACCGCTACGACTTGTTGAAATGGTAGATTCAGAGTCTCAGAACGTAATTCTTTGAGTTTTAAGCTTCGGAACGGCATGAAAATATGACCCAGACAGCATCCATTGATTTCACTCTCCTGGCAACGGCAGTGTCCATCTGGCTGCCTTTTGCTGCTTTCGTGGTCATCACGATCTTCACGAGGGCACGCCCCCGCCTTTCGGCAGGCCTTTCCATCGGCAGCGTGAGCGTCTCCATGGTCATCGCCTTCTCGCTTCTTGTGCGTCTCTGGTCCATGGGGCATGCCATCGAGCACACAAGCCTCTGGTTCCGAAGCGCAGGGTTCTCGCTCTTCTTCGGATTTCTGCTGGACCCCATAAGCCTGCTCATGTTCGCCCTGGTCGGGATGATCTCCTTCCTGGTCCAGGTCTATTCCCTGGGTTACATGCACGGCGACCCTGGATTTTCCCGCTACTATGGGTTTCAGTCCCTTTTTGCCTGGTCAATGCTTTCACTCAGCGTATCCGCCTCCTTACTCCAGCTTTACATCTTCTGGGAACTGGTAGGCTTGTGTTCTTATCTGCTCATCGGTTTCTGGTACGAAAAATTCAGCGCCACCCAGGCGGGGAAAAAGGCGTTTGTCATGACCCGTGCCGGAGACACCGCCTTCCTGCTGGGCGCGATGCTGCTCCTGCTGCATTTGGGAAACGTGAGCATCATGGGGATGAATGCACCTTCTGCAGTGAACCGCCTTTCACCCGCCTTCATGACTCTTTCCATCCTCCTTATTTTCGGGGGCATTGTTGGGAAGAGCGCCCAGTTCCCTCTGCTCACCTGGCTCCCGGATGCCATGGAAGGTCCCACCCCGGTGAGCGCTCTCCTCCACTCGGCCACTATGGTGGCGGCCGGTGTTTTTCTCTTCGCCCGGCTCTTCCCCTTTTTCAGCCACTCCTCGGCCGCCATGACGGTCTGTCTGTCCGTGGGCACCCTCAGCATGCTCATGGCCAGCACCATGGCCATGGTGGACAGGGACATTAAAAAAGTATGGGCCTATTCCACCATCAGTCAACTGGGTTACATGGTGATGGGTCTTTCGGCCGGCAGTTCCTTTGCGGGGGTCTTTCATCTCACGACACACGCCACCTTCAAAGCGCTCCTCTTTTTGTGCTCCGGCGTCTGGATCCACTATTTTGAGACCAATGATATGTATGAAATCGCCAGGAAGAACGGGCGGGGACTCAAGATCCCCCTCGTCTGCACTGTTCTCGCTGCGGCGAGCCTCTCCGGACTCCCTCCCCTGTCAGGGTACTTCAGCAAGGAGACCATCCTGTCGGCATTGCTGAATGAGCCCAATCCGCTCTGGTTCCTGGCAGGACTTCTGGGCGTCTTCATGACCGCCTACTATGCCTTCCGGCCCGTCTTCATTATCCTTTTTCCCCGCGATCTCGAGGATGGGGAGAAAGAGGGCGGGCGAGGATCCGTTTACTGGATCATGGCCTGGCCCCTGATTCTGCTCGCCTGCATGACAGTGGGGCTCGGATTTTTCAAAGCACCGCTCAGCAGCTTCCTTCACGCTCCAGTCCCTCCGGAGCGCATCTGGGTTCTGCCTGCGAGCATCGGCCTGGGGCTGTTCGGAGTTTTCCTCACGTGGTACGAGTTCGGTAGGAGAAAAGCTCCTCAGATAGGGTTTGTGGAACGAATCCGCCCTGTGAAGACCTTCTTCCTGAAGCGGTGGTTCCTGGACGACCTTTACGGTTATCTGCTGAAGAACGTGGTTTACGGCATTTTTGCTGAACCTCTCACGCGCAATGACCGCCAGGTCATTGACGGGGGGATTGAAAAATTATGCGACTTGACGGTGGAAAGCGGCGGCATCTTTTCCCATGTCCAGTCCGGCGTTCTTCGATTCAACCTGATGGTGATGTTCGTAGTTTTGACGCTGGTGGGTCTGTATTTTTTTGTGTTTTAACGACAGTTGAAACCGCCTCTGGTTCAGCGCAGAGGCTCTCGTCGGGATGATCATTCTATGAATCTGTCTTTTGCTGGGTTTCCTTTTCTGTCCGCCATCATGCTCACCTGCATAGGTGGTCTGGTGGCGATCCTGCTCGTCTCCCGCGAGCAGAAGGACCTCATCCGCTGGGTAAGTGCCGTTTCTTCGGGCCTTTCCCTCCTCCTTTCCATTTACCTTTTCGTGGCCTATGACAGAAATCTGGGAGGCCTTCAGTTCGTGGAAAAAATCCCCTGGCTGAAACCCCTGGGGATCAGCTACTTCAACGGAGCGGACGGATTCAATCTTCCCCTCCTTCTGCTCACCGGGATCGTCCACTTCACCGGGGTCCTCTCCATGTGGGAACTGGAAGAGCGTGTCAAGGAATTCTTCGCTCTCTACTTTGTGCTGGTCACCGGCGTCTTCGGTTTCTTCATGAGCATGGATCTCTTTTTCCTGTTCGTGTGGTACGACGTCTCCCTTTTTCCCATGTACCCCTTGATCGTCATCTGGGGCTCCACACGCCGGGAATACGGAGCAATGAAACTCTTTCTCTATCTCCTTGCGGGGAGTGCTCTCATTCTTCCTGCGATCATCTATCTTGTCGTGCATTCAGGGGGCGGCGGCTTTGATCTGCTCAAGCTCATGCAGCCGGGGACCTTCACCCCTTTTCAACAGAAATTTGCATTTATCTTCCTCTATCTCGGCTTCGGCATTCTTGCGGGTGTCTGGCCGTTTCACACCTGGTCGCCTTCAGGTCATGTGGCCGCTCCCACCTCCGTGAGCATGCTTCACGCAGGAGTTCTTATGAAGCTGGGTGCCTTCGGCGTGATGCGCATCGCCATCTTTCTCTGTCCCGCGGGGTGGCAATACTGGGCCCAGACAATGGCCGTCCTGGCCACCATCGGTATCATTTACGGAGTATTAGTGGGGTTGACCCAGAAGGATCTCAAGTTCGTGGTGGCTTACTCCAGCGTTTCCCACATGGGCGTCGTAGGGCTGGGTCTGTCCACCGTCACGGCTGAGGGATTGAGCGGCTCCTTGTTTCAAATGTTTGCCCACGGCATCATGACGGCCCTCCTCTTTTCCTCGGTAGGGTATTTCCACGACAGGACGGAGACGAAACTGATCCCCGACCTTGGGGGGATGAGCAGGATCATGCCCGTCGCTTCAGGATATTTCATCGTGGGTGCCCTGGCCGGCATGGGGGTTCCCGGTTTTGCGAATTTCTGGGCGGAACTGACCGTCTTCCTCTCTTCCCTGCGGGTCTATCCCGTGCGCGGGGTGGCTGCCATTTCCGCCCTGGTCATCAGCGCCCTGTTCATGCTGCGGGTCGTTCAGAAGACCTTTTACGGCGCAAGGAACGAACGCTTTGCCCGGTTGCCCGACGTGTCGCTGGGGCTGGGTGTGCCCAGAATGATTCTGGTCGCTGTCCTGCTCCTGTTCGGGTTTTTCCCGTTCCTGATGCTCGACCTGATCCAGACATCCGTATTACCCTTCATGGAGGGCCTGGCCAAATGAGCTGGATGGTCATTGCTCCTGAACTCTATTTCCTCGGCATGGCCGCCGTGTTCTTCACGCTCGCCATGATCCCGGAGACCGATTCCAGAAGAGGCTATATTACAGCCCTCGCCCTTGCCATGGGAGGGGTGCTGGTCAGCCTGGTTTCTCTGAAGCTCCACGGCTCCTTCTCACACGTGTACCGGGTCGATCTCTTCTCCCAGGTGTTCAAGGTCCTCCTGGCAGTCGGTTTTTTTCTCATCCTCTGTATCTGTTCCGAACTCAACGGTATCCGGCAAGAAAACCACCCGGAGTTCTATCTCCTTCTGTCCCTGTGCACCCTTGCCATGATGATGCTCGTGAGCAGCGTCGAATTGCTGACCATTTACGTGGCGTTGGAACTCACCAGTTACTCGCTGTATATCCTGGTCGCCCTCAGAAGAGGAGAGGACCTGTCCCTGGAGGCGGGCATCAAGTATTTTCTCATCGGCGCCTCAGCCTCTGCAGTCATGCTCTTCGGGATGGCTTCCCTTTACGGGGTCACCGGGGAAACCTATTTGCCGGCGCTTTTGAAGGAGCTTCCTTCCCACACTGCCTCTCCTATGGCCATCATCGGGCTCACCCTCACTCTCTCCGGTTTCTTTTTCAAGCTCGCCCTGTTTCCTTTTCATCTGTGGGCGCCGCCAGTGTATCAGGCTGCGGCAAATCAGGTGACCGCCTATATCGCTACAACCACCAAGGTGGCGGCTATCGCGCTTCTGCTGCGGTTCGCAACCCTGGGAGCAGAAACCCTTTACATGGTTCACGTTCTGGCGGCCCTGGCCATTGCCTCCATGACCCTCGGCAATCTGGTCGCCCTGATTCAGAAGGACCTGAAGCGGCTCCTGGCTTATTCGACCGTCGCTCACGCAGGATACATCATCATCGGGATCCTCTGCATGAGTGAAAGCGGGTTTGCCGCGGTCATTTTCTATGCCGTGGCCTATCTCATGATGAACTTCCTCTGCTTCCTGGTTGTGGAGAAAGTCGCTCAGGAGGGCCGCAATGTGCAGGTCCCGGAACTGGCGGGGCTGCACCGCCGGTCGCCCCTGCTCGCCCTTTCGATAATGGTGGGCGTCTTCAGCCTGGGCGGCATCCCGCCTACGATCGGCTTCACGGGGAAATTCCTTATCTTCACTGCTGCAATAGAAAAAGGGTACTTTTATCTGGTCCTCGTCGCCATGATCAATGTGGTCGTTTCCCTCTACTACTATGCGCTTGTGGTCAAGGCGGCCTATTTCCTCAAGCCGGAAAACGGAGGAGCCCTCATCCGCCTTCCCGTTCAACTTAAGGCGGTCATCTGGGCGGTCCTGGCCGTCGTCATTGTAGGAGGGATATATCCCCATTTCATCTATTCGGTGGCTGAAGCTGCCGCGGGACTGCTGAGATGAGCCGAGACCGTTCTATTTCCATAAACCTTGCTGCAAATGTCCCATTTTGACCCGAAAGGAGGTCTATCACCGTGTCCAAGCTCTACTTCGAGACAGATCAAGGAGACAGTTTTGAACTTCTGAAAGGAAGTCACATTGCTTTCAAGAAAGCCGGCAAAGAGGATTTCCTTTGCCCCTGGGGCGCCCTTCCGATCATTCACGGGGACCTGGATCAATTGCTTGCCCAGGGCCAGGAAATGCTCGAGCGCATGAAAGAACTCCTTGAAGCACACACTGCCATACATGCGGATCATTGACGAGAGAATAGGGAATGCCGGCAGGAGAATATTCAAATACAGTCTGCCCCCCAAAAACAATACAGTAACGACCCCATTCTTTTTGATAACAACGGGCCTATAATGTAATGAAGAAGCTGGATTTTCTTGCCTCAGCCGGATTCAATAATGAGGAGGACCATGTATTCACCAACTCATCCAAAGCCCACGGTGTTCGTAATCTTCGGCGCCGGCGGTGACCTGACGCAGCGCAAGCTGGTACCGGCGCTCTATAACCTTTTTGTAGACGGCTGGATGCCCGGGAAGTTTGAGATCCTGGGCATGGGTCATGGAGAGATGTCCGACGATGCGTTTCGGACCCGTCTTCGAAAGGGCATGGCCCGTTTCTCCAGAAGGGGAAGGCCTGAAAAAGATTCCTGGGATGATTTCGCCTCGCGCCTTTTCTTTGTTAGCGTAGAGCTGGAAGACAGCAAGGTCTACGAGAACCTGGACAAGCGGATCTCCGCCCTTGAGAAGGAATGGGACGCACGGGCCAATCGCATTTTCTACCTGGCACTTCCGCCCGGGCTCATCGAGGTAGTCGTCGAGGGTCTGGCCTCCGCCGGTCTCAACCGAGACCGCAGCCGGGCAAGAATAGTGGCGGAAAAACCGTTCGGCTATGATCTGCTCTCCGCGCAAAAGCTGAACGCCGTGCTGGCAAAAAAGTTCGGGGAAGATCAGACCTTTCGAATCGACCATTACCTGGGTAAAGAAACGGTCCAGAATATTCTTGCCTTTCGATTCGGCAACACCATGTTTGAACCCATCTGGAACAGACGGTATATAGACCACGTGCAGATTACCGTGGCTGAGCAGGATGGAGTGGGGCACAGGGGCCATTACTACGACAAGGCCGGTGCACTGAGAGACATGGTGCAGAACCATCTTCTCCAGATCATGTGCCTGATCGCCATGGAAGCCCCCGTCTCCATGAAGCCCGACGAAATCCGGAGCAAGAAGGTGGACGTGCTGCGCGCCATCAGGCCTACACCGCGTGACAGTATCCACCAGTACGCCGTGAGCGGCCAGTATGCCGCGGGCTGGATCGAAGGAAAATATGAGCAGGCCTACCGTGAAGAAACCCACGTGGGCAGAGATTCCTTTACCGAGACCTTCGCCGCCTTAAGACTCTTTGTAGACAACTGGCGATGGCAGGATATCCCCTTTTACCTGCGCACGGGGAAGCGCATGCCGACCAAGGTGTCAGAGGTATCCATCCAGTTTCGAACCGTACCTCACCAGACATTCCCTCCCACCACTCTTCTGGACTGGCATCCCAATCGGCTCATCATCGCCATACAGCCCGAGGAGGGGATCTTTCTCCGCTTCCAGAGTAAATACCCCGGACTGAGCATGCGTCTCTCTCCGGTGATGATGCAGTTCTATTACCGCGAGACATTCAAGGTTGCTCCGCCCGAGGCCTACGAGACCCTTCTGCTGGATGTCATGCTCGGTGACGCGACACTGTTCATGCGCGACGACCAGGTGGAGGCCGCGTGGTCCGTCATATCCCCCATTCTCGATGTCTGGTCTGAAGTGATGCCGACGAATTTTCCCAACTACCAGGCAGGAACATGGGGGCCGGAGGAGGCCGAGGTGTTGATTGCGCAAGACGGATTCAGCTGGGTGACCCCGGTTTTCATCCAATGCCAGGGCGATGCCGCCTCATGCGGCGTAATCATGGAGCCCGAGTCATGATCGGGAGCGCCGGAATGGAGAACCAGGACTTGCGGGTTGAATGAAAGGAACGAAACCATGCACATCGGAATCGCGGCGGATCACGAAGGATTTGATTTGAAGAAGCGGGTCGTCACGGTCCTGCAAGCTGCAGGTCATCGAGTGGAGGACTACGGGGCGCACCGGCTTGTCGTGGACGATGACTACCCCGATTTTGTGGCGCCCCTGGCCCGGAGTGTGGCGAGAGGGGAAGTAGGGCGGGGTATAGCGATCTGCGGCAGCGGCGTAGGCGCATGCATAGCCGCCAATAAGATACGGGGCGTGAGAGCAGCGCTCATCACAGACACTTTTTCAGCCCACCAGGGCGTGGAAGACGACGACATGAATGTAATCTGCCTGGGTGCGAGAGTGATCGGCTATTCCCTGGCGCAGGAATTGATCCGTACCTTTCTGACCGCGAGCTTCAAAGGAGAAGAACGATTCCGGCGGCGCCTAAACAAAGTGGCGGGACTGGAAACGGAGGAGACACAACCATGAAAGACAATCCCCTGGTAAAGATCCAGGATTTCGGTCAGGGTGTCTGGCTGGATTTTCTGAGACGGAAGATGATTACTTCCGGCGAATTGCAAGAGCTCATCGAAGAAGACGGCCTCCGGGGCATGACGTCCAACCCCAGTATCTTCGATAAGGTCATCACCGGGAGTCATGATTACGACGACGACATACGGGCGCTTGCTCTGGCAGGAAAGGACATTCAAGAAATCTACGAGATCCTCACCGTCAAGGACATCCAGGACGCGGCAGAGCTCTTCCGGCCTCTCTATGACCGGTTGGAGGGAAAGGACGGCCTCGTGAGCCTCGAGGTCAACCCGCATCTGGCCCACGATGTGAAAGGAACCCTCGCCGAAGCCCGCCGATTGTGGAAGGAACTGAACCGTCCGAATGTATTCATCAAAGTTCCCGCCACCGAGGAGGGCCTTATGTGCATACGCCGTCTGATCGGCGAAGGAATCAATGTGAATGTCACCCTGCTTTTCGGTCTGCCTCGATATCGAGAGGTCGCCCGGGCCTATATTCTGGGGTTAGAGGATAGGGTGAAAGCGGGAAAATCGCTCGAAGGAATTTCTTCGGTGGCCAGTTTCTTCCTGAGCCGGATCGATGTGCTCGTTGATCCCATGCTGGAAGAGATGATGGCCGATGGAGGAAACAAGGCCGGCCCGGCCGAAAAGGCGCATGGCCGGGTCGCAATCGCAAGCGCCAAAATGGCGTACCAGATCTATAAGGAAATCTTCCGGGATAAACGGTTTCGCAGGCTTGAGGAAAAAGGGGCCCGACCCCAGAGAGTATTGTGGGCCAGTACCAGCACAAAAAACCCGAACTACTCCGACGTCAAATATGTGGAACCCCTGATCGGACCGGAAACCGTCAATACCATGCCTCAGGAAACGCTCAACGCCTATCGAGACCATGGAGATCCGGCCCCAAGGCTGGAAGAGGGGGTTGATGAGGCAGAAAAGACCCTCGGCCTGTTGCCCAAACTGGGCATCAAGATCGATCGCGTCACCCAGCAGTTGGAAGATGAAGGCATCGAAAAATTCAACAAGCCCTATGATGATCTGATGGCAGACCTCGAGAAAAAGCATGCCGCCGCCCTCGAAGGACCCGTAGATTTCCAGTCGCTGGACCTCGGGGACTGTGATGGACCCGTGCGGGAAACCATCGCCCGGCTTGACCAGGAAGCTTTTTCCCGGAGGCTGTGGAAGAAAGATCCCGCATTGTGGAGCAGCGACAAGGATCAGAAGGATATCATCTGCAACGCTCTGGGATGGCTGCACGTGGCGGAAAAGATGGAAAAAAACGTCAGAAGCCTCCGGAACTTCGTAGAGGGGGTGAAGGATGAAGGATTCCAACATGTGGTTCACATGGGAATGGGCGGGAGCAGCCTGGCGCCGCTGGTCTTCAGGAGGCTTTTTCCCCGCGGCCCGGGCGGCCTGCCTCTCACCGTCCTGGATACCACGGACCCGGTCACCGTGGCCGCTATCGAAAATCAAGTCCCTCTCAGGAAGACCCTCTTTATCATAGCCAGCAAGTCCGGAACCACGGCGGAACCTCTTGCTTTCGGGGAATACTTCTACGCCAGGGTCAAGGAGAGCAAGGGGGACAGGGCCGGCGAGAACTTTGTGGTCATTACCGATCCGGGGAGCCTTCTGGCGGAGCGGGCCAGGAAAGACAAGTACCGGCGCGTGTTCGAAAACTATGCGGACATCGGAGGGAGATATTCCGCCCTCTCCTACTTCGGACTCGTCCCTGCAGCACTTTACGGCCTGGACGTGGAGGAACTGCTG
>Ga0315542_1000585_pt1 | contig 23123 bp, 19 predicted proteins | sample SalMarSW160120MG_FD_202541 | JGI IMG/M metagenome (GOLD analysis project Ga0315542, IMG submission 202541) | Salt marsh sediment microbial communities from the Plum Island Ecosystem LTER, Massachusetts, United States - Salt Marsh Sediment SW1601-20 ... | reverse complement strand
AGCTGGTTTTCGATTTCTGCCACTCTTTTGAGGAGAATGTCGTACGATGTACTATTCTGATCCTGTCTCTGTAGTTGGTAGATGAGGTCATAGAGTCCCCGGACGGCCTTCAGACCTTCATTTTGCGAGCGATGGGGGAGAAGCAGGTCCAGCCCGATGAGCCTGGCCCCGTTGTTTTTGAGGATCCGAATCATGTCGGCGATCACGTGCCTGGGCCAGGGCCAGGGTCCCAGCTGCTGGAGACTCTTGTCATCAATGTTGACGATGGCTATCTTGTTTTCAAGGGAAACAGTAGGAATATCCAGCCGCATCTCCGCATTGTAAAAGAATCGCTCCAGAGCCTCGAAGGGCCCGTATGCTTTCAGTGAAAAAAAGAGAAAAATGAAGACAATAATGATGGGAATAAAAATGTCTCTGTTATTGATGGATTTCTTCATTGGGGCAGTATCTTTTCTTCATTGCCTGAACAGCAGGCCCATGCAAAGCGGTCATCCGGAGAAAACGCAACCCGTGGACCCGGGTGCCGGATGGGCTTCCTTCCAGGCCATCACTGCAGATCTTTTTAAACTTTTGAAGTCTACCAACCGTATTGGTTCATGTCAAAGAAAAATGGATTCGGACCGGGTCCCCTGTTTCGGAGGCCTCTTGCGTCCAAAACAGGATTGTCGTCAAACCATCCGCTGGAATGCATGATGCGCGGCAACCAGACGGTGGATTGAGGCATGACCCGAAGGCACCGTCTACATTCCGGAATGGTAATCTCGTAGGTTGATTTGGTGAAAGTCCTGATCACCAGCGAGGTGTCAGATGCAAGTCGAAGATCCCGTGTTGTGTGCGGGAGGAGCGACCGAAGGCAACGCAGCAATGATACGTTCATGGCGGATCAGGGCATGACTATTTCTCTTGAAAGATGGAGAACAAGTTGTTAAGGTTTTTTCGATAAAGGTCGATGAAACAGCTGAGGGGAGAGCAACAGAGCTAGCGTCATGGCATACGATGGGCTGGAGGATACCGGGAGAGCCCGGGCGAGGAGAAGTCTGATTGGACGGCGGAAGCTGGGGGAACTTCTGGTGGAAACTGGACTTCTCTCCGACGCACGTCTGAGCGAGGCCCTGGAGGCACAACAAGGGACAGGAAAACGACTGGGACGAATCCTGATAGAGCTCGACTTCCTGACCGAGGAGGAGATTGCCTTCGCCCTTGCAATGCAGCTTAAAATCCCTTTTGTGGACCTTCGGGATCAGGAAATTCACCAGGGTGTCATCGAGACGGTTCCTGAAGAAGTGTGCAGAAAGTTCCTCTGTGTCCCGATCAATCGAAGTAACAACGTGCTGCACGTTTCCATGGCTGATCCGCTTGATCTGAACATGATCAAGGAACTGCAGTTCATTACCGGTTTCAGTATCCAGCCGGCCATTTCAACTCCAAGCCAGATCATTGACCGGGTCCAGCAACATCATCATCCTGAAAAATCCATTGATGAGGTCACTGACCAGATCGGCGGCGAAGAGCTGCTGGAATTCTATCCCGGAGAAAAAGAGGACGAGGAAGAGGAAAGCGAGTTCGATAAGTTTCAGGATTCCCCGTTCGTGAAGATGGTGGACCTTATTATCAAGAATGCCATAAAAAAAGGGGCCAGTGATGTCCATGTTGAGGCACAGGAGAATAACGTCAGGGTGAGGAACAGGATCGACGGGGTTCTGCAGGAAACGATCAAGCTTCCGAAATGGACGCAGCCCATCATTATTTCCAGGATCAAGGTGCTTGGCGGAATGAATATCGCGGAACGGAGGCTCCCCCAGGACGGGAGGATCAAGGTGCGGTCCAAGGATTTTACCGCGGACCTCCGGGTGTCAACCCTCCCCACGTTCTACGGGGAAAAGGCCGTGATCCGTATCCTTAATAAAGAGGAAGCCTTTCTCACGCTGGATCAGTTGGGCTTTGCCAAGAAAAACCTCGGTATCGTGAAAAACTTCGCGCGGCAGCCCCAGGGCATGGTACTTATTACCGGACCCACCGGGAGCGGGAAAACGTCTACCCTTTACGGGTGCATGCGGGAGATACGCTCAGAGGAAGTGAATATTGTTACCGTGGAAGATCCCGTGGAATACGAGCTTGCGGGAATTAACCAGGTCCAGATCAATGAAAAGGTAGGCCTTACTTTCCCTTTCATCCTCCGCTCAATTCTGCGGCAGGACCCGAATGTCATCATGGTGGGGGAGATCAGGGACGAGGAGACCGCAGAACTTGCCCTGCAGGCCTCGCTGACGGGGCACTTGGTTCTTTCAACTCTGCATACGAGTGACGCCCCCACAGCGGTAACGCGGCTCATAGACATCGGGATGCCGCCTTTTCTCATAGCCTCTTCCTTGATTGGTGTGGTCGCGCAACGTCTCGTCAGGGTAATCTGCCCGAAGTGCAAGGAAGAATATGTCCCCAACCCGGAATTGCTGGCAAGACTCAGTATGCGCGAAGAAGATCTGCCGTTCAAGTTCTTTCACGGGACCGGCTGTCACCTCTGCGATCATACAGGGTTTAAAGGGAGGACAGCGATTGAAGAGATAATGATTATGGGGCATAAGATACGCGAACTGGTCCAGGCCAAGGCGACTGCAGACCAGTTGCGGGAAGCGGCCATGGCAACGGGAATGACCACGCTGGGAATGAGTGGACTCCGGAAAATCCGAATGGGCATCACGACCATCGAAGAGGTCCTGCGAGCAGTTCATCAAAAAGAGGAACTGACGACCATCTGCCCCAGCTGCGGCAAGGCTGTGAGTCTAGATTTCAAGGACTGCCCTTTCTGTGAACAGCCGATCGTTCCCACGTGCAGTTCGTGCAGCCGGATTGTCCAGCCGGATTGGATAGTATGCCCTTATTGCCGGAATGATCTGAAACCATAGTTCTGCGGGATGAGACAAGTGTTGAGTGCTCTCGGACCGGATACTCGCCTGTTCATGAATATGGACAGTTATTATTGCTTCCGAAACACCGATCGTGATCGGACAATTTCGGGAAGCGGGAAACCTTCTCATGCGGTGCAAATACCATCCTGATCGGGAAGCAGTCGTTTTTTGTGCCAGCTGTAATGCCTCCTTGTGCAGTGAGTGTGCCGAGGAGGTGCGGCCGGGCGAATATGCCTGTTTCCAGTGTGCCATGCTGCAGACTGTTACCAGTGTCGGCTCGAATCTCCGTGAACGGAAAGAAAAGGTTCTGGAAAAAGAGGTGCGGAAAAAAAAGAAGTGGGGCCCTTTCAACTACTTCCTGGTGGTTTGTTCCGTATTGATTCTCGTCATGTGGGGGGTCATCATTTTCGGCGGCCAGCCAACGCCTGAGCAAACCGCTAGCATGATTGACAAGGGAAAGGCCGGGAGAGTGCTCCTCTTTCTCGTGAATGGATCAATCAGGAGATTCGCTCATTACGAGGGTGATCGATACCCTGATCGTCTGACAGACCTTGTCCCCAGGTACCTTCAGTTGAAGAAAAGTCAGCTTGCCTCCCTCCAGAGTCTCCGGTATTCCAGAGACGCTGATCCGGCTGTTGGATACCGGCTTTCCCTTGCGCATCTGAAGAAGGGGGAGATGAATATAACCCTGACCGCTGGCGGGATAAAATATTCGGTGCCCAAGGAGGAGGGAACCTAGATGAGAAGAAAAGGCGGGTTCACTCTCCTCGAACTCATGGTCACGCTTCTGATCCTGGGAGTGCTTTCAGCAACGGCCATGCCTCTTTATCATACCTGGACACAACGGGCCTATGGGACTGAGGCCGCCCTCATGATGAAACAGATCATGGACGGGGAGATCATGTATTTTCTTGCCCATGATGAATTTTTCCCTGAGGGATCGGGTTCAATGGTGATGGTGAGAGAAGATGGGACGGCAGTCCCTGGGAATGCGCTCTCGGAAATAAAGGAAGCCCTCAAGGTCGCTATTCCAGCCGGTCATCACCTGGACTATACCATTCAGAACTACGGTCCATTCTGTCTTGTCCAGATTGATGCTGTATTTCCCCTCTTCAAGAATGGTCAGCGATATCTTTGGGCTGTGATTGATGGAGAGGGAAGAGTGCAGTACGTATCTCTCGGGGAACTGGCCTCCCTCCTGGGAGGGTAATCGAAACGGGAGCCGCCTGTGTAAGGTGAATAATCCGGGATCGCATAGGGAGCAGGTTTTTTCCGGTATGAGCCAAAATTCCATTTCAGCCTTCGAGAACTTTCTCACGTCGGGTGCCGGGCTCCTGGAGCCTGGAATCCTGCGACGTATAAAGGTCCTCAATTCTTTTGGACTGGCATTTGTGCTGTTCGCTCCTTTCCTGGGGCTTTTCTATTTCTATGTGGGTGCCTTTCCCCTGTTCTACCTCTGTATTTCTGCCGGACTTGCGGGTATCTTCCTTATCATTCTGTTGAGAGTCACCAAGAATCCGGTGCTTGTGGGGAACTTGTCGGTCCTGGTGCTCTGGGGAACCCTGGCCGTCATCCGCTGGCAGACCGGCGGGGTAGGTGTCGGGGGACTGATCCTTCTGACCTGGGTCTGGAATGCCGTACTGATTCTCCTGGCGATTTTCATGACCGGGTATCTCTGGGGGACTATCTGGGCGTGCCTGGTGTTTCTTGAGACGGCGCTCGCGGTGTTCCTTTTCCGAACGGGTCATCATTTTATCAATCTCCTGCCGGTAGGGATCTCGCCGGTCTATTCCCTGGGGGCCTATCTCTTAGGCCTTCTCGTGGTGCTCCTCTTTGCCTTTCTGTTTGAAAAGGAAAGCAGTGAAGCCTTGGCCCGTGAGGAAGAAAAGGCCAGAATCCTGCGGGAATCCACGAGATACATAGAAGATATCCTCTTGCGGTCTCCGGTCCCCACTTTTGTTATTGACACCCAGCATCGCGTGGTTCAGTGGAACAAAGCATGTCAGCGGCTCACCGGGATACCGGCCGAGATGATCCTGGGAAAAGAAGTCTGTGAAGGACTTGCGATCAATGACGGTGGAAGCCTGGCCGACAAGATACTGAAAGATCCGGAGTGGGTGAGCAGACAATGCGGAGAAGCACTTCTTTCCGAAACGGACAGCGGTGCTTTTTCTCTTGAGGCCCCGCTGCCCTATCTGAGAGGGGGAGTAAAGGCGATTATGAGTGCGGCCCCTATTCTGGATCAGGAAGGAATGGTAAAGGGGGCTATCCAGACCATTCAGTCAACGGAGGACTTCACTGAACAGCTGGCCCCTTCACTTACTGCAACAAATGGAAACCTCGAGACTCATTATCCTGCCTATAAAATTGATCGAACGGGTAAAATCACCGAATGGAACAGGGCATGTGAAGAAATTTTCGGATATAGTGCTTCCCAGATGATTGGAAACAACCCTTTGTCGGTCCTGTCCAAACCGTACCGCCCGAATTTTCGCGAGGCCATTGTACGAAGTCTGCAGGGAGAGCCAGTGGATGGGAAGGAATGGAAGTATTACAATACACAGGGTGAACCCGTGTATATGCTCGCGAGGGTCATACCGGAATATGACGGTGCCGGAGAGATCCAGGCATGCGCGGTGCTCCATACTGATATCACCGATCTTAAGCTGAGGCTCAAGCAACTGGAACGGTTTGCCGTTGACAGCAGGGAGAAGTACAAGAAGCTCGCAGGTGAGTATGAATTGTTGAAGAGAAATATCGCGACGTTTATCAGAAAAAAAGAGGGGTGAGGAACAGGTCAGAGGACTTCGTACACCATTACAGCCTCACGCTTTCCTTTTACCTTTTGGGGTCCTACCGGGAGAACCGTGAACCGGCCTTTCGTCAGGCGATATGTTTCCTCTCCAATGAGAATCTGGTTGGGTTTGCCGATTGATTCGAGCCTCGACGCGACATTCACCGGATCTCCGATGACCGTGTAGTCCATCCGCTTCGGGGACCCTATGTTTCCCGCCACCACTTTCCCGGTATTTATGCCGATGCGAATATCGAACTTCCTCTCCTCGGTCGTGTTCGCCATCATCAATTCCAGTTCTTTGCGCATATCAAGGGCCGCCTGGATGGCCCGGGCCGCATCATCTTCTTTTTGCATCGGGGCGCCAAACACCGCCATAAGGCCGTCTCCAATATACTTGTCAAGGGTCCCGTCATGCTGGAAGGTGATATCGGTCATCCGGGAAAAGAAGTGGTTCAGAACTACGGTTATCTCCCTTGGCGGCATCCGCTCGGCAAGGTCCGTGAATCCGACAATATCCATGAAGAGGACGGTGGCGGTCAGCTCTTTGGGATCCATGACGCGGTCCTTTGCCTCCGGATCGCCTTTCAATATCATCTCGATCACCTGGGGTGAGTGAAATCGTTCCAGCCGGTTCCGCATCCGCTCTTCTTCCCGGATCTGTTCGTTCAATGCTGCCTGTTCAATGATCATGGCCATCTGACTCCCAATGGCCTTGAGAAGTTCAAGATCATCCTGAGTGAAATGATTTTCAAGGCGGGCTGTTCCAAGTTCAATGACGCCTATGACCTTGTCCTTGCGCCACAGGGGAACGCACATGGCCGACTTGATTTTTTGCAGGTACAGGCTCTTGGCGCCGTCCAGCCTGGTATCGGCCATGGCATTCGAGGTGAGCAGGGCCACCCTGTCCCGGATGACTTTCCGGATCAGGGTCTTGCTCGCTTTCAGCTCCTTTCCCTCCTTGAGAAGGTCTTCCTGCTGCTTGACCACCACCGGTATCAGTTCTTCTCCGTCCTGACCCCCGAGGAGCACCAGAAATCCATAATCAGCATCGATAACCATGAATATGAGGTCCATAATTTTGTCGAGAAGTTGGTCGAAGTCGGTAATCTGATTGAGCTGTCTGCTGATTTCATAAAGGACAAAAAGGACTTTGTTCATCCGGGCAAGGTCGGACAAGCTCGTCTTGTCTATGAGATCGTCTGTTTTTTCTTTCCTGCTTTGGCCGGTATCTTTGGCCAGTGATGCCAGCAACTCATGCGAACCCACGTAAGTGCTGCGTGGGCTGCTTTCGACGATTCTCTGTTTTTCGGTCTCAAGATCGCCGTCCGCTGTCAGTATCAGAGACTCGAATGTACCGGTCCCGAGGCCTCTTCTTTCTAAAAAAGTCAGGCGAGTTGAACCGAGTTGTACCCTGTCTCCGAAATGAAGTGGAGCCGTTTGAATCAACTTACCGTTGAGCCCGGTTCCGTTGTAGCTTCCCAGGTCAAGAATGAGGTATCCTTTTTCAGTCTTTCTGATTTCTGCGTGATGGCGGGAAACAGTGATATCTTTCAGGGGAAGGTCGCTATTCTTGCTCCGTCCAAGGGTCACCTTTTCCCCGGTAAACGGATAATCGAATATAATACCATCTCCAGTGATCACGTGAAGAATGGGCATGGCAGGCTACCCTCTTTTTGTCAACAGGGCATCGACAGCTACCATAACCAATTCCCGTTCTTGTCCCATCGACTGTTCACGGAGAACCCGATTTTGGAGAGCAAGAAATGGAAGAGAAATAATCTATTGCCCCGAAAATACCCTAGCTCCTGGCAATGAGGATCGGGTTTATATCCCATCTCTAATGCTTCTTCCAGGGTGGTTGTCTTGGCTGTCTTCCCTGCGACACAACTGTAATCAAAATGAATGGAGTGATAGCGTTTGTCCTCGAGGGTGATCACCACAACCGCGTTGGGAGGCATTTTTTCCTCGACCGTAATATAGATGCTCAGGAAAAACCCGATTACGAGACTTGAAAGGGCGATGACCGTGATGATCTGGTATTTCTTTTTCATATACGAGATCCGGGAACCAGAAAGTGCGTGCCTCCAGAAGCGCCAGGTTGACTTTTTCCAAACGGATTTTTTTTACTTGATTGAAACAATAAAGTCAACTCCATTCGCTTTTGCCTGAATATCCTTCAGTTTGCCGAAGCGAAGCGGTCATCCTTTTCATCAGAGTTGATGGTGCGGTCACTTCATGCCGGGGGCTCTTCTCCGGCAGAATTCCGCTCAGGATATTCCATTCCGTCCCGGGCGGGACAGGGGAAGCTTCAGACGCTGATCCGGCTTTTTTCTTGACACGTCCTGAGCATTCCCCCCATACTTGCGGGGGCGGAGATTGGGACCAACCGTGTCTTTCTCACAGGTTCGAGAGCCGATGATGTTTCCCATGGAATTTGACCATAGAGCGCTTGACAGCCTTCCTCTTGCTGAAGGAGAAGGCATCAAGAGGGTTCTTCGGGTTCTCAGGGCTATTGTCAACCGACGGGTCATGCCCTATTTCAGAGAAAAGAGATGGGTTGACGCCACATTGATTGTCAGGGTCAACAATCGCATTGCCATTGAACGTCTGGAAGACGATGAAAACCGTATCTGCCTCGTCAGTCTCATCTCAAAGAAAGATGAGCGATGGGTTATTCATATTCACGAGAGAGTTTTTGATTATCTGGCGTTCCTCATCCCCAGCGATCCCGAGTCCAGGCTCGGAGGCGCCACGAGCGAAGAAAGCAAGATCCTCGCCTTTGCGGAATTGTTTCTGCGCCATGAGATAGAGCATATGCTTCATCCCGAGGAATCGGAACGGGATGTCATTCGCTCCGATATTGCTTTTGCCATGGATCGCCGGAAAAACGACCCCACGTTTTACCGGATGCTTCGAAATGTCCTGGCCGATGAAATGACAGGACTGAAGGGAGAAGCATATCTATCCCTCTTTGATTCCGCAGAAGATGACCGGCCGTACGGATATCTTATCACCAGGATCCTGGGATCCCACGTCATTCACCTTGCCCACATTCCGGAAGATTTGCTGCGGCACATGTTTTTATTATTCGACACCGATATAAAGACAAAGGTCCTCGGAGAGTGCTACCGCTGGAGCCGTGATGCGTCCAATACGCTGTCCCGGCGCGTTTCATGTCTGCACAAAGTGCTGAGACTGTTTTCTCTTCTCATCAGTTCTGATGAGAAAGAGGCCCTGAAGGTTTTTGAGGCCTTTCAGGGACGCTGGGGACTAATCTACCTCTTCCATGAACTGGATCTCCCGGAGAGTGCTCTGGAAGGGAAGGATTCTCAAGAGATATTCGCATTTTTGAAAGGGCATCTGGACAAGGCCTCTGAACGAATTGGTGGAGAGTATGAACTGCCGGCACCTGAAATCAAGGTTGGCCCTGGGGAGATCCTACCGGTTCCACGGCCGGTCAGGAGTCTGAAAGATCGCATTGAAGAGGCGAGAAATGATCCCCTTTTTTCCCGCCAGGCCCTGGAGGTCATTGACAAAAATAAGGTGAGTGCCGTTGGTCACAGCGGTCCCAAGTATACTGAGTTGATCGAGACATTACTGGCAATCCCCTGGGGGAAGGCAAAGAGGATTACCGTGGAGCCCGAGGAATTTGAAAAAGGGCTGGATGACACCCATTATGGGCTCAAACGACCGAAAGAAATCATCAGCGATTTTTTCTCAAATCTGATCCGGCGGTACGGGCATATGGAGAAAGGAGGCGAAACACCGGCGGGACACTCAGGAAGTGCCTTTCTGTTCGTCGGTCCTCCAGGAGTTGGAAAGACATCCCTGGCCATTTCTATTGCGGAGAACTTGGGGGTCCCCTATCACAAGATATCCCTCGGGGGAATGCGGGACGAGGCGGACCTCAGGGGATATGGATTTACCTATGAAGGGTCAAAGCCGGGGGCCATTGTGCAAGGCCTCATAAAAATGGACGTCATGAACGGCATGTTTATTATGGATGAGGCGGACAAGACGGAGAAGTTTGCTATTGCAACCTTGCTGGAAATCCTCGATCCGGAACAGAACCATCTCTTTCACGATAAATTTACCATGACCACGGTGGATATCGACCTTTCCAACTGCCATTTTATCTTGACGGCCAATACCCTTGACACCGTCCCTCCGCCGGTTGTGAACCGTTGCGAGGTGGTTGCTCTCGATCGATACAGCATAGATGAGAAAATCGCCATCGCCGAGCAATACCTGGTCAAGCGAATACGAAACAGATACCAGGTCAGTGAAGAGGAGATATATTTTGATCCGGAAAGAAGGTTGGAGCTTTTGCGGTATCTGGTCAAAATGTACACCTATGAACCTGGGGTGCGGGAACTGGAACGGATCATTCGCACCCTGTTTCTGAGGGTTTTGAGAAAAGAGAGGCCGCCATCAGACAATCACGGCATCCGAATTACTCGAGAGACAATCAAGCAATATCTCGAGATCCCGGGCGGCCCGCGTCAGATTAATGAAGAGAATCGTGTTGGTGAAATACTTGGTCTTGGCGTGAATATGGAGCTGGGGCTGGGAACGATCATTCCCATTCAGGCAACACCCATAGACGTGAAGAAAGAAAAGGGCCTCCGGCAGGAAAATTACCTGAGCATGGTGCATGCGACGGGGAACATTGAGAAAATAATGGATGAGAGCCGCAAGGTGGCGACCACTGCAATCTTCTATTGTGCCGAGAGCCTGGGAATTAAACCGTCGGAATCGGAGATACCTGTTCACCTTCATTTCATGGGGGCATCCACCCAGAAGGACGGGCCTTCCGCCGGCAGCGCTATTGCCCTTGCCCTGGCCTCTGCGCTAACCGGACGCCCCATTCGAAGAGATGTTTCCATAACCGGTGAAATCGACACACAAGGGCGTATATCCATGGTCGGGGGATTGGAGATAAAGCTTGAGACGGCGTGTGACGCAGGGTGCAGGACGCTGATCATTCCCAAGGAAAACCTGACCGGGGACAGAGGAATAGAGCGATTGCCGGAAGCCCTCAAAGAGGAGCTTCAGGTCCTTACCTATGATGAATGGAAAGGAGAGCATGAGCCCTTTAACCACGAACACCATGTACTGCAAGTGGTCGCGGTGGACCATCTTGTCCAGGCAGCTGATATCGCCTTTGTTGATGAAGCGCAATTGGAAGCCCTTGAAACCTGTTTTGTTTCCCACGGCCATACCACAGGTGAACTCCTGCAAAAGGCCCTGGGCACGCCGGGGCCCGGAATAACACGCTGTCTTTTCTATGCCAAGGATCCCGAAGAATGGGAGCGGGAAGAGTTCGGTGAGGTTTTCCTGAAGGACTACGAAGAGGTTCTGCTCATCAGACCGGGGACAAGAGAAGCATTTCGTGCCGGGGACCAGAGACGGAAAGAACCGATCCTTCTCCAGGAATTTGATCCGGAACATGGGCGGCTTAGCCCTCTCATAAAAGAGATGCTGGACGGGTCCGTCCTTCGCGTTTCCATTGTTGCTCCTTACTTTTTCCTCATAAGAGACGGGATCAGCGCCAGGGACTTCCCGAAAGGACCCACTTTTGAGGGAGTCATGCTTTTTGCCAATAATTATACCGTGCAGGGGGTAAAAATAAAGTCGTGCAAGCCGATCCTGAACAGGGTCCATAGTCTTCTTTCCCGCCTTGAAATCAGCCTGGTGAACGAATGCCCTTTCCTGAAAAAAAAGGGAGAGATATATATTGTTGATCTTTCCTTTATCCCTGAAAAATACCGTCTGGATGTGAAGTACGCGGAAGAGATTCTTCAAAAATCGCTTCAACAATGGCTTATGGCCGTGAAAGAAAAAGCATAGGCCCGCGTGTCCGGATCAGAAATCGTGCAGGATTGATGCCTTCCTATACAGTATCTTTCTTGTACAGGAATGGTGAGAAATAGCCCTTTTCATGTTGAATAGCTTGACCGCAGGGAATGAACGTGGTAGCTCTATACCCGTCCCAAAAAATCTTGGAGGAGGAGACAGGAGATGAAAAACCGTCGTTTTTTATTATGTACCGGCATCTTGATTCTGCTTTCCTTTGTCACCCTTGTGTGGGCACAGGGGGATATGCAGCTTACCCCCCCGGGAATGTCAAAGAAGATGAAGACCGCCATCGAAAAGAGCCTTCAGGACGAAACACTTGGAGCCAAAACCAGGGAAGTGATAAAGCCTGGTGAAAAACAGGGATACCTGGAGATACCGGGCGGCCCTTCTCCGAACGTGATCGTGGGTCTCCTCTGGGCAATCTGGGTCGGCTGGATCTTTTCCAGCGTGGGCGCCTTTGGGGGGATCATGGCGGGAGTGGGTCATATCACCATATTCGGGCTGGGTGATTACGCCAAGTCATTCGGGAAAGGGAATCCGGTAAACAAGCTGATAACCGACTCCATACGGGTTTCCAACCAGTGGCTGGTCGGGCTGTCGGGTTTCATATCTTCCTTCAATTACTATCGCATGGGAAGGCTGGTGGCCCCGTTGGGCTTCTGCCTTGCCATAGGCGGAATCGGCGGGTCCTGGCTTATTCCTGAAGTAACGGCCGGCAAAATTTCCTTGAAAGCCTACCTTGGTTGGTTTGGGATTGCCGTGTTTGTCATAGGCGGTTTTCTTCTGTATGGCCTCACCCCGCGTGCTGCGGCCAAGAAAAAGGAGGCAAAGGCTGCTGCCCAGGCCTTTGAAAAAGCTGTCAGGGACAAGTCTGATACCAAGGATCAAGGAGTGCGCATCATCCAGGGCTCTTGGCTAGTTATGATTGTAGCCTTGGCCTGTGTTGTGGCATCGACGTTGTGGATCAACCTTGTGGGAGGTGTAAGGTGGGTGGCGTACATCCTGCTCGTCGCCGGCTGGGTGCTCACCTTCTTCATCGGAAAAGTGCGGTTCACCTTTTACGGGCAGGAATTCGGTTTCACCCCATGGGTGCCGATGCTGGGTGGTATCGTTATCGCAGCCATTGCTGCATTCCTGGGCATTGGAGGCGGATTTCTCTATGTCCCCTTCCTGACCTCCATCGCAGGACTGCCCATGTTTCTGGTGGCCGGGACGTCCGCCCTCGCTGTCCTCGTGGGTATGGTTATCTCCATCTTTACCTATATGGTCGGAAAAGGGGTATTGGTATCTTGGGGACTTATCGGCGCCGAACTGATCGGTATTTTTATTGGTTCGATGATCGGACCGCGCACCTCCAAATATATCCCTGAAAAGGTTCTCAAGATCATTTTCATTGTCTTGGCGCTCTACGTCGGACTCCGTTACACCACCAAGGGGTTCTTTGGTCGGAGTATTGTGCCGCCCTTCTGAAATCTTCCTTCTGAACACTGCCGGGCTTCGGGATCAGCTGAGGCCCGGCTCCTCACAGAGGAGCGATAATGGACGTCTTCACTGACCTCATCCATGGCCTTGATCCGGTTCTGATAGCCCCCTACCGGTGGTTTCAGGATCCTTTGATCGGCTGGTTGGTGGGTACGTTTATCCTCGCCCTTTGGGCATCAGTGCTTGGCTTGCTTACCTTGGCCGTGGCGTACCGCGTGAACCGGGTCTACGTCAAGAAAGTATTGACCAAGACAGGCTACTACCATGAACAGTCCCTCAATGCAAAAGCTGCAGGCGATGAGGAAGCCTATACAAAGATCAACAGGCTTGCCAACGAGGAATTTGGAAGATCCTTTTTCCTTCTCATGGCCATGGGTATGGCGTCACTCTGGCCGGCATTTTTCGCTGCCGCCTGGCTGAATGAACGCTTTGGCGATATCAGCTTCCTGGCGCTTCCCGCGTGGGCGGGAGGGTATCACATTAATTTTATCGGTCCTTTCATCGGGCTTTACATTCTGGCAAGATTTGTGATTTTGAAATTCAAGACCTTTATAATCAGGACATTCCACCCGAACACCCCGTCATCTCCCCCTTCAAGCGTCTCCCCTTCTTCGGAGGCATAAGAGCGCTCACCGCATATGTGTCCACGTCTTATGGTGTGGACAAGACAGAGTCTGGGTGCTAAAGTACCTCACACGGGCTCTCGAAGAGAATTGCCCAGGATACGTTGTATCCTGCCCACAAAGGAAAGAGCGAGCGTGAATATGGAAAGGATTGTACCGGATCAGGATACGGCAGTGCTGCACCGTGCTGTAGACGCATTTCACCAGGCGCGTATCCTTGTTCTGGGTGATATCATGCTGGACCGGTACCTCTGGGGAAAGGTCTCGCGGATTTCACCGGAGGCACCGGTACCGGTGGTGGATATCCAGTATGAAACCGAAATGCTGGGTGGTGCAGCGAACGTGATCAGCAATATTTTCAGTCTGGGAGCGAGACCGACCCTCTGCGGAGTGATTGGAGAAGATGCAAGGGGAAGGGAAGTGATCGCACGGATGGAAGAGCTGGGCCTGGCCACGGAAGGGGTCCTGGTGGAACAGGGAAGACCAACAAGCACGAAAACCAGGGTCGTGGCCCACAGTCAGCAGGTGGTTCGAGTTGATCGGGAAAGCAGAAAGGAAATCCGGCCCGAAATGGTTGAGGCGATCCTGGCGTTCGTGAAAGAAAAGGCCCAAAGTGTGGACGTGATTATTGTCTCCGATTACGGAAAGGGGGTCGTGTCGCCCGAGGTCATACGAGGATTGCAGGCGTTAAAGAAATCCTGGAGGGGCGTTATTGCGGTAGACCCCAAGGTCGGGAGTTTTCCTCTTTACCGGGGGGTGGATGTAATCACGCCCAATCACCATGAGGCAGGTGCGTACTGCGGCTTCGAGATCATTGACCGGGAAGGACTGGTCAAGGCCGGGGGGCAGATACTGGAAAACCTCGGCTGTCAGGGCGTGTTGATCACCCAGGGAGAACAGGGAATGACCCTGTTCGAGCAGGGAGGGGAGATCCGGCATATCCATACGGCGGCGAAAAAGGTCTACGATGTGACGGGCGCCGGGGATACGGTTATCGCCGCCTTTTGTCTGGGATTGGCGTCGGGGCTTCAAATGAAGGAGGCGGCTGTCATATCCAATCTCGCGGCAGGTATCGTTGTGGGCGAGGTCGGGACCTCGACCGTCAGAGGGGAAGACCTGAAAAAGGCGATCAGCGAGATGCGCTGGGAAGAAGGATAATGGGGAGTGGGAAATGAGTCATCCACGCGAACCGGAACCGGTAAAACTCACGGCAAGCCTTTTTTCCCCGGAAAAGGATCTCGTGAACCTCGTTATCGAGGAATTATCCGGGATGTTCGGCCCGGTGGACTGGAGAAGCCCCGAGTGTTTTTTTGATCGGACCAGGTATTACGAGAAGGAAATGGGGTGGCCGCTTCACCGGCGATTTATCTCTTTTGAGAAACTGATCAGCCCGGAAGAAATCGTGTCAATCAAACTGCGGACCAATGGTGTGGAAGCGCAGTACGTCCTGGAAGGGAAAAGGAGGATCAATATCGATCCAGGCTACGTCTCACCCGAGCGGTTGATCCTGGCAACCGGCAAGAACTACGTACACAGGATATATCTTTCAAATGGCATTTATGCTGATCTGACCCTTGTTTTCCGCAGGGGGCGTTTTGAACCGCTGGTTTGGACGTACAAAGACTATTCTGATCCTGTTGCAAGAGGATATTTTGAGAAGGTGAGGGAAACCTACATGATACAGCGAAGGGAGGGAATGTGCTGTGGTCAAGAGCATGACCGCGTACGGCAGGGCGGAACATGATTTCGAGGGCATGGTATTCCTGGCGGAAATTAGATCGGTGAACCATCGCTATAGGGATATCATTCTTCGCATTCCCAGGAATTTTGAGCCGCTGGAGGATGAGCTGAAACGAGTAGTTGCCGACAGGGTTAGGCGCGGCCGTGTCGAGGTTTCCGTCCAGGTCGAGGGAAACGGCGATACCGGTCTCTGCGAGCTGCAACTCAATGTTCCGCTCGTACGATCCTATATGAAGATTTTTGCACAGCTCAAAGAAGAATTTGGCATAGATGCCCATGTCACTGCGGAGCAGCTCTGCCAGTTCAAAGATGTTATTGTTGCCGAACCGGGGACGGTGGATATTGAGAAGCTGAAACCAGGATTGCATGAAGTCCTGAGGAAGGCACTGGATTCCTACGATATCATGCGGATCAGGGAAGGGAAGACGCTTGAGGAAGATTTCAGAGAACGGTTGCGGATCATGAGAAGCTATGCCGGTGAGATCAAGGAAGGCGCTCCTGAGGCAGTGGACCGGAGGGCCGGCAAATTGAAGGAAAAAATCGCTTCAATGGTCGGTGATCTCAATATCGATGAGGCAAGACTCGCCCAGGAGGTGGCCATTCTTGCGGAAAAGACGGATATCACTGAGGAACTGGTGCGAATAGGGAGTCACTGCAGTCAATTTGAGGAATTTCTAAGAAGGGATGATGCACTTGGAAGGCGGCTGGACTTTCTCATCCAGGAAATCAACAGGGAGGTCAATACCCTGAGCGTCAAGGCATCGGATGCTTCCATTTCCAGCATCGTGATTGAAATGAAGGCAGAACTGGAGAAACTTCGGGAACAGGTCCAAAACGTGGAATGAAAGGAGGCGCACTCATGGCCGCGCAGCTTGTGAATATCGGCTTTGGGAATTCAGTGGTTTCGAGGAGGGTGATCGCAATTATTTCTCCGAACGCGGCGCCCATAAAGCGACTGCGGGACGAGGCACGGGAGGACAGGAGACTCATCGATGCGACCCAGGGGAGACGCACACGGTCTGTGATCATTACAGACAGCAATCATGTCATCCTTTCGGCCATCCAGTCGGAGACCATTGCCCAACGGTTCAGCCCCAACTGTAATCTGAGAGAAGAAGACTTGAAAGAGTAGGCATGAAAGGGCAGCTTTTCGTCATATCAGCGCCTTCAGGAGCAGGGAAATCAACAGTGGTCCTGGAAGTGAGAGAGAAGGTGGCCCGCGTGGGGTATTCCATTTCCCATACCACCAGGAAACCCCGGGCAGGGGAACAGGGGGGCAGGGAGTACTATTTCGTGGACAAGGGCACATTCAGGAAGATGGCGGATGAAGGGGCATTCGTCGAATGGGCAAATGTTTACAGGGACTATTATGGGACTTCTTTTTCAGCCCTCGAGGGGCAAATTGAATCAGGCCTGGATGTATTGCTGGACCTTGATATCCAGGGAGCTCGGGCCATCAGGAAATATTTCGGCAACAGCGTCCTGATATTTCTCGTCCCCCCGTCACTGGAAGTCCTGGAGGCTCGATTGAGGGCACGGGGTACCGATAAAGAGAAGGTTATTGAGGCACGTCTCAAGAATGCAAAGCGTGAAATTGCTCAATACGGCCGATATGACTATGTAGTCGTCAATGACCAGCTTGAACAGGCCGTAACAGAGGTTCAGGCGATTATCATGGCCGAGCGCTGTAAGACCGGGCGGCAAGAACCGGCTATTCGACAACTTTTCGGTTTTTAACTTCCTTCGTATCCCACTTCTTCAGGGAGCATGATGCCTGCGACCGACAAATTTCCCAGCACGATACCAGGTTTTCATGGAATTCGGGAGGCCCTGATTCGCGGGCGTTCCCGGGTACGAGAATTGTGGCTCGCAGAAGGAAAAAAGTCCCAGAGAACAAAAGAACTCATCGGAATGGCCAAAGAGCGGGGTATTCCGGTGTTATTTGTCAGGACTGTTGAGCTTGAAAAGCGTTTTCCGGGGCTCGTTCACCAGGGGATGGTGGCCATATCGGAACCCTTTTCTTACAGCGGTGTGGCGGAAATAGTGCAACGGGCGGAGTTGGGACACGGGACGGGCTTGGTCCTGGCGGCCGATCATATTACCGATGAAGGAAACCTTGGGGCCCTGATCCGTGCCGGGGCATTCTTCGGGGCTGCTGGTCTCATCATTCCCAGGGACCGTTCAGCGCAGGTCAGCCCAAGGGTGATCAAGCGATCCTCCGGGGCCGCCGGGATGCTTGCCGTGTGCAGGGTGGTGAACCTGCGGAGGGCACTTGATTCCCTGAATGACCAGGGCTTCTGGATTATCGGTACAGCCGGGGACAGTCCTCAGTCAATCTATGCGTTTGACTGGAAGCGGAATCTTGTGCTGGTGCTGGGGAACGAGGAACGGGGTTTGAGTCCTTCCGTCCGCAAAGGATGTCACGCGGTCGTGAGCATTCCCCGGTTCGGTTCCATGGAATCTCTGAATATTGCCGTGGCGGCAGGGGTCATCCTGGGTGAAATACGCAGGCAACAGAAGCAATGATGAAGGTCGGCGGGAAATGGTGGTCAGGGAAATGCTCCGAGTGCACCGACGTCTTTCAGGGCGGTAATGACCTCGCAGAGCGGCAGCCCCACGACATTGGTATAGGATCCCCTGATGCCTTTGATCATGAAAGCGCCGATGCCCTGAATAGCATATCCGCCCGCCTTGCCAAAGGGTTCTCCCGTGGCGAGATATGCCTCTATCTCCACATGAGTCAGCCTTTTGACCAGTACTATGGTGCTGACCGCCTGGTGAAAGACCTCTGCGCCCCCGGGGTTGAGGAGAGAGACACCGGTAATGACGTGGTGCTCCCTGCCACTCAAATCGGTCAGCATTCGCCTGGCATCCGCCTTGCTCTTAGGCTTACCGAAGACGGAATGATCAACCACAACTATTGTATCAGCCCCCAGTACCCAGCCCTTTACCCCGGTATTATGAATAGATAGGGCTTTTTGTCTGGCCAGGGTACAGGTCGTCTCCACGGGGTCTCCGGCAACACCATGCTCATCAATCCGGCTGTGAAAAGCAGAAAACGGCACTGCCACCTGCTTGAGCAGCGCTTTCCGCCGTGGAGAAGCAGAGGCCAGGATAAGGGGATGGGAATCGCTGATCAGAAGAGAGCCCATTGCGTGTGTCAAAAAAATGACTAATACGGTTCAGTCGCGGCTTGTGCCGCAAGAACAACTCCCGTCTTCCCTTTGCGGGAACAGGATATAAATTTGTTGCATATTCTCACGGTTTTTTCAAGAATAAGTGCCTGTGCACGTCCTGGAATTTTTCAAAACGCCTCGTTCTTGATGGGGAAGAAAAGAACAGTGAGGGGATTCCCGGACATCATGGAACGATCTTTGCAGAAAGCAAATGGAGGGCACCGAGACATTATCCCCGGTATACCCCTGATCCGGAAAATCAAAATGACAAGATTACGGGTGAACTGCATTGTGCCTGTTTCGAGCGCAAGTGCGCCCAGGATGAACTCATGATGACAGAGAGAACCCCTTGAACCATGGCAACATTTCTTGGAAAGATGAATCGATCGGAGCCGACAGAGAGGGTGCTTGAGCATCAGCTTCAATTCCAGAAAAAGCTCAACTCCATCACCAATAAAATCCATTCCGCGAAAGATACCAACGATATCCTCATGAACCTCCAGGTGGAGATCCTGGGCCTTTTTGATGCGGACAGGATTACTATCTATGTGGTTGACGGTATCCGGAAGCAAATCGTCTCCCGTTTCAAAACCGGGAGTGAAACCAATGAGATCCGTGTTCCCATCGGCAATGGAAGCGTTGCCGGGCATTGCGCAGTTACCGGAAAGGTAATCAATGTGTGCAATGCCTATGATCTGAGCGAACTTTCGCAGATTCATCCGCGGCTTGGTTTTGACAAGAGCTGGGACACGAAGACCGGGTACCGGACAACGCAGATCCTTGCCGCTCCAATCATGTTTAATAAGTATCTCCTGGGCGTCATACAGCTCATCAACAAGAAGAACGGTGAGGCGTTTACCGAAGAAGATTGCTCTTCCGCCCTTGATATTGCCCGGGTTCTTGGTGTCGCATTCTTTAATAATCAGAGAGCGATACAAAAAACAAAGACGACGCGCTTTGACTATCTGATTACCAACAACATTATCAGCAGCAAAGATTTGACCGAGTCAATGTCCCGGGCAAGAAAGACAAAAAAGTCCGTTGAATCGGTGCTGATGAGCGACTTTCATGTATCCAAGGATGACATTGGCAAATCATTATCCAGCTTTTACAAGACTCGTTTCATCCCCTTCGATGACAGGATGGTGATACCGGGGGGCCTGCTGAAAGGACTCAGAGTCAGCTATTTGAAGAGCAATGTCTTTGTCCCCGTCAGTGAATCAGATCACCACGTTGTCGTGGCCATGGAAGATCCCAATTACCTGCCCGCGCGAGATGCGGTCAAACGAATTATTCCGGGGAGAAAGTTTGAGTACTGCGTCTCTCTCAGAGAAGACATCTTCAAGATGATTGATCTCTTCTTTGATGTTGACAGAAAGAAAATGCTTCATGGCTCGGGGAGCATCGAAGACATTCTCGGCCAACTCGAAGGGTCTGAGGAATACTATGATGAGGAAATGGAAGGCGTCAGCGAAGAGGATAGCGCCATAGTCCAGCTTGTGAACAAGATGATCGTTGATGCCTACAACCGGGGGGCGTCCGACATCCATATCGAGCCCCGCCAGGGGCATGCAAACGCGGTTGTCCGTTTCAGAATTGACGGTGCATGCCAGATCTATCAGACCATCCCGTTCACCTACAAAAAGGCCATGGTTTCCCGAATCAAGATCATGTCCGATCTGGATATCGCCGAGAAGCGCCTTCCTCAGGACGGGAAGATCAAGTTCAGGAGATTTGCGCCGCTCGATATCGAACTTCGCGTGGCCAGCATACCAACGGCCGGACAGAACGAAGACGTGGTCATGCGGCTTCTGTCCACGGGAGAACCCATTCCCCTGGATAAAATGGGGATGAGCGAGAAGAATTACCAGTCATTTATTGATATCGTTACGAAACCATACGGCATAGTCCTGGTGGTGGGACCAACGGGGAGTGGAAAGACAACCACGCTGCACGCGGCCCTCGCCTATATCAACAAACCGGAGACCAAGATCTGGACGGCCGAGGATCCCGTGGAAATTACGCAGGACGGCCTTCGCCAGGTCCAGGTGATGCCCAAAATCGGCTTTGATTTTGCCACTGCCATGCGGGCATTTTTACGGGCGGATCCAGACGTGATCATGGTCGGTGAGATGCGTGACCATGAAACGGTTTCTACCGGCATTGAGGCATCCCTGACAGGACACCTGGTCCTGAGCACGCTCCATACCAACAGTGCACCGGAGACGATTATCCGGCTGCTGGATATGGGCATGGATCCATTCAACTTTGCCGACGCGCTCCTGGGGGTTCTTGCCCAGCGCCTGGTCAGGACTCTGTGCCAGGAATGCAAGGAAAAATACCATCCCGATCAAAAGGAATTTGATGCCCTGGCGCGGGCGTATGAAGGTGATTTTGATGCCTTGGGGTTCAAATACGATGATGATTTCTTTCTGTATCGGGCCAATGGATGTCCTCATTGCGGAAATACGGGATATCGAGGAAGGACAGGTATCCACGAACTCCTGGTGGTGAATGACCGAATGAAGGATTTGATCCAGAACCGTGCGAGAATGGAGGAACTGAGGCCCCAGGCCATTAAAGACGGCATGAACACCCTCATGCAGGACGGTATCCGAAAGGTATGTCTTGGCCTCACAGATCTGATTCAGGTGCGGAAAGTCTGTATACGGTAACGAGAATTACGGGAAGAGACCGGGCTTCAGAAGGCCCGTGCCCTCCTTCAGGCCGAACATGATGTTCATATTCTGAACAGCGCTGCCTGCCTGGCCTTTGACCAGGTTGTCAATATGACTGACCACTACCAGATTTCCTGTCCTGTCATCCACATTCACAGACAGATTGCAGAAATTACTTCCCCTTACGTTGGCGGTACTTTGTGGTGTTTCGGGGCCGAAGATCCGCACAAACAGGTCTTCCCTGTAGAAGGAACGATAGGCCTCCAGGACCCGGGTCATGTCGTTTCCCTGCCTGAGCTGCCCGTATATGGTGGTAAGGATGCCTCTGCACAGAGGGACCACATGAGGGGTGAACGTCAACACCACGTCTTCCCCCGCCAGGAGACCCAGCTCCCGTTCCACCTCAAACACGTGCTGATGCCCTGAGATTTTGTACGCATTCATATTGTCATACCGGGCGGGATAGTGGAAACCCGGGGCTGGCTTCTTCCCGGCGCCTGAAACCCCGGTCTTGGCATCGCAGATAACGCACCGGGTATCGATAAGGCCTTCCTTCATGGCAGGGGCGAGCCCGAGAATGCAGCTGACCGCGAAGCAGCCCGGGTTTCCCACCAACGTGCTCTTCCGGATTTCATTTCGGTGGAGCTCAGCGAGGCCGTATACGGAAAGAGGCAGGAGGTCCGGGGCGGCATGAGGTTGCTCCCTTCCGATCCGGCTTGCGTAGGACGTGTAGGAATCCTGATCATTGAATCGAAAATCACCGCTGTAATCAATAACTTTTGTCCCCTTTTTCAGCAACTTTCCCGCCTCCTGCTGGCCGACCCCATCCGGTGTGGCAAAAAAGACGGCATCCAGATCATCCGGAACTGCGGGGTCCTCCGGGTCCATCAAGGGCAGGTCGCAGAACCCCATGAGATGGGGATAGAGATCGCTGATGGAACGGCCTGTGTCCTGGTTGTCCAGGAGTACTGCAATCTCCGCATGGGGGTGCATGGAGAGCAGTTCGATCGCCCCACATCCTCCGTAACCGCCGGCCCCGATAATTCCTATTCTTATCTTTTCCATATATTCCCCGCTAAGCTCAGCATGCGACGTCTTATTTACACGAGCGTATGTCATTTTACGGAAATGCAGCTTTCCGGGAAGGCAGGGGGAACCGGCATATTCCCTCTGCTTCGTCCGCTTCGCCCTCCATGGCTCCGCTCACTGCGGATGTCGTCCCTTGCGCTGTCCTGCTCCAGGGCCGACATGACGCCGCCTCGGGAACATCCCGCTTCCCTGCCCGCAGAGCAGCACTACTGCTGCGGAATGCAACTGTTTGGATGGGCGAACGTTTGTGGATCAGAGATTAAAGCGGAAATGTGCAATGTCGCCATCCTGGATAATGTACTCCTTCCCTTCAAGCCGCACCTGACCGGTCTTTTTTGCCTCCTGAAAACCGCCGCATTTTTTCAGTTCCTCAAACGAAACGACCTCAGCCCGAATAAACCCCTTTTGGATATCACTGTGGACGGAGCCTGCCGCGTCCAAGGCGGATATTCCCGCAGGAACCGGCCAGGCCTTGACTTCGTCTTCTCCGACCGTGAAAAAAGAGATGCGGTTAAGGAGGGCATAGGAATGCCGGATTACACGGTCCAGGGCCGATTCAGTTACGTGATACGCCTCGATAAATTCTTCGGCTTCTTCCGACGACATGGAAGCAATATCCTGTTCCAGGCGCCCGCGGACTACCATGAGGTCAGTCCCGTCCGGCCTCCTGTTCCAATGCGGTACCTCCTCGTCTTCATCTGCATTGTTCAGTATCACGAGGACGGGTTTGCCCGAAAGAAAGGTGAAGCCCTTGAGAAGCGGGTGTGATGCCA